>Ga0209336_10000645_pt1 | contig 17689 bp, 21 predicted proteins | sample LinPmetageLP32_FD_184042 | JGI IMG/M metagenome (GOLD analysis project Ga0209336, IMG submission 184042) | Marine viral communities from the Pacific Ocean - LP-32 (SPAdes) (version 2) | ecosystem: Environmental > Aquatic > Marine > Oceanic | place: Pacific Ocean | collected 2009-08-23 | reverse complement strand
TGCTTCTGTTGCAGGCTCGGCTAGTTATATAAAATACCTCAATAATCAGATGGCTGTGCTTAAAGGCAATCAAGTTATTCTTGAGAGCAAAATTCAAGAGCAGAATGACTCTATTGATGCTTACCTCCAAAAACAAGAACAAATAAGCTTTCAGCTAAACAGCTTGGAAGCAGAGAAAAACGAAGCTTTGCGGCAAGTAGGGACACTTAGGGATAAGTTTTCTAAGCACGACATGAACAGTCTAGCGTTAGCCAAGCCAAAGTTAATCGAATCAAGGGTCAATAACGGTACACAAAAGCTTAAAGTTCAACTAATTAAGATGACAGATCCCAACCAGTTTGACCCCAAAGAAGATGTTCCACGGGAAACATCCGACCCAGTAGAGGTTCCAGATGCGCCTGCTTCTGTTCGCGGTTAGCCTAGCTTTGCTAAGTGGCTGCTCGCTGATGCAGCCCGTAAAACCTGTGGAAGTAAAAACCATAGCAGAGCGTCCACCTATGTATCACCCGCCATTGCCAATGGAGATGCAACTTACGGACGTAAAGTTTGAAGTTTTAACTCCAACTTTAATGGGCGAGTATTTGGCCTTAATAGAAGAAGGCAATGCTCCTGCAAAACCGTACTACGCCTTAACAACCAAACAGTACGAAAATTTAGCTATAAACATGGCTGAAATAAAAAGGTACACTAGTAATATCATTGCTATCGTTAAATTCTACAGAGATTATGACAAGGAGTAAGGTATGTTTGATTTTCTAGCTGAGATGGTAGGCATTGTAGCAGGGGTGGTCTGTGCTGCTTCATTTGTTGCTTCAATAACTCCTACGCCAAAAGACGATGAACTACTGGGAAAGCTTTATAGAGTCATTGAAATAATGGCTCTTAATATTGGCAAAGCAAAAATGCTTCCTCCTAATAAAAGCTGAAGAGATACCGTCTTGGACATTGAAAGACTAAAAAAAGAAATCATTTCTGACGAAGGAGTGGTGTTTGAGATCTACCTAGACCACCTTGGGTTTAAAACCTTTGGAGTGGGGCATTTGGTAAATAAAAACGATCCAGAGTTCAATCTAAGACAAGGAATTCCTATTTCAAAAAAAAGAGTGGATGATTGTTTTTCTACTGACATTCAAATTTGTGTCTTAGAATGCAGTTCTTTATATCGAGAATTCCAAAGCTTTCCAGAAGAAGTACAGCTAATTATTGCAAATATGATGTTTAATCTAGGCCAGACTCGTCTTGCAAAGTTTAAAGATATGAAGAAAGCCCTTGATAACCAAGACTACGAAGCGGCTGCTGCTGCTATGATAGATTCTCGGTGGTACAATCAAGTGCCTAATCGGGCAAAAAGATTGGTTGAGCGAATGAAAAATGTATCAGATACTTAAATTTCAATCAGGCGTAGTCAAAGATTTAACGGCTTACTCCGCAGGAAAAACTGGGCCTTTCTGGATAGATTCTGATTTAGTGCGGTTCAGGAACGGTTATCCAGCAAAAATCGGGGGATGGCAAAAGAATAAAATTTTTGCTTTAGACGCTGCTGACGCAGTGACTTCTACAGAACAAGTTATCATTGGAACTGCTAGAAATATCGTGCTTTGGCGTTCGTTTTCAGATGAAGAAGACCGAATTGCAATTGGAACGCACAATCACTTGTTTATGCTAGAAAACGACCATTTGTATGACATCACGCCATTACGAAAAACCACAAGCAACTTAACAAACCCTTTAGTCGTGACAAATACCAGCACTACGATTACTGTGACCGATTCTTCTCACGGAGCAACTGTTGGCGATTGGGTTAAGATAAAAAGTGGCGCAGCGACAGGAGGAATTCCTGCTAATACCATTAATGCTTACTATGGGTATCAGATACAAACCGTGATCAATGCCAATAGCTATACCATTACTTCTCCATCAGCGGCAACTTCGGGTGCTACAGGCGGCGGTACAACTATTGATATTGAGTATTTGATTGGAAACGCAGCAGGGCTTGGCATTCAAACCGCATCACCTGCGCTTGGTTGGGGTACTGGTGCATGGAACGGTGGGACTTGGAACACGCCAAGAGCAACCTCTGAATCAGACGTAAACTTAGAAAACTCACAGTGGTCGTTAAATTTGTGGGGCGAAGACTTGATTGCTACGGTTCGCAACGGAGCAATTTATTATTTTGATGTCTCTGACAGCGCAACTCGCGCTGCTTTGGTTTCCTCTGAAGCTGGTGCGTCCGATGTGCCTTCTGTTAATCGAATATCAACCATTAGTTTTCCTGACAGACACGCAATCGCTGCTGGATGCACTTCTCTTGCAGGCACTTTTGATCCGATGTTGATTCGTTTTAGCACCCAAGAAGATTTTACAAAATGGACACCTACCTCTGAAAACACAGCAGGAGATCAAAGGCTAGAAATTGGAACAAAGATTATTGCAACTGTTCCGTCAAAAGAAGAAACTTTGATTTCTACGGATGAAGCGATGTATGGGATGAGCTTTATTGGCCCACCGTTTACGTTTTCTTTTCGGCTGTTAGGAACAAACTGTGGGGCTGCTGGTAAAAACTCAATCATTTCCGTTAATGGAAGCGCGTACTGGATGGGAAAAGATACTTTCTTTGTCTATGATGGCACAGTTCGCGAGATCCCTTGTGCTGTGAAATTTTATGTTTTTGAGCGTATGCAACAAGATTACATTGATAAGTGCTTTGCAGGACACAATAAAGAATTTAATGAGATAACTTGGTGGTATCCATCAACCGAGAACTCAGATGAAGAGAACCCAGAGCCAGATAGTTACGCCAGTTACAATTATTTTGAAGACACTTGGGTGGTTGGCAGTATGACGCGAACTTGTTGGTCAGATAGTTTTGGTGTTGTGAAGAACCCAGTTGCTATTGATGACGGTGGCTACTTGTACAATCAAGAAACAGGAACATCTGACAATGGAAGCAACATGACTGCTACTATTGAAAGTAGTTACATCGAGTTAGACCCTGTTGGCAATCGAAATTTCTTAATTGATAAGGTTGTGCCTGATGCAACGATGGCAACCAACTCAAATTTGTACTTGACCGTTAACGCAAAAAAATACCCCAATGCAGACGCAGTGGCAAAAGGGCCGTTTACCATTACCCAAAGCACTCAGAAAACGTCATTAAGGGCAAAAGGTCGTCAAGTAAATTTTAAATTAGAAAGCACAGGGACTCAAGATGCTTGGGTGTTAGGTGACTTTCGCATCAATGCTACAGAGGATTCGGCTCGATGAGTAGCGCACCCAGTGCCACAACAAGACTGCCTTCAGCCTTGCCACAGTATTCTCAACCTTGGGCAAACCGTTTAATATCACTTATTGAACTTGAAACAAGGAACTCAAGGCTTTCAAATGATGCGTCAAAACAGGCTGTTTTGCTTGATGCTGAACGTGTAGCGTGGTTTTTTTAAAATGGCAAATGTATATAAAAATTCAAAACTAGACCTAACAACAACCGATGTGACAACTCTTTATACTTGTCCAGCAGCAACAACTGCTGTGTTTAAGTCTATTTTGGTAAGCGAAGACAGTGGCAATGCCGATACAGTTACTGCTACTATCACGGTTGGAAGCACTATTTTCAGCTTGTTCAAAGTTAAAGCGGTTGGCGCAAACACGACGGTCGAACTTTTAACTCAACCTTTGGTGATGAACGAAGCTGAGATATTAAAATTTAACGCTGCAACGGCAAACCGCCTGCATGTTGTAGCAAGTTACTTGGAGATTTCCTGATGCCAGAAGAAAGTTATGACCTTTTCCAAACCAGATCGGTTGAAGACCCTTACGAAGGTCGAGACCCTTCTATGTATGGAACCGTTGAGTTTCCAAGCGCGAACTTTATTACGATGCTCAAAACAGGGGAATTAACTTTTGACCCTGAAGACACAATGCACCAAAAAGCCTTAACCGAGTATACCGAAGAGTACGAAGCAGCTACAACGGCGGATAAGGAAAGCATGATCAATCCAGAGGAGATTGCAGCAGGATTTGCTGGTTCATTTGGCGGCGCAGCGGTTGGTGCGCTTGCTGGCAGTCGTTTTCCCAAATTTACTGATCAAAATCCTACAGCAGAGCGGTACGCTACTTTGCAAAAAAGCAAAGATTTAGTTCGTGCAGACACAACTAAATATTCAGATGACGTAAGCAGAAATGCTGAAATTTCTAGGCTTAACGCAGAATATGCTGCTAACAATCCTAGTCTCGGCGATTCATTTTTTAGCAGAGAAGGGCTTGGGCAAAGTGTAGGCGCAGGGGTTGGAACTTTTGTTGCTGACTTGGCAACTGGCAAAGACCCATTAAAAGCTTTGGCGCGAGGCACTGGTGTTTTGGTTGCAAGTCATTTTACAAAAAGCCTGTTTAAAAGTTTTGGGATGAGGGGTGGTGGTTTTGGCGCATTAGCAGCAGGCGGATTGGTTGAAGCTTTTACCAGAGTTATTTGCAATGAATTATTACGCCAAGGTTTGATGACAAGGCGGCAAGTGTTGCTTGATTACAAGTTCACAGAGGAGCATCTGTCTGAACAGCATGTGCGTGGTTATCATTTCTGGGCTATCGGCGTAGTCAAACGCATGAGAAAGGGCAAGGGAGTGGGCTTTTGGAAACATATAGCAACTCATCGAGCCAATGAAATTGAGTATATTTACGGGAAAAGAGAAACACCCGATTATTTAGGAAAAGTTTACAGACGCATTTTTGAACCAACTTGTTGGTTGATTGGTGCATTTTGCCAACAAAAAGACCATACTGTATTATATGGTGAAAGGAGTTAATTATGGCTGTTGATCCGATGATGCAAGACCCAAACATGACAGGCAGCTTGCCTCCGCCGCCTTCTCAAGGAATGCCTCCACAAGGAATGCCTCCACCTCCTCCACAAGGAATGCCTCCTCAAGGGATGCCAACGCCTCCTCAAGCAAATGTTCCTGCTAGTGCAAAAGAAATGCCGCAGGAAGCCTTGGCAACATTGATGCGTCCGAGCAAAGAAATTCAAGCAGTGCTATTGGCTCGGCTATCATCTTTGGATGAATCAGAGTTGGCGCAACTTGACCAAGTTATCACGCCTGAAGTTATCTCTATTGTGGTCAAGTTTTTACCTGAACTCGGCGAAATAGTAAAAGCAGTTGCTGAAATGTCGCCTGACGGCACAATGCAAGGAATGAATCAGCCTGTTGCTGAAAACAGTGGAATGCCATCCGAGATGGGCGCATTGGGAAGCATGGTGTAAATTATGGGCCTCTTCGATCAATCATATGACCAGTTGCCGACATACGACAAGACCCTTTCAGGAACTCAAATACCATCATGGGCAAGTTCAGCAGGCAGATATTTAACTGGGGCAGCGATGGAGTTGGCAAGCTCTCCTTACCCGCAATATATGGGAGCAAGACGACCATCGTACGATGGTAACACGCTAACAGCCGATGAGTTGGCAGGCAACCAGATGTTGAGGGACAACGCTGGCGACACTCGTTATATGGATGCAGCTTACGCTGCGGCAGGAAATGTTGGTCAAGAAATGTACTCTGGTCAAGATTACAGCACCCTTGTTGGTGAGCCAATGACTATTGACCAAATGCAACCATATTTGGATATGTATCAGCAATCCGTCGATCCTGCAATCTCTGAGATACAGAAGCAAATAGAACGAAACCAGAATACCAACAGGGCCAATGCTGCGCGAGCAGGTGCGTTTGGTGGGTCTAGGTTGGGTATCCAAGAGGGTCAGACCTATGGAGAGGGTATGGACGCTATGGCTCAGACTAGAGCCGAAGCAGGAAGAGCTGGTTTAGAATTTGGCGCAGGGCAGTCTGAGAGAGATCGTCAGGCTCGTTTCCAAGCTAACACGGCAGGGTTGAGTGCTTATGAGTCTAGGGAGGCAGCCAGACAGCGTAGAGCGCAGGAACTACAGTCTTACGTTCCTTTGTCTCAAGATTTGACACAAACCAGAGCATCGAACTTGATTGGCATGGGCGAGAAAAGAAGAGCTGTTGACCAACAAGGTTATGATTTGTCTTATGCTGATTACCTAGATCAACGAAATTATCCTTACGAGCAAATAAATTATGCTACAGGCATCCTTGAGGGCGTTCCTTACAACTCGCAAAATTACAGTTATAACACGGGTATGCAAAACGTAGCCACTCCGTCTGTTTTTGGGCAAATAGTAGGCGGTCTTGGAACATTGGGCAGTGCTTACTTTATGGGAAAGAATAGGACATAAATAATGGCTGAAAACGAACTCGGAGCATTGTCTTCAATCTCAAATCTTTCTGCTGAGGACATTAAAGGGAAAGGTGTTGATTATTACCGTGATTTAGGTAAATTGATTTCTCCTGCTTATGAAAGGCCAACGGGAGCAGAGATTGCTTTTAACTTTTTTTCTGGCATGTCTGAAGTTGCAAGCCAACCCGGTTCGACATTCGGAGGAAGCCTAGGCGGAGGTGCTAGAAAAGCAGGCGATTATTTGTTTAAAGACAACCTAGCCGCAAAGAAAAGAGAAAGAGAACTTGGTTTGACTGGTTTAAAACTAGCAAACGTAATGGGCAAGGGCAAGTCCACAAAATCTATGACTGTAGTGGGAGACTTTACTGATAAAACTGGGAAAACCGTTCCTCTTGGTTCTGCTTACAACCCAACCAATAAAGATCTTACAGCATTTCCTGCTAGTTTTGCACCTGCGGCAAATGCAGACGCTGCTGTTTTTTCTTGGTTTTTAAATGGCACCGACCCATTGACCCCTCAACAGTCAGAAGCAGTTAGCCTTGCCCTTTCTAGGTTGACCGCACCGCAGTATAAAACAGTCAAAGGCCCTGACGGGGTAGACGAAACCGTTGTTGAGCGAGCATTGTCAAAAGAAGCGTTAGAAAAGCTTTACAAAACCAGCAAACGTTTTAGTACAGAGTTTCCTAATGAAGAGGATAAAGCACCACCACCAGTTGAATCTAAAACTAAACCCATGAGTGAAGCTGATTTATCTAAGGTAGGGGAAAAAAGAACTTACGAAGGAATAGAATACATTGGGGTGAATGTTGGCGGCGAGTTTAAATGGCAAGCAGTAAAAGTAAAATGAAATTAAACCCCTCAGCAGAACAAATAGATATTAATCAATATGCGCTTGGTGGTCAAAATGTTGACGATTTAACCCAAGGGACAGCGGATTTTAGAAGCCTCTGGGATCAACTAAAAGGTGCAAAAACTTACAAAAGACAAATAACAAGGGAAGCAGGGCAATCGTTGCGAGATGCCATGTCAGGTTTAGTAGACGTTTGGACTTACAAAGCTGCGGTTATGCCTGATGGAAAGTTTGACAAAGCTACTCTTTTAGGGATGTACTCTCCAATTAGGCTTGGTAAATCAAGGGTGGGGTATCAATCTTTAGGGCGAGCTGTTGAAGTCATTCTTAGAGAGCGTTCTGGGGCTGCCGTCCCCCCTGAAGAACTTGAAAACTATCGAACGCTTTACGGCCCAAATTTTATAGACCTTGCAACTGAAAATAGTGAATCAGCTTATCTTAAAGTAGATGCATTGGAAGATTTCTATAAAAGGACAATTGATCTTTTCGGACAAGGAAGATTAGACACAGGCGAATTAATAAAAGGTTTAAAAAAAGATTGGGAAACAAAAGGGTTTGAGAAAAGAAATGCTGAATCTTCCTCAATATTGTCAGACGGAAGGGAGTTGATAGTAAGCGGCGGGAAATACTATATTGCTCCTCCCCCTGTTGCCGAAGAAGATAATGTTGAGTATGCAGACCCAAATATTGCTGCTGCTTTAAACCAACTCGTAAGTGACGAGAAAAAAAGCGAAACACCTTCTCCTGTGAGGAACCCAAAAGGATATCTTGTATTACCATGAGAGAAGCATCACTTGTTGACTCAAATAAAGGGGCTTCTCTTTTTGAAAGAGCAGTTGTCGGTAGTTTAGATCCCGAACAACAGCTTCTTTATCTCCAAAGACGTTATGGGGAAGAGAATGTTGCGTCCCTAACTCCTGCCTCTGAAGACATGAAAGACAATTTTTTGGAAAACAATTTTGTTCTTAAAGACGAAACAGGCAATTTTCTTTTTAATCCATCTGGATTTGAACGAGGAGATATTGCTGAATACTCAAGATTAGCCACTCAAATGGTTGGCGGTAGTTTAAGTCAACTGGCTTCAGTTGCAGTTAACCCTACTAATGTGGCAAACCCTAACGCGCAACTTCTTGCTTTTGGCATTGGTTCTCAACTGGCAGGAAAGGGTTTTGATTCTATCGTTGATCTACAAGAGCGAGTTGACCCTTTTATTACTGATTATATCAATAGAGGTGGCACGTTAGAGCAGCTTAATGACGCATCAAAAGACGCATTGCTAGAGATTGCAGGCGGTAAGTTTGTTGATAGCATTCCTTTTAAAGAAGGGCTTAAAAACTTTTTTTCTACTCTTTTTTCTGGCGGTAGACCAATTGGAGCTGCAACGCGAGAGCAGGGGCGAGCGGTAGTTGAGAAGGCAAGTGAAATAGGGGTTGATACTCCTTCTTTAAATGTAGCTTTTCAAAACACAAAAATGCAAAGCATTTTAAACTCTCTTCCTTTTTCTGGCTCAACAATAGTAAAAAAAACAATAGAGACTCAGCGTCAAATTGGAGAAAGCATTGCCGACTTAGTAGGAGATGTTGATCTTGTTGGTGGGCAAGAAATAGGTAGGTTCGTCAAAGAAGGTCTTTTAAGAAGTCGGCAAGTTTTAAAAGATAGACAAGAAAAACTTTATGACAAGGCTTTTGCTTTAATTCCTGATAATACAAAAATCTCAATGAAGCCTCTTGAGGCATTAAGAGATTCTCTTCAAAGAGAAATAGCTTCTGCTCCAGAAAGCCTTAGTCCAATTATCACGCCTGCTTTAAAAAGAGTTCAAAGCTTGATTGACGATGCCAATAGGTTAAAACCAGAAGCGACTAAAAAAATAAATTTTTTGCAAAAACAAATAGATGAGTTAGCAAAAAAGAAAGAAGGAATTGTGTTACAAGGAAGGGCAAAAACACAAAGAGATTTAGGGGTCGATACAAAGATAAATGAAAAACTTGCTACGATAGAAAGAATACAATCTGCCCCTAACAACAAAATAGGTTTAAACATCGAAACTGGCAGAAAAATTAGGACTCAAACAAGAGAAGCCTCCACAACAAAAATAAGCACTGTGGGAGATCAAATACCTCAAAACCGATACATAAGTCAACTTTATGACGCAATTACAGGCTCTTTAAAAGAAACCACCGAAGAGGTTGGCGGCGGTGCTTCAAAAGCTTTTGGAAAAGCAGATAGATTTACTAGGGGAGTAGCTACAAAAGTTGCGCCTCTTTTTGAAAAAGTTGGGAAATACAGTGATGAAGAAGCATTAAAAGTTTACACCCTGTTAACAAGAAGCACAAAAGAAGGCGACGCTCAAGCCAAACAAATGATGGCTTTGCTTGACCCAGAAGATAAAGAAATTGTAAGAAGGTCGGTCTTGCAAAGAATGTCTACGAAAAATGTTAACGAAGCTGAAGATATTGCTGGAGATTTTTCTCCTCAAGCCTTTGTTACCCAATGGAAAAAACTGTCGCCTCAAGCAAAAAATGTTTTGTTTGGCACGAAAGAAAAACAATTTAGAAACGACATTGAAAAAATTGTTGAATTTTCTGATATTTTTGTTGGCACAGGGGCTGAAATAAATAGATCAAACACAGGCGTTGGTAACGCTGCGGCTTATCTAGCTCCATTCTTTTTTAGCGGAGGAAATTTTAGTTCTGAAGGAGCCTTAGCTGCTATTAACGCTTTCACAACAGGGGCAATTACTCAATTTGGATTTGCTAAGGCAATAACCAGTCCAAGGTTTGTAAGAGCATTGGTTAGCGCAACGGAAGAAAATACATCCGTTCCTGTAACGATTGGCAGCTTCATTGGGCTTGCTGCTGAGGGAAGCGAACAAGATTTTGAGGTAGTTCAATCATACTTGACTTCTCTTGCAGATTTTTCGTTTTCCCCTGCTGAGGCTTCTGAAAGAGAAAAGATTGATATTTTTGACATTGGAGAAGACGACGTACCAAGGGTTGAAACTTATGATAAACCAGAAACACCTGATGAGTTAGTAAACTTGCTGAAAAGCCTTTCTCCTACTGCAAGACAAAAGATTTTAAACGCAACCTCCAACTAGACCAATCCTAAGTCATTGTTTTATAAGGCACTAAATAAAGTGTTGTATTCTTCCGTGGTTTCTGTATAATGGTTGGTGTTAGGAAAGTAAACTTTAAGAAAGGAAAGCAAATGTTAGACACGAAAGAGTGCGGCGGAAAAGTAATATCAATTTATTGGTTAATTGACAAAGGCAATATTAACTTTGGTAATAGGTGTTATGAGATTGGAACGGTTGGGCATAAGTGGGTGAAGATGAGATCGCCCCAGAGCTACACCCATAAAAAACTAGGAATAGTATCGAACTGGACAAGGGTGTCCCGTTCTGAGTTTGACAAATCGTTGGCTTGGAATCAGAAAAACGAGCAAGACATGTTTGTGACTACTCCCAAAAAATATTCCAGAAAATCAAAGTGGGAGGTGTAAGGTGAGGGACAGACAGAGAAGCAAAGTCTATGCTTGGGAAGGTAGTTTCATTCCTGACTTTCATAAAAACAATTTGTCGGAAGACAACTGTGTCAAAATGTTTGATCAGTTACAAAAAGGATTTAACAGTTCTGATGATCGGAACATGAAACTTAGTTTGAGGTTCATCAACGGGCATGGCCGTTGTTGGCACTCGCCATCAAGAAGAGAGATTGTGCTTAGGTTTAACTGGGGCTTGAGTCGCCAAGTGCTGCTTCACGAATATGCCCATGCGTTGACCAGCGAAAAATACGAAAGTCATGGCGGAGAGTTTGTGGCAAACTATTCGGTGCTGCTGCATCTGTTCCATCCCAAGCACCCAAGTTTCAAGGAGCTTGCTCAAAGCCTGCGGGATGCCAATGTTGACTGGTCAGATTTTAAAAGCTCTCTTGCTTGGAAAGTCTTCCGTCGTCGTAAGATTAAAATAGCAGAAGCAGCCTAAGAGATTGATGTGCAAAGGTTTTTATTGGGGTTGTATTCTTCTGCGGTTTCTGTATAATGATTGGTGTTGAAAAGTTAAATTAAGAAAGGAAAATATCATGGCTTATGTAAGCAAAGAAAGAAAAGCAGCAGTTGTCCCAAACATCAAAAAGGTACTTGGAAAGTACGGAGTGAAAGGCACTATTAAAGTTCTTCATCACTCAACACTTTGCGTGACGCTTAGAAAAATACCAGTTGGTTTGTTTTCAAAAGATCAAACAGATCTTGAAGCTCATCGTGATGTTAATGTTTATCACATCGACACACATTACCAAGGTCGTGCAAGAGATTTTTTAAATGAGTTGCTTGATGCGATGAAAGGTGTTGAGTGGTACGACCGTTCAGACAGTCAGTACGATCACTTTGACACAGCTTGGTATAATTCTATCTATATCGGAGAGTGGAATAAAGCTCCAGAGGTAATTTCATCATGAGTGAAGTATTAGTCAACATCAACGGTTTCCGATTCATAGCAGAGTACACGGTTTCTAAAACACCAGAAGATCCAGAATCTGGATTATTCGGTACGATTGAAATCACACAGTTGAAGTCTCTGCTGGGGTTTCCTGCAAGTTGGTTTGAAGACAAACTTACTTTAGACGATTGGCAGACAATCAATGATGCTTGTTACGAGCATTCGTATGATTGCTTTCCAGAGGATTATTAATCATGAAAGAAAAATACGACTACGACTACGATTTAACTTTAACGTCAAATGATTATTTGAAAATACGTACTCTTCAAGCTACCTTTGAAAAATGGTTGGAGTTAGAACCAAAAAAATCTTTTAGTAAGATCTTGAAAGAAAAAGAATTTCACTGTCTTTCTTATATGGCGGTAAATCCTCAGACCACCCCCGATCAATTAATACGTTTTTTGATAGCAATCAATTACGAAATTTCTTCGTTCACGGAGAAATAAAAAATGTTTGTTAGAAAGTATTCCTCGAAATATTTGGTATTGAGTGGCATCGAAAGCTCGGCTGAGAACTTCAGGAAGCTATCAGAAATTTTGAGTTACAAGAAATGGGAAGGCAGAGATTTAGTGTTCGACCCAACTGGCTCGGCTATAAAAATTATTTGCAAGTATTATCCCAACGCAGTTTGGGACACTCCATCATCAGAAATTCTGAATAGGTACATTAAGTCCTTGCAAGAGGCGGAAGCTACCAAGAATTTTGTTAATTATGTTGATGACTTCAAGTTTAAAACAGAGCCGTTTGAGCATCAGAAAAAAGCTTTTTATATGAGTAGAGACCTCGACAGTTTTGCTTTGTTCATGGAGCAAGGAACAGGTAAGACCAAAGTTGCAATTGACCTAGCCACTCATGCTTATGCGACTGGCAAAATAACGGCACTGGTGGTCATTGCCCCGAATGGGGTACATCGCAATTGGTTGCAAGAGATTGATATCCATATGCCAGAATACATAAACCATCAAAAAATACATTACTCGTCAGGGATGAACAAAACTCGTTCTGCGGAATTTGAGAAAATAATTGATGCTCCAGACTGTTTGCGTATTTTTACTTTCAACGTGGAAGCTTTTGCCACAGCAACTTGTTATTCTTGGTTTCAAAAAATTGTACTTCAGAACAAGCTGATGTTGGTTGTTGACGAATCTACTCGCATTAAAAACCACGGAGCAAAACGTACTAAGGTTATCACCAAGCTTGGTCGAGATCAAAACGTCGTTAAGAAACTAATACTTACTGGAACACCAGTCACAAAAGGTTGTGAAGACCTGTATTCGCAATTCAAGTTTTTAGACCCTTTGATTCTAGGTTACGAGTCTTTCTATTCTTTTAGGAATCGGTATTGTGTCATGGGAGGCTACGAAGGGCGGCAAGTTATCAGCTACAAGAATACGGAAGAGCTGGCAAATGCAGTCGATGGCTTTAGTTTTCGAGTCCTTAAAAAAGATTGCTTGGACTTGCCTGAGAAGATTTATCAACGGCACACTTTTGATCTGTCTCCGAAAGAAAGGCAGGTATACCGAGAGCTTAAAACCAACTTGATGACAGAGCTGGATGGCGAAGTGTTAGCTGCTCCAGAAGCAATTACCAACATGTTACGACTTCAGCAGATATCTGGCGGTTGGTTTCCCAGTGAATCGCCTAGAAAGATAGACAAAACCTCGTCGCGTATCAATGCTTTAAAAGAAGTGTTGGCAGGCATTTCATCTAAAACTATCATTTGGGCTAGGTTTATTGCTGACATTAAGATGATTGAAGAGTTGCTTGGCGACAAAGCAGTCAGTTATTATGGCTCAGTGTCAAGTGATGACCGAGTAAACAACGTCGAGCGATTCTGCAACGACCCCAGTGTCCGATATTTTATTGGGCAGCCTGCCTCTGGCGGCATTGGCTTGACGTTAGTTTCAAAAGTAAAGAACGACCCTGTAGGCTACACCATTTACTACTCTAACTCGTTTGATTTAGAACATCGGCTTCAGTCCGAGGATAGATGCCATAGAATTGGCACGACGAGCAATGTCACATACATTGATTTACAGGCATTGAAAACCGTAGACAATAGAATCATCACTGCTTTAAGAAAGAAAAAGTCGCTTGCTGATTTAATCACCCAAGACCCCAAATCAATTTTTATGGAAGAAGACGATGAGTGAAAAAAACTTTTGGACGTTACTGAGAAAAAATCTTCCGCTAAAAATGTATCGTGTCGAGAATAAAGCATCAACAGGAATGCCTGATGTTCACTTTGTTTCTGAAGAAGGCTTGTCTGGTTGGGTTGAATTAAAGTTTATTGCAAAGTTCCCACAGCGGCAAATGACGACTGGCCTCAAAAAGCATCAAGCAATGTGGCTAGAAGAGTATTCAAAATACGGCAAAGCTTGGGTTTTGATTAGGATTGCAACCGAATGGACTGGATTGTTTTCAGGAGAAGTAGCTCAAGAGTTATTTGCCAGACCGTCTAAGTCTGATTTTTGTGACCTAGCGGCTTGGTCAAAACATGGCAACTTAACAAAAGGTGATTACTTGCAGCTTTCAGAGATACTTTGCAAAGGCTCTCGTTACGGCTAATCTAATTTTCTAATCTTATCGACGAAGACTCTTCTATAGCCGTTTTTCAAAGATCCTCTCACTAAAAACCAATCTCCGATGCCGCCTATCATTTTTGAGGGTGAGATGCTTGCGGTGATCTGACCAGTATCATCAGCCAGCACCAAGTCTAAATTGCTCTTGCCTGCTTTTTTATCAAGCAGTTTTCCAAAAAATACTTTGACCCCTTCACTGAAATTGCCAATGTCAGTTATCTCAGATTTAATTTTGTACTTGGCAGGCTCTGCCTTCATGTGTCCAAACCGACGTTCACATTCAAAAATATCGTCATAGGCAGTCCTACCTTCCGCCAAGAACTTTTCTTGTCTGGGAGACAACGCTTGCTTGTTCTTACGCCGCTGAACCATCTCCTGAGCCATCTTCACCCCAACACCCTTAATGTTCATCAATCCACCAATTAGCGCACCGTCTTGAACCGTCCAGTTCTCCATCGACTTTTCACCGTCAAACTTTTTAAAGGTAAGACCTTTGCCTTTTATTTCTCTTAGCAATGCAACCGCTTGTTCATCGTCTTTTGAGTTCCGCAAACAAGCAGCAGCGAACTCTAACGGGTATCGAGACTTTAAGACGCAAGCCCAATAACTGACCATCGCATAAGCAATCGCATGACTTCGATTAAAAGCATAAGCACCCATCGTGTTCATTTGTTGCCAAATGCTCATTGCCTCATGTTCTTTTAAACCGTTTTCTAATGCGCCTTTCTTAAACTTTTCATAGAAGCTATCAAAGAAGCTCTTGCCAATAGATTTGCTCATTGCCTTTCTAAGTGCTGACACATCAGCCCATGACAAATTTCCAATCTCTTTACCTGCAAGCATCACCTGCTCTTGGTAGATAAAAATGCCTTTGGTGACCCCCAAAATGCCTTCAGTCATCGGTAAGAAAGACACTTCACTTTCCCCAGTCTGGCGACGGATGTACTCTTGCGCTCCGCCGCTGGACAACGGGCCGGGTCTGGCGAGCGAAGTCAACGCCGACATATCCTCAAAATTAGCAACGTGCATCTGTTTGCACAGCCCTTGCAACGCACCGCCTTCAAACTGAAAGATACCTGCGTAGCGTTCCTCATTCAGCAAATCAAACGCCTGCTTATCATCAAGCGGGAAAGCAACCAACTGCTCACGACTCCAGTTAATTTGCTCAAGCACATCGTTCAGCACTGACAAGGTTCTTAACCCCAAAGCATCAATCTTTAACAGGTTCAGCTTCTCCGCATCACGCTTGTCAATCTGAGCCGAGTCGCCAGTAACAGAACAATACTTACTGACATCCTCCTCAGTAATAATAATCCCTGCTGCATGAACACCAGAGTGTCTCGCATGGTTCTCAAACTGAGATGCAATCTCCATATCTGGATGCCGCATCAACAAATGCTTGCCAGACACCAAAGCCTTAAAAGAGTCTTCAATGCAGTTGTTACAACGTGGGTCTCCTTCAGGTCTGTCGATTATCGAGTTCTTAAACTCTGACACCTCATTTAATCCAATGCCCAAGCCTTTGCTCACCTCAATAATACTGGAGCGAGCCTTGTATCTAGATACTGTTCCCAAGTGTGCAACCTTCTCATCACCCCACTTTTCTCGTAAATAATCAAACACTAACTCTCGCCTGTCGTCTGGGAAATCAATATCAATATCTGGCGCATCATCACGGCTGACATCAATAAACCTCTCGAACAACAGTGTGTGCTTTATCGGGTCTACTTCTGTGATGCCAAGGCAATAACAAATCAAAGAGCCTGCCGAGCTGCCTCTGGCTGGCCCGACCAACATAATAGTTTTTGCATAAACTACCATATCAGCAATTACTAAAAAATAATCCTCAAAACCTTTATTAGATATCTGCTCTAGCTCATGTTCAAACCTAGCGGTATATTCCTCGCTCGACAAATCAATGTTTCTTTGTTTCGCAGACTCTAAACAGATGTCCTTAAAACTTTTCTTCTTAGGAAAACTAATCATCTTAGCCACTGGCAACGACGCATCACATTGCTCTGCAATCATATTGATGTTATCAAACGCTGATTCTGGCACCCAAGCTTGTGACTTTCTAAGCTCACGTTCGTTCAACAAGTGCATCGGTGCTTGTCGTCTGACTTTGTTTGAGCCAACCAACAGCTCATACGCTTGCCTGTTTTCTTCTTTTGGAAAATAGTTATCTGAGGTGGCAACCATCTGGAACTTAGTGTCTCTTTTGAAAGACACTGGATTTACTTCCACAAACAGAGTTCCTTTCTTCATTGCAGGAAGCAAACCCCACTCTGGTTTTGAACCAGACAGAATAATCACATCATCACTTATATCAAACAAATCCTCATAAGCTAGCCTGTTGCCTTGCTTGGCACTCTTACTGACTAACCCATAGATTTCCTCCAACCCAGCGTTGTTCTTCGCCAAGAAACTCATATCGTTGACTTCTTGTTTCTTATGAAAGCTAGGGTCAATAACAAAAGGTATCTCTACGCCAAAGATGGGTCTCTTGCCTGCATCCTTACAAGCCTTAGCAAATACCGTATGGCCCCAAGTCCCAGTGTCGCAAATGCCAAGAGTGTCTTCATCAATGCAAGCAATGACATCGCTGACTTTACCAAAAGCTTTTCTAAACGAATACTCAGTTCTGCATTTAAGGTTAATCACTTTAAATCAACTCCAGCTGAATTTCAGGGGAAAACGAAGCGTCATAACGGACATTATTGCCTTTTGGATAAGGATGTTCTTTGTAGCAAAGTTTTCTACGCATATCTTTTTTCTCAGTTCGATTTCCAACAAAATAAAAATACCTATGCTTGCGTGGTCTTTCTTCTACATAAAGATCGTCACCATACATATGCCGAAGGATCTCTATTTTCTTTACACTTTTATCTCTGCTTTTCACACCAGCCCTGTCATTTCTTCCAGCACTGTCAGCAACAGTTGCGCTATGAAGATGTTCTAGCCCCCTTATTTTATAATCAGGTCTCTTCGCACTTAATCCCGTATAAGCCCAGTTGGTAGCCTGATAAATATATCCATGATGGTTTTGAGACGTATCCGCATAACTGACAACAACACAAGGCAAGGGAAGAAGTTTTAATGTGCGCGATACAAAAAAAGATAGCGTATTGCGGGGTAGTCCTTCGTTAACAACAAGCCTGTTAAGCTCCAGAAAATTTTTCTGATATTCCCCATTAAAAGCACCTCTTACAAGGGTGTGGCTCATGGGACGACTATAGCTGCAAACACCTACCAATATTCCGTTGTTATCATAAATTCCAAAGGCATAGCTTACGTTGGGCTTTCTTTTTGCATAGTGCTTATACAAAAACCATTGGCTACAAAGCTCTGGTTTTATTTGCCTAACAACAAAATTCATTTTAAATCTGAAAGCTCCGCAAACCTTTTGGTCGAACCAAAAACAAATTCTCTTTGCAACGAGTCAGACCGACATACCAAACTCTGTTTTCCTCATCGCCACCCAAAGCCTCAAAAGACTTTCTGCCACAGTCA
>Ga0209336_10000642_pt1 | contig 17719 bp, 24 predicted proteins | sample LinPmetageLP32_FD_184042 | JGI IMG/M metagenome (GOLD analysis project Ga0209336, IMG submission 184042) | Marine viral communities from the Pacific Ocean - LP-32 (SPAdes) (version 2) | ecosystem: Environmental > Aquatic > Marine > Oceanic | place: Pacific Ocean | collected 2009-08-23 | reverse complement strand
CCGACCAAGTCCATTAGACCAATAACCTTCGAGCTCGATAGTGTGATACCTGATACCTCTATAGTGTGATACCTGATACCTAATAGAGTGACACCTGATACCTCAATAGCCTAACACCTGACCCCTTTACCCCACCCCCCCCGATACACAGATGACTACGTCATGCTATACACAGTATTCCACACAAACGATTTTGTAATCTGACCCTTTTTACTAATACATCAATAGGTTCACAGACCTATAAAAATTTTTTGCAAAAATCTGAAGGTGAGGGGTTATGCTGATTGGCTGTTGACACTTGATTTGTCAAGAGGCATCATATGCTACAATTATCCTAGCTATGTCTAGAACGACCTACTAGTACATTATATTAGGGTGTACTAGAAACCCCCCTTTGTTGGGGGGTTTACTAAGATGGTCATAGCTAGTATGTACTAGGGGGATAATTGAATCTTACGCAGTCCCAGTTAGAAAAGATTAAACAACTACCTCCATCTGAGCAGGACGATATTTTGTCTTTGTTTAAGGAGTTAGATAGGTCTCGTACCCGTGAGAAGTCTAGGGTAAATTTTATCGATTTTGTTAAGAATATGTGGCCTGCGTTTATTGATGGTGAGCATCATAAGATCATGGCTGATGCTTTTGAGCGTATAGCTTGCGGGGATTTAAAGCGGTTAATAGTTAATATGCCGCCGCGCCATACTAAGAGCGAGTTTGCTTCGTACTTACTGCCAGCATGGTTTTTAGGGCAGTATCCTGAAAAGAAAGTTATCCAGACTGCCCACACTGCTGAGCTGTCTGTTGGATTCGGCAGAAAGGTTCGTAACCTTGTCGATGATGATGATTTTAAAAAGGTTTTCCCAGAGCTGGCATTACGGGCTGACTCTAAAGCTGCTGGGAGATGGAGTACCAACAAAGGTGGTGAGTATTTCGCTATCGGTGTTGGAGGAGCTGTTACTGGTAAAGGTGCTGATCTGCTCATCATTGATGACCCTCATAGTGAACAGGAAGGACAGAGTGCTGACCCCGCTGTGTTCGATAAGACATACGACTGGTACACTTCCGGCCCACGCCAGCGACTTCAACCCGGAGGCGCTATTGTTATCGTGATGACGCGATGGCATATGCGCGATCTTACCGGGAAGATTATTAAGTCCTCTACTCAAAGAGAGGGCATGGATGAATGGGAAGTAATTGAGTTCCCGGCAGTCTTTAATGAAAACGGAAAGGATGAGAAAGCTCTATGGCCTCAGTTCTGGAGGCTAGAAGAGCTGATTGCTCTTCGTAACGAGCTGCCATCATCCAAGTGGATGGCTCAGTACCAGCAGAATCCTACTTCAGAAGAAGGGGCGCTGGTTAAGCGTGAGTGGTGGAACATCTGGGAGAAGGACGATCCTCCTCAGTGCGACTTTGTTATTCAGTCGTGGGATACCGCTTTCCTTAAAACACAACGATCTGACTACTCTGCTTGCACTACATGGGGAGTTTTCTACCGTCCAGACGATAACGGTATTTCACAAGCGAATATTATTCTTCTGGATGCTTACAAGGAACGACTTGAGTTTCCTGAACTAAAGCGTACTGCTTTTGATATGTATACCGAAGTTCAGCCAGATGCTTTTATTGTGGAAGCTAAAGCCACGGGTATTCCTCTGATCTTTGAGCTGAGAGCGATGGGTATTCCTGTTTCTGAATTCACACCCTCACGGGGTAACGATAAGATAGCTAGGGTTAACTCTGTAGCTGATCTGTTTGCTTCAGGGATGGTGTGGTGTCCAGAGACCCGCTTTGCTGAGGAAGTGATGGATGAGTTTGCTGCTTTCCCCTCAGGTGAACACGATGACCTAGTAGACTCATCTACTCAGGCATTGATAAGATTTAGGAAGGGAGGGTTTATAAAGCTTGCCTCTGATGAGGCAGACGAACCCACCTACCATCGAACAGCAGATTATTATTAACGGGGAACTGCTATGGTTGAATTAACTAGGAAATCGCAAGAAGCATTGGGCATACCTACAATGCGATGTTTTAGAAGAAAAAATCAAATTATCTTTAATTGTCCAGAGTGTGGACAAATGCATTATCACGGCATTCCTTCAGGGAAAATTACTTTCGCAAGAGAAGGCCCAACAGGTGATGACAATGGGGAAGGACACAGAGTTTCTCATTGTATGGTAGAAGGCGCTTTTCCTAATGGTTATATTCTAAAACTTGATCCCGATGAGCAGGCTATTCATGATGATCAGGAAGGTAGGATTTTTTCCTTAGAGGAAAGAATTGCACGACTTGAATCTAAAGTAGCACAAAACTTTAATATGGAAGAAAAAGAAATTATTAAGCTTAAAGAAAAAGTTGAAGATTTCTTGTATGCAACAGATTAAAAAAGAAATACGGGACTGGTCTCGTTATGCTCTAGAAGTTCCTAACCCTGACTTTAATAATTTACCCGCTTGTCCTTATGCTAAGACAGCGTGGCAAGATGAAAAGGTAGATATAGTTTTTAAAGCAGATGATGATTATCAAATAGTCTTTGATGCTTTATTTAACTGGAGTGACACCAAGGACTTGGTGATTGTGGTAGATACGTCATTTATCGAAGATGCAGATCACTTTCATAAATATCTTGATGATGTTAATGAATGTATTTCAGAGAAGTTTTTTAAGGATCAAGACCTTTGGGTCATGGGATTTCATCCTCAACAAGAAGTTAATGAGCTAATTGATGATGGAACCTTTGAAGGTGAGTCCGATATAGAATACGCACTTATTTTTGTGCAAAGATTATCTAAGCTACAGGAAGCGTCTAACAAGCTCGTTAGTCGTGGTTACTACGAAAGATACTTTAAAACCTACGAAGTATCTGAAATGTACGAAACCCGTAAAGAATATTATAGGAGATTGAAAGATGCGCGGAGTAAAGAAATCAGGCCCAGTTAAGAGAAGAGCAATGCGTGGCGGTGGTATGGCTAAGAAAGCTGGCCCTGCTAATAAAAGAGGAATGCGTAGCGGAGGTTCAATGAAAAGAAACCTTCGTGATGAAGAAGCTAGAGTAATTGGCGTACAGGATAATGCATCCGATGAGATGCGTAGAGTTAAAGCTCGCCGTCCAATGGATGCAGCAGAGCGCAGAGATAAGAAAGCAGAGCTTTCTCGTGTAGGATCGCGTGAGCGTAATGCCCGTGATGAGATGGATAGGCTACGCAAAAAAGCCGTAGGTCTTGGAATGAAGTCTGGAGGAAAGACCAAGAAGCAAGGTTACAACGACAAGCTGGATGAGTCTTTAGGAGCCAGAAATAAAACCAAAGGAAAACAGTCACTTAAGTCTAGACGCAAAGAAAGCGAAGGAATGGAAAAAGCTTCAGGCAAAAGAAAGTTTTCGGCTGTAGGCACAATGGACAAATCAGGTGCTAGTAAAAAGAAATCAAAAGCTAAAAAATCATCAGCGGCTAAGTCTTTATCTCCCAAGATAAACCAACACAAGCGTATGGCGATGGGCGAGAACGTCCTGACTGGTAAAATGATTAAGAAAGCCAGCGGCGGCAAGATTACTAAGACCAAGGCTCCGAAACGTGCGCCAGCAACCACGGGTGTAAAACTTAACATGGGTGCTCCTAAGAGCAAGACAATCAATGCTCGCGGCATGGGAGCTGCCATCAAGGGCGGTCAATTCAGGACTAACACTTAGTGGCTATTGAGAAATCCTATTATACCAATGGTGAAGCTCCTCCTATGGGGGAAGAGTTAGTCATTGAAGTAGAGAACCCTGATTCGGTTACTGTATCTACAGATGACATGATGATGACTATGGACTTTGATGAAGAAGCCCAGACTCCTAATCATTATGACAATCTTGTTGATTACATGGATCAGGCTGATCTGGATTCGTTAGGTAGCGAGCTTGTTGGTTTGTACAAAGCAGATCACTCAAGCAGACATAACTGGGAAGAATCTTATCTAAAGGGTCTTGATCTTTTAGGTATGAAGTTTGAAAACAGAACAACCCCTTGGGACGGAGCCTGCGGCGTGTTTCATCCGCTGCTGAGTGAAGCCGTTGTCAGGTTCCAATCTCAAACCATTATGGAAATCTTTCCTGCGAGTGGGCCAGCTAAAACCACTATTGTAGGAGCTTTGACTGACCAAAAAGTAAAACAAGCTGAACGTGTTCAAGAGTATCTTAATTACTTAATGACCACGAAGATGACGGAATACCGCACAGAAACAGAAAAGCTTTTGTTTTCACTGCCTATTGCAGGCTCTGCTTTTAGAAAAATCTATTTTGATCAAACACTTGGGCGGCCTTGCTCCATGTTTGTTCCGGCAGAAGACTTTGTCGTTAACTACGGCACAGCAGACTTAGAAACCGCAGAGCGTTGCACCCATGTGATGAAGATGGAAGCTAACGATGTGTTGAAATTACAGCAAAGTGGCTGGTATGCAGACATCGAACTGCCTGCTCCTGCACCCGATACCACAGAGATTGCTGAGAAATACGACAAGATGACGGGATTTACCCCAAATTATGAGGTAGATCAACGACATACGCTTCTTGAGATGATGGTCAACGTAGATTTGGCTGGCTTTGAAGATTTAGAAGACAACGAGCCTACCCATATTGGGTTGCCTTACATCATAACCATAGATAAATCGTCTAATATTATTTTGTCTATTCGTAGAAACTGGAAAGAAGAAGACGAATTAAAAATAAAGCGTCAACATTTTGTTCATTATCAGTATTTACCGGGGTTTGGGTTCTACGGATTTGGCTTAACCCACATGATTGGGGGCTTAACTAAGTCGGCTACTTCTTTATTGCGTCAATTAGTTGACGCTGGAACTCTAGCTAACCTTCCGGGTGGCTTAAAAGCCAGAGGATTACGAATTAAGGGTGATGATTCCCCTATTATGCCGGGAGAGTTCAGAGATGTGGACGTTCCGGGTGGTGTAATCAAGGATAACATTACATTCCTGCCGTATAAGGAGCCATCTGCGGTATTGCATCAGATGCTTCAGGAAATTGTAGAGGATGGTAGGCGGTTTGCCTCTGCTGGTGACGTAAAAGCTGCTGATATCAACGGTGAAGCGCCAGTAGGTACAACTCTTGCGCTTCTTGAGCGTGAGATGAAGGTGATTAGCGCAGTTCAAGCGCGTATTCATGCTTCCATGAAGCAAGAGCTATCGATTCTTTCTACCATTGTAGCTGAGGAAGGGCCGACTGCTTATCCTTATGAGTCTGAGCAAGAGGCTGTTACTTCTGAGGACTTTGATGACAGGGTAGACATTATTCCTGTAAGTGATCCTAACGCAGGAACGATGGCTCAAAGGATTATGCAGTATCAAGCTGCTCTTCAGTTGGCTCAACAAGCCCCTCAGATGTATAACTTGCCTTTACTGCATCGTCAGATGCTTGAAGTTTTAGGTATACGAGATGCAGACAAGATTGTTCCCAACGAAGATGACATGAAGCCGACTGATCCTGTTTCAGAGAACATGAATATTATTATTGGTGATCCTGTTAAGGCTTTTATGTACCAAGACCATGAGGCCCACATTAAGATTCACATGGCAGCGATGAATGACCCAGAGATAGCAGAAAAGCTTAACCTTTCTCCTGATGCTCAAATTAAACAAGCAGCGATGAATGCTCACATAGCTGAACACGTTGCGTTTAAATATCGAAAAGACATTGAAAGGGAGCTGGGCGCTCACTTACCTCCTGTTGATTCTACGCTTCCTGAGGATGTGGAAGACAGGTTGGCTAAACTCGTAGTTCCTGCTGCGGAACAGCTTACCGGAAAAGCCGCACAGCGTGTTCAGGCAGAACAAATGGCAGCTCAAGCGGAAGACCCTGTCTTACAATTGCAAAAGGCTGAGCTTCAGTTAGAAGATAAAAAGATTACTGCTAAGACTGAAGTGGATATGGCTCGTATTGATGCTGATCTTACTGAGGCAGCAGAAAGAATAGCTTCAACCGAAAAGATTGAAGGTGCTAGATTAGGTGTTAAGATTGCAGAAACAAGCAGTAAGGATGAGCTTGAGTCTAAAAAGATTGCTTCTAAAGATAAGCTTGAAGGCGCAAAAATTGGCGTTGAGATAGCAAAAGAGATTATGATTGACGAAAGAACCAAAGAAATAACGGATCGTGATAATGAATGATGTTGATCTTATCTCTCGTTTAAAGAAGAAAATAAGAGAACATATGAACGATACTGCTGATCATATGAGTGCTGATGGATGTCGTACAATAGAAGAATATAAAAAGTGTTGTGGGATTATTGAAGGACTCGCATTAGCTGAAAGAGAATTGCTTGATATGGTAGAAACCGTAGAAGAAAACTAATCTCCGCATTGTGCGGTGCATAGTGACTCTGGACACTTATTTCCAGTGCAAGGAAACCTAATGGCAAAAGCATTAGCAAGCGTAGGCTCTGTAAGCGTTGAGTCTAACGAAACGGAAGCTAAAACTTCTGAAGAAGAGAACACAGAAATTCTTCAGGAGCAGGAAAAAGCTCACCAGCTACCTGAACCTCAAGGGTATAAAGTCTTAATAACCATACCTGAACCAGACAAAACCAGCGAAGGAGGCATCCTTAAAGCTCAAGAAACCATTGAGAAAGAGGAAGTAGGCTCTATGGTAGGTTTTGTCATTAAGTTAGGGCAAGACGCTTATAAAGATGAGAAGCGTTTTCCTAACGGCCCATATTGCAAAGAGGGAGATTTCATTATTATGAGGTCTTATTCTGGCACTAGGATAAAAGTTCACGGGAAAGAATTTAGGCTTATTAACGATGACAGCGTAGAAGCTGTTGTTCAAGACCCTAGAGGAGTTATGAAAGCATGAGCGAAGAAACTAATGAAATAGAAACATCTTCTGAGGATCAATTCTTTGGTGTGAAGTCTAGGGTTAAAGATGAGCCTGTAGACGATTCTGATGTTGAAATTATTGATGATACTCCTGATCAAGATCGAAAGCCTGCTAGACAGGAAGCTAATCAATCTAATGAATACGATGATGATGTCACTCAAGAAGAGCTGGAAGGCTACAGTCAGAAAGTGCAAAAGCGCATTAATAAATTGCGAGCCGTTAATCATGCTGATCGCCGTAAAAGGGGTGAGGCTGAAAGAACGCTAACTGAACATGAACGCATTACTGTAAAGCTTCATGATGAAAACCAGAAACTTAAGAAACTGCTACGCCAAGGCGAGACAGCTATTATTGATTCTGTTGGTAAGAAAACTGCCTTAGAGATAGCACAGGCTGAAGAACAGTTTAAATCTGCACATGAGTCAGGTGATACTTCTAAAATTGCCGAAGCTCAAAAAGCTTTAACTGACGCTCAGATTCGTCAGAGAGATATAGTTGGAAGGTCGCAGCGTTTAAAGAATGCGCCCCCTGTCGAGGAATCTCCTCCACCAATTCCAGAGCGACCACGTTTAAGTCAAGCTCAAGAAAGATGGCAAAGCGATAATCCTTGGTTCCAGCCAACCGCAAGAGAAGGAGAGCAAGTACCTTCTATTCATAAAGAAATGACAGCGGTAGGTTATGCTATACACGACACTCTAACTAGAGAGTTGGGCATTGATCCTGTCGCGCAAGAAGAAAGGTACTATTCAGAAATAGATAAAAGAATGCGAACTAGATTCCCTGATTATTTTGGGGAGGAGGAAGCAGTTGAGGAAACTCCAGTAAGTCGGACTGCTCCCGTAGCTCGTAGTAACAGCAACGTGGTTTCTCCATCTAAGCGAAACAATGGAGCAAGAACACGCAAACTTCGACTTACCAAGTCTCAAGCTGAAGTCGCTAAAAAGCTTGGGATATCCAATGAACAGTACGCTGCTGAACTGATTAAGTAGGAGAAAGCAATGTCTAAAGAAATTAGCGCAAAAGAGGTGGATACCACCAACCGTTCTGAAGAGGAACGCAGTCAAGAATTAAGACCAAGCGATGCTTGGAGACCCGCATCTGCACTCCCTGATCCAACTCCCATAAAGGGTTGGGCTTTTCGCTGGATTCGCACCAGCTCATTGGGACAGGCAGATAACACAAATGTCTCGCAAAAGATGCGTGAAGGATGGATACCTGTGAGAGCAGAAGATCATCCTGAGTTAAAAGTTATGTCGGATGTTGAGTCCCGATTTAAGGGAAATGTTGAAGTAGGCGGTCTTTTGCTTTGCAAGATTCCTGAAGAGGAAATTTCTAAGCGAGGGCAATACTACAGAGACTTAGCTCAAAATCAGATGGATGCTGTTGACAATAGTTTTTTGCGAGAAGAAAACCCTGTTATGCCTTTAATTAAAGATAGGTCTAGCAGGACAACTTATGGTAGAAATCGAGGATAGTTCTGTAAGGGGCTGTCTTCATTAATGACAATAGGAGACTACTATGTCTGCGACTGCAACCCCTATGGGAGCAGAACCAGTTGGCGGATTATCCGCTTGTGGTTCGTTCTCTGGTAAGGTTCGTCATATAAAAATAGCCAGCGGTTATGCTGCTAATATTTTTTATGGCGATTTTTTAAAGTTGGTTAATACTGGTACTGTTGAAAAAGATACTGGTACAGCCACTGCTACTCCGGTTGGTATTTTTATGGGGTGTTTCTACACAGACCCTAACACTAGCCAACCTACTTTTAATCAAAGCTGGCCTACTGGAACTGTAGCGTCTGACGCTATGGCTTATGTTCTAGATGATCCTGATGCTGTATTTAGAATGCAAGCAAACGGCTCTTTGGCTCAATCGACTCTTGGCAATAACATTGCTATTGTTCAAACCGCTGGTACGGTTCAAGCTGGTCGCAGTAAGAATTCAGTTAATGCAAGCACTGCTGCTACTACTAACACCTTACCTTTACGCATACTCGAATTTATGGATGGCCCAGATAGCACTGTAGGTGACGCTTTTACAGATGTTCTCTTGACTTATAATGCGGGAATGCATCAATACAGAAACGCCACTGGCGTATAATAGGAGACTAACGAATGGCTATTTCAAGAGCGCAAATGCTCAAAGAGCTACTTCCGGGTCTTAACGCCCTGTTTGGCTTAGAGTATGCAAAGTACGAAGACGAGGACAGAATGATTTACGAAACTGAATCTTCTGACCGTTCGTTTGAAGAAGAAGTAAAGTTAAGTGGATTTGGCGCTGCGCCTGTGAAGCCTGAAGGTTCTGCAATCAATTATGATTCAGCACAAGAAGCTTTCACTGCTCGCTATACTCACGAGACTATTGCTCAAGGTTTCGCTATTACTGAAGAAGCTATGGAGGATAACCTCTATGCGTCTTTGTCTCAGCGTTACACTAAGGCATTGGCAAGAGCGATGGCTTACACCAAGCAAGTTAAAGCTGCTTTCCCATTAAACAATGGTTTTACTAACGCTTATCAATCTGGCGATGGTACTAACTTGTTTTCTGCGGTAGGTGACGGAGTTGCTGGCGGTGGTGGTCACCCTCAAGTTAACGGTGGTTTTAATTCAAACCGTCCTGCTACAGGAGCTGATTTAAACGAAACTTCATTAGAAGACGCAATCATTGCGATTGCTGCTTACACTGATGAGCGTGGACTTTTGATCGCTGCTAGACCAAGACGTTTGATTGTTCCGCCTAACTTGATGTTTGTTTCTACCAGAATCTTAGATTCAGAGCTTCGCGTTAGCACAGCTAACAACGACATCAATGCTATTAAGAACAACGGTTCTATACCTGAAGGTTACTCTGTCAATCATTATCTGACTGACAATAACGCTTGGTATATTATTACTGACGTTCCGAACGGCATGAAGCACTTTGAGCGTACTCCGCTTGAAACTTCAATGGACGGTGATTTCGACACTGGTAACGTGCGCTACAAAGCGCGAGAGCGTTACAGCTTCGGCGTTTCTGATCCACTAGGTATATTCGGTTCACCCGGAGCCACCTAGAGTAAGTGAGTTACAGATAGGGAGCTTCGGCTCCCTGTTTGTTTAATTCTGGGAACATATTAGTTTTAGCGACCATCCCAGTGGACGTTACGAAGACGCTAAGACGAATCCTTTCGTAAGAGGTATTTCTAATGGCTAAAAGATCAAGAAGCTCGTTTGGTGTACTTAGAGCGCTTGGCGGCTACTACATGCAAAGTGCCGACTCTATTGTCGCTTTGACCGCTGACACCATAATCAATCCTGATGAACACGCTGGTAAATTAATTCTTATTAATAACTCCACGCTGACCATCACCCTCCCAACTATTAATAACGACATGGAGCCTATTACTTCTGGCCCAGACGAAAACCCTAATAGTTTAAACAACACTGGTATTATGTATGATTTCTTGTTCCTAACAAGTTCTGGTACTAGCACCACTATTCAAGGCAACAGCTCCGCTGATTTAATGATGGGCGGTATTATGTCTGTCAAGAATGGGCTTACTAATGTGCATTTTCATCAACCTAACGGAAGTAGCAACTACCAGATCGTTATGAACGGCGGTACTACTGGTGGTGTTGCTGGAACTCGTTTGAAAATTCAAGCGGTTTTTACCAACAGATACTTTGTTGAAGGCACTAGTATTGGAACCGGAACTTTAGCGACTCCTTTTGCTGGTTAATAAATAGCGGGGTTCGCCCCGCTTTTTGGAGGATGAAATGGCAGATGCACTTACAAGCCAAGTAATCGTAGACGGCCCAAGAAATGCCGTTTTAAAATTTACAAATGTTAGCGATGGTACTGGTCAGTCTGCTGCTGTTTTAGTAGATGTTTCTACTCTTAGCTCAGACCCTCTTACCAAGCAAGTTTGTAATGGCGTTACTTTGCAATCAATAATTTATTCTAATGTAGGTATGGGCGTAGAGTTATTTTGGGACGCTACTACCGATGTTCCTTTGTTAAATCTTTTGGAAAACTGGTCAGATCAATTGGACTTTACTCCAACGGGTATTCCTAACAACTCAGGATCAGGAAGGACTGGAGACATATTGGTCACCACTAGCGGAGCTGGTGCAGGAGATACTTATATGTTGCTCTTAACTTTAACAAAATCTTATGCAAGCGTTTAAGGCATTCTATTATGGCTAAATTAGAAGTGTTCCAAAACGGGAACTTTAGTAATGGTGATCCTGTTTTTCAGATTGGAGCTAAAAACAAAGACGGCTGGTATGACATAGAAGTCTTTGATTTAATGAGTGAATCTCAAGCTAAAGCAAAGTTAAAATCTCTTGGTGGTTCTGAAGAAAAATCTACTCCTAAAAAAAAAGAAATAGTTGAGGAAGTAGAGGAAACTTCAAAGGCTGAGCTAAATCAGATGACTAAGGTTCAGCTTGAAGAATTTGCTCGTGAATTCGGTATTGAGCTTGATCGCAGAGAGAAGAAAGACACTTTAGTTAAAGAGGCTTATAAGGCTCAGTTTGATGGCTAGAAACTATCGCCGTGAGTACGACAGTTATCACAAGAAGGCAGCTCAAAAGAAAAACAGAGCAGGCCGCAATGCTGCTCGAAATTCTTTAAAGTCTTCTGGTTCTGTAAAGAAAGGTGACGGAAAAGATGTTCATCACAAAGATGGGAACCCTAAAAACAATAAGCGTTCTAACTTAAGCGTGGTTTCTAAAGCTTCCAATCGAAGTCGAGCTTTAAAAACTGGCGGCTCTACAAAAAAGAAAGACATGGGAATAAAGACCTCAGTTAAGTCTGGAAACTTTCGTGCTACTAAGAAGGGCGCGGGAATGACAGAGAAAGGGGTAAAAGCTTATAGAAAAGCTAACCCCGGTAGTAAATTAAAAACAGCAGTTACAGAGAAAAAGCCATCAAAGGCTAACGCAAAGAGAAGAAAATCTTTCTGCGCTCGTTCTGAAGGTCAAATGAAAAAGTTTCCAAAAGCAGCTAAAGACCCTAACAGTCGATTAAGACAAGCTAGAAAGCGATGGAGATGTTGACATGAAAGGTAAAGAGAAAGTGGGCTATGTAATGAAAGAGTTTAAAGATGGAAAGCTTAAGTCTAGCTCTGGAAAGAAAGTCACTGATCGAAATCAGGCTATGGCTATAGCGATGAGCGAGGCTGGAATTAATAAAAAAATGTTTACTGGAGGCAGAGTCGGTGACGGCAGAGCTGTTCAGGGACAAACGCGAGGTAGAATTGTCTAATGGCAACTAGCGGAACATATGCTTTTAATCTTGATCTAGGCGATGTAATGGAAGAAGCCTATGAGCGTTGTGGTCTAGAGTTGCGTTCTGGTTTTGATTATAGAACAGCGAGGAGAAGTTTAAATCTTCTTATGCTGGATTGGCAGAACAGGGGATTAAGTCTTTGGACTGTTGATGCCGCTACCTTTGCTTTAACTCCGGGTCAAGGAGCCTACCCTTTGAGTTCTGAAAAGCTTGATATTGTTGAAGCTTTTATGAGGACTAATGATGGGGATGTTAGTAGGCAGTCTGACTTAACTATGCAACGTATTTCTATAGCTCAATATTCCCATCAAACGAACAAATTATTGCAGGGCAGACCCATTCAATATTGGGTAGAGAGAGCGCCTAGCGGAATAACAATTAACGTATGGCCTGTTCCTGATGCTTCTCAAACATGGACTTTTGGCTATTACTACATGGAAAGAATTGAAGATACAGGAAGTCCCGCTTCTTTAAACATGGATGTTCCCTCAAGGTTTTTGCCTTGTTTAACAGCGGGTTTGGCATATATGATCGCTCAAAAGAAGCCTGAGGCAATGCAGCTTGTTCCTATTCTTAAAGAACAATATGAAGAGCAGTGGACTATGGCATCTGACTCAGCTAGAGAAAAAGCTTCTTTGTATGTTGTCCCCGGTGGTTATCAATACTTATGAGTAGTTATGCAAGCGGGAAAAATGCTTTCGGTTTTTGTGATCGAACAGGTTTTCGTTACAAATTGCGTGATCTTGTTCCTCAGATAGAGGCTGGCAGACCTAACGGTATGTTAGTAGGCAAAGATGTTTTAGACGTAGACAATCCCCAGTGGAAACTGGGAATGATCAATATGTCTGATCCACAGGCGTTAAGAGACCCAAGACCTGATGGCGGTTATGATCAGAGCCGTCAACTTTCTGCATTTAATCCTGTGGGCGGTGGAAACACTGCAATGGGTAGCAGAACAGTGGGCCTTGATTGCTCTGGTCATGTGGGACGGGTTGAAATACAAATCATACAGCCGGAATCTACAGTCACTTTATCTGGTGTGGTAGGCACAACTAATCTAGGAAATGTCAGTGTCGATACAGGAACGGTTGACGTTAATGTGTCAGTTACGGGAGTTAGCTCTACGTCATCTGCTGGATCGGTGGTGGCTATCTCTGACACGTTTACCATAACCGTTTCTAATCCGGGCAGTGGAAACAAGTATTATGTCGATGGTGTTCAGCAAGCGACATTAACCCTTAATGAGGGTAACACTTATCGAATAGATCAATCATCTGGGACTAATGGAACTCATCCTTTACGTTTTTCTACTACTTCCGATGGTACATGGGGTGGAGGAACCGAGTACACCACGGGTGTAACCGTTAACGGCGTAGCTGGAAATCCGGGGGCATACGTTCAAATAGCCGTAGCGATTGGAGCGCCTACACTTTATTACTACTGTACAAATCACTCAGGTATGGGAGGACAGGCGAATACGCCTTAGCAGCATGGCTAAATCAAAAGTAAACGAAGCGGGAAATTACACAAAGCCGGGACTAAGAGAGCAGCTTTTTAAAAGCATAAAAGCTGGCAACAAGGGCGGCAAAAACGGTCAGTGGTCTGCTAGAAAAGCACAGATGTTAGCTAAAAGATATAAAGAAGAAGGCGGAGGCTACAGAGATTAATGGCTTTAAAAAAATCACAAAAGTCTTTAAAGAAGTGGACTGGTGAAAAATGGGGAACTAAGTCTGGTAAGCCTAGCGCAAAAACAGGTGAAAGGTATCTTCCTAAGAAAGCGATTAAATCATTAAGCTCAAAAGAATACGCAGCCACTACAAGTAAAAAAAGAAAAGACACAAAAGCTGGAAAACAATTTTCTTCTCAACCCAAAAAAATAGCTAAAAAAACAGCTAGGTACAGATAATGGCTTTTACGTTTACTACATTAAAAACAGCTATACAAGATTATCTGGAAACTTCAGATACTACTTTTGTTAGTAGTCTTCCGTTGATTATTACTCAGGCTGAGCAAAGAATATTACGAACTGTGCAGATTCCTGATCTTCGCAAAAACGTAACTGGAACTCTTACCCAAGGTAATCCTTATCTAACTATGCCTGATAACTTTTTAGCCTCTTACTCTTTGGCTATAGATAATAGTGGATACGAGTTTTTGGTATTTAAAGACGTAAACTTTATGCGAGAAGCTTATCCTATTGAGGCTACTCAGGGCGTACCTAAGTATTACAGTATTTTTGACTCTACTCGTTTTATAGTTGGCCCAACTCCAAACGCTAATTTTAGTGCAGAATTGCACTTCATGTTTGAGCCTGAGTCTATTACTACGGCAGCGTCAGGAACTAGCTGGCTAGGGACAAATGCAGAGATGACTTTGTTGTATGCTTGCTTAGTAGAAGGATATACTTTTCTGAAAGGAGAGCCTTCTCAGATGGAGTGGTACAACGCTAAGTTTGAGGATGCTGTTTCTAGGCTCAAGTCTCTTGGTGAAGGGTACGATACAACAGATAGTTTCCGGTCTGGTGCAGTAAGGAGCGTTAGAATTTAATGTTTACTGTTGATATTAAAGCGGAAGTTGGAAATGTTGGCGTTCAGACTACTCACAATAGAGGTTTTACTCCAGAAGAGTTATCTGTAGATTGTGCTAATAAAATTATTTCTATTTCTGAAAGTGCTGATCCTGTCATTAGACAGCAAGCTGAAGTCTTTAGAAATCAGATTCAACAAATAGTTTTGCATTATTTAAAGCAATCAGCTCAAAGCGAAAGAACAACTATATACAATCTTTTACTCAATGCCGGAGAAGCTACTTTGGCAGAACATATTAGGAGGCTTTAATGGCTTTTTCTGGAAACTATATGTGTACCAGTTTCAAGACTGAACTTATGACTGCGACACACAATTTTACTAATGGGTCAGGCAATACGTTTAAGCTGGCGCTGTATACTAACAGTGCGTCTTTTAATGCTGCTACTACTGCCTATACGACTGCTAACGAAATCACAGGAACAGGTTATTCTGCTGGAGGAGGAACATTAACAAATGTGACTCCAACAAGCGGTGGAACTACAGCGTTTACAGATTTTGCTGACTTGACGTTTGGAACTGCAACAATTACTGCCAGAGGAGCAATGATCTATAACGATACCTCTGCTGGTGATTCAAGTGTTGTTATCTTGGATTTTGGTGGAGACAAAACGTCTACTGCTGGTGATTTTAAAATCGTAATGCCTACTGCTGATCAAAATAATGCGCTGATCAGGATAGCGTAATGTCCGGGGTTGGTTGGGGTCGCGCCGCATGGGGTGATGGATCATGGGGCGAAGACACAACCGTAACCATTCCTCTTGGTGGATGGGGAAGGGGAGCTTGGGGTGATGCAGCTTGGGGAACCTCGTTAGGTCTTCAAGCTACTGGACAGGTAGGAAATGTAGGTGCTGGCAGTATTTTTGCTGATGCTACCGTTTTTCCAACGGGGTTGGCTGCAACAGGCGTAGTAGGAACTGCACAGGTATTAGCTCCCGGCGAAGTGGCTGTAAGTAGCGTTTCAGCAACCGCCTCGGTTGGTAGCGTTACCGTACATCATAATGCTCAGGCTTCTGTGACTGGATTAGCGGCTACAGGAGAAGTTGGCACTGCTGGAGTAGTTGAGCAAACCGGAGTTTATCCAACAGGCGTATTTGGAACGGCTCAACTGGGTACTGGATTTAATGTTATCGCTCCTGCTGACATAGCAGTAGGAAGCTTAGAAGCGACAGGTATACTTAACGGCGTTACTGTAGACTTGTTAATACAAGTACCTGTTACTGGTTTGTCAGCAACATCGGAGCTAGGTACGGCTTTTGTCGTAGAAGCCTCCACAGATATATATCCGACAGGATTAAGTGCTACTGGTGAGGTGGGTAGAGTCCTTATCTGGCAAAACATTGATCCTTCGCAAAATCCATATTGGATTAATATGGCTCCTTCTCAAACACCAACTTGGACAGATATTCCTTAAAATTTTGAGGTAATGAAATGGCAACATATATAAACGATTTAAGACTAAAAGAAATAGCAACAGGTGACGAAAGTGGAACGTGGGGTACGTCTACCAACACGAACCTTACCTTGGTCGCTGATGCTTTTAGTTATGGAACAAAGCAGATGGCTAGTGATGCTAATGAAACATTTACTATGCCTGATGCTACAGCAGATGCTACTCGCGGATTCTATTTAAAAATTACTTCGGCTGGTTCTCTTACGACTACCCGCGAAGTAACACTTGGGCCAAACACTGTTTCTAAGGTGTGGATTATTGAGAACTCTACAACAGGCAGTCAAATCATCACAATCAAGCAAGGGTCTGGTGCTACGGTTAACATTGCCAATGGCTCTAAGGTCATGGTTGTTACTGATGGCGCAGGAGCAGGAGCGGCTGTAATTAACGCTAACCCCACTGAATCAGGCGCGGGTACGGTAACCAGTGTACAAGTAGCGGGTGGTTCAACCGGACTTACTTATAGTGGTGGCCCGATAACCGGGTCAGGAACAATCACTATGGCTGGAACACTAGCCACGGGTAGTGGAGGAACAGGATCAACCGCTACAAATTATTGTAATCTTGCATCTAATGTCACAGGAACGCTTCCTACCGCTAACGGCGGCACAGGATCGACAGCAGTTCAGTATTGTAACCTTGCCTCTAACGTGACAGGAACATTGCCATTTGCTAATGGTGGCTCTGGCGCTATTACGCCTTTACTAAAAGGCACAAGTTACGCTGCGGTTAATCGGGATTACATCATTGCTACGGCTGGAGGTATTACTATTACGTTACCTTCTGGGCCATCTGCTGGTGACACGGTAACCATCAAGGATGGAACTGGAGCTGCTGCCACTACAAGTTTTACGGTAGATCGTAACTCAAGCAAAATAGCGAGTTCTGCTACTAATCTAACTTTTGATAAAAACTTTGCAGAAATTGTGATGACATACATAAACGTCACCATTGGTTGGAGCGTATAAATGACGAATTTAGCCGATCTGCTGCCAGCAGGTGGCGGTCAAAACAACACAGAGTTTGTAGCTGACGGAAACGTATCGGCGGGTGCGCCTGTCATTCTCACGGCGGCGGGGAAGGCTGCGCCTATTAGTGAAAGTAGTGTTTCTCAATCGGTAGGCTCAATAGTTGCTTTTGATGCCACTACCACAGACCCCGGAGTAATTTCAGCCGTTGGTATTGGCGGTGGACAGGTGGTTCTCGCTTTTAGAGATTCTTCCGACAGCAATCAAGGCCACGCCGTTGTGGGAACGATATCAGGAACCACTGTGACTTATGGTGCTTCACAAAAAATTCAATCATCAGGTGGAACTCCTTATTATTTTAGCTGTGCTTATGATCCTGATACTGATCAAGTAGGAATTGCTGATAGCAACGGTTTTCTTACTCTAGGCACAGTCAGTGGAACTGGCGCAGGAGCGACTATATCTTTTGGCACTGCGGTTAATTTTAGCGGGGGCGGTAACTACAATGTTGCGCTTATATACGACACCAGCGTGGATAGGTTTGTTGTCTTTTGGGAAGGTGCTAGTGGTCAATACGCAA
>Ga0209336_10000638_pt1 | contig 17760 bp, 34 predicted proteins | sample LinPmetageLP32_FD_184042 | JGI IMG/M metagenome (GOLD analysis project Ga0209336, IMG submission 184042) | Marine viral communities from the Pacific Ocean - LP-32 (SPAdes) (version 2) | ecosystem: Environmental > Aquatic > Marine > Oceanic | place: Pacific Ocean | collected 2009-08-23 | reverse complement strand
AGTGATCTGAACCTGTGCCATTCGGCTTGTAGTTATTCACGTTTATTTTAGGGGTTTGCAACACTCGTTGCTATACATTTATTTATCCTTTTCGTTTTAAGATAAAATAAATTCTGTTTGCATCTTTTCGCATATTAATTATTTCACAGCCTAAGGCATGTGATATGTTAAAGATAAATTCCGGTGTCCATTCAAAGAAGTCAATGTAATGTGCTTCTTCTGGATCATGTTGTATACCTGGATTAACTCTAAAGTACAGTAGTCCACCGTCTTTAACTAGACTTACTGCCTTCTTCATTTCAGCAATAATCGTTGTTACGCTGCCAAAGTTAATACTACCAAAACATATGATTGCATCATATACTTTGTCTCCTGGGTTATAATCCATTAAATGTACTTGATGATCAGCTCTGTTGTTATATGCATCAATGCCAGTTAGATTATTAATCTTACCTTTGAATTCATTATAACCACAACCGATGTCAAGTACATTATCTAGATTCATATTGTTAATCTCATCAACAATACTTAATCCACTATACTTGTATTTCTTATGCTTGGGTTGCCATACTGTTGTAAAGTACTTCTTTAATATCGCAACATCAATTTCATCTTCTGTTGGATTCTTTACATGTACACCAAATCGAGTTTTAACTAACTCTATCAATTCATCTTTTGTAATACCTGGACAACTTTTGTATATTGACTCAAGTTCATTGTGTATCTTGTAGTTAGACATTATTCGTGTTCTCCCCCGGGATCGTTTTTATCTAGTTTAACTTTTTGTCCATTTATCCACATGTAGCCTCTACTTCTGCTTGGTGTATGATATAACCTGTCTAAAAAGAAATCTGGTCTTCTTTTTGCAGTTTCAAATGTTGCTACTGTAACTGCAATAGCCGCCAATATAATAATATGTGCAATAGTAGTAATGCCAAAAATCCACATACTAGTAAAGTATGAACTGAAAGCAATACACCACATCCACGCCAATACTTGCATAATCATATGTCTCGTATTCGTATGTGGAATTTTGCTTAGTGGATTATAGTCATGATTCATGACACTATTCCAACTATTATATACCCATTCTCTCATTGAGAATACTCCTTTTTCAAATGTTACTTTCTTAGGGTAATGTGCATCAGCGATATCACGCCAGTCAATTGCATCATACAGATCTGTAAATGTCTGTACAACTTTATGATTTTTAAAATATGCAGTTACTCTGTACATGTATTAATAATACTAAAATGTTTGGGGTTTGTCAAGTATAAAATTAGAGTAGGTTAGTATTCTTTGTCCGCGGTTGCTAAGTCTTATTGTGGTTTTGACAGCCAATGGCAATGAATCGTTCCACAATGGGGTTTCCGTTAAGTTAACTAACCTACTCGTTGTTTTAGAATTTTACAGTGATACCTAGTTTCGCTTCCATATTATCTTTGGATTTGAAAGATGTATCACGGCTGTCTTTTACTGATAGCTTCAGTGATAGTGCGTCTGTTAGTGCATAACTAGAACCCACGTCAATGTATGAATCTTTCTTATCGAAATTCATTACATCATTTGTTGTAGATTTCCATGTCATTCCAACTTCTGCGAATGGTGTAAATTTACCAATCTTTTGTGAAAGGCCAACATATGGAGTTAGATCCACACGTTCGTTGGCTGTAAATGAGTCTCCCCACCAATAAGCACCTTTGGCTCCTGCATATGCTGGACCCTTTGTTGCTTTTTTATTAGCTTGAATTTTCCAATCCTGTGTATCACCATTATTTTTAAGTGTTAGTGACAAACTATCAATTGGTCCTGCTTTGCCGCCGATAGTAAATTGATCTGCGCCAGATTGTGGACTTTGTGATTGGATAAAGTAGTCTTTAGTCTTCATTGTAAATTGGACTGTAGGATTATCAAAATCCTCTGCCATAGCTGTCGTTGAAAGAGTGGCCAAAGTTGCCACTGCAATTAATAGTCTTTTCATATTCTGTCTTTCCTTGTTAAGTAAAATGCCACACTTCTGTTTCTAGGCAGTGGCCTCCCAGAGCAATTATGCCGCTAGGGCAAAATCCTCAGATGCAAAATTATCGTTTGCAATTATCGTTTTGTTCGCGTTAACCCAGCTTACATCGGGATAACTCCACTTACCTATTGACCAACTGTCGATCCTATTTCGTCCCCATCATAAACACACGATTGTATTCTTCTTCAAAACCTTCTTCGTGTATATAAGCCTCATTATTATTCCACATTCTTCTAAAATAATAATCGTAACAATCTTCTATTGTATCTGTAGTTACGTTAAGATGACCTTTAACGATATAAAATATCCTACACTTTTCTTTAAAATCCTGTATTTTTTCCTCGTGTGTTTATGGTGGAGACGTCCGGTACTGCCCCGGAGTCCAGTCTGGCGTTGAGTAAAGTTTCAACGTTACATCTATATTTATACTATACTATGTTAATTAAGTCAAGTAAATAGTTTCAATTAAGATAAGAATGTAATAATATGTTATATAGTGGAGCATTTGATCCACTGTCTGCCAACTCCAATATAGATCAGTTCCATGATCAATACCAAACTTTTTAAAAAGATTACTCTTAGTACAATCTATAATACCGTGTGCTAGATAATCTATTAATCCCATTATTATGGCTAACTCTGGACTAATAAAGAAACTACAAACAATACCTGTTGCAATTCCGTGATCTAAAGAATGCAATTGTATTCCAGCACCGAAAGGATTTATCTTTGAACGAGCGGTTCTCCATCTCTGTAAACCCAGGTCGCAAAATGCATGTTTCAGCATTAGGAAGAGCATTAACTCAAGCATTAATTAAGTCTTCAAACTCCCATATAATGTGAGCCGCACCGCCAAATTGGCCAGGGCCAACACCTTTTATCCAAGTTTGACTTGGTGGAAGATCGCCTGTCCAAGTAACTCCTTCTGGCATAGTATCTGCTTCTCTCTGCAACTTATGTAGATACATTGGTTTCATGCCATGCTTTTCAGTCATATCATACATCTCAATATCAGGCATGTATTTCATCTTAATCATCATTGCTTCAGCATCATTCATAATAACACAATCATTCTTGCCTTTAATCGTTACACTCCAAACTTTATCCATAAATTTTATCCAGTCCACAACTTCTCATTAGTCCATTTTGCCAACAGTCATTCTCTTTTTGTAACTTGTACACATATTTAGCAGTCATTCCATGACTTTTAGTCAAATCCTGCATTTGAAAATTAGGCATATGTTTCATCTTAGTGATCATTAATTCACCTTCTGTCATTATAACACAGTCGTTTTTACCATCAATAGTTACATTATATACTCGTTTTTCACTCATCTGGTTATCTCCTCATGTTACTTATTTCTTCTGCTTGTTTTTTGTCAATAATCGGAACAGCATTACTTTTATGCATTGTAGCAATACCTTTAATAAGAGTACCTGTATAGACTTTAGGGTCAGGCCTAGCAGTACTACCAGCCATGCTGTCAACACTGGCTACATATGTTTGTTCTCTAACATAAGGTTTTGCCTGCATCCAATCTTTTGCCTTAGTCTGTGGCTTGGGTTTAGCTTTATATTCACCATGACAATATGCAATAAAGTCTTCTAGATTCATTTGTAGACTATGTAAACCTTTACTTCTTAAATCCTTATTGTGTGCAAACATCTGCTTCTGATATTTTTCTATCTTACCGGAAGTAAGTTTACGTTTTTTAGCTTTTTTAGTATTAAGCCCTGTCATTCCTCGAACTAAATGCATAGTCATATTATAATCTCCTAATAAAGTTGTTCTGTATCTCGCCATTCTCCAACAACATAGTTTATTATAACACTTCTACGGATGCCGTCAACCACTTTTTTCTCAACTCCATGCATTAGAGGTGATTTATTGTGGCTTAGCCAACCTTCATTCTTTCTAAATGGTACTGTATATACTAGTTCTTTATTACTATTATATAAACTTGTCCCCCATTCAAGGTTCTGATCTTCTAAATATACCTGTAGTGTAATTAGTTTTTCTGGAATATCAATATGTGGCTGTAAATAAAAGCCTGGTGAATCCTGACATAACTCTATTCTTAATGCTCCGTCCATGCAGTTTACACCTGTTATATCTGTAAACTTTTCCCTTGCTGGTATATCATCAAACTCTTTAAACATGTCAGCAAGTACAGGAGTATGCATCCTTGATGCAAATTTACGGAAGTCGTTTGCTCCTTCTCGTTTTCCTGTTATGGGTATTTCTTTTGAATCTGGAAAGTGTTGTATAACTCTACTAAGTATCTTGTCATCAAAGCAATCCTCAATATGATACCATTCTTCTGGTTGTGATTTTCTTGAATATGCTAAATTTAACATTCATATACTTCCTTTCCTAATACTGGATCGTAATCCATTAAATTAATGCCTCTAAACTTGTCTTGTGCTTTACATTGTTCTACAAATGTATTCCAATGTTTAGGTATTGCTGGATTATTAAGAGCTCGTTGTGCGTCTCGTATCATACCTTCTTCCATATCGTTTATCCAGCCACTTTGTAATAATTTATCAATCTCTTTATTTGCTATTATTTTAATACTGTCAGGAGCATGTCTTGCCTGGAACCAATTTGGTCCTATTAATATTCTATTATTAATACTTCCACCACCTTCAAACATATCTCTAACGTATGTAAAGAATTTATTTAATGAAGTTGCATTGTATAACTGATAACTACTATTTAGACTTACCATAAGCCAGTCTTCATTTTCTTTTCGGTAGTCAGCTATATCTTGTATATGTTTGTGCATTTGTTCCCATGTCCAAACGCCATTACTTCTCATGTATTCAAACATAGGACTAGCAATATCTGTGCTTAGATCCCAGTGAATCTGTTTAAAGTGCCTAAACTTATCTATATCTGCTATTGAAGTTTTACTGCCATTAGTTGTTATAGTCATATGTATTTGTGATGGATCTGCATATTCATTTAAAATATCCATAGCTTTCCATATCTGATTATCAATAAATGGTTCGCCGCCTGTTATCCATATACTTGTTAGATTTTGTAAACGGTGTTTGTTGTTTATAATAAAATCTAGTACGTTGTTAACATTCTTATATAACTCAGGTTCAAACTTAACTTGTTTAATATCCTTACTGACTGCTTTCCACTCTGGAATAAGACTATTACTATAACGAGGACTACACATTCTGCATTTAAAATTACATACATTATTAAAGTTTAGGAACATATGTCTTAATGTATTGCCTGTTATTTGAGGACTTGCAAAGGCTTCGTCTGCATCAAAGTTAAATTTCTTCTTGTGGTTTGCTACAAGCCAATTTTGTCTCTGACTCTTAACACCTAGTTCTTCTTTACTTTTACAGTTATCACAACCGGGTTCATCCCACTTACCCTCTAACATACTTTTTCGTAACTGTTGAAAGTCTGGACTATCCCAATCCATATTCTCTTCGTTACTCATAATCTCTTCACTCATCATACAACGAGTCAGTGTACCTGTTGGGTGCAAACTAATCGCAGTAAAGGGAACAGGACACCAAGTATCACTATGTCTGTTTGACTTTTTAAACTCCTGTGTCACTGTGGTGTATAATATCCTTAATGTTATATTTTGACTGTATTACTCCTATTACGTCTTCTAATACTGGTACTTGTTTATTGCACAGGTTTATAAAGATAGATGGCCCATTTACTTCAATAGTAAATTCTACATTCTGCGTTATAATTCCTTGAGAGTCAATATTTATGTGTCCTGACAATGCGATGTCAGGTCGTTGGAAGTATTGTGCTATAGCTTGAGCGCCTAACACAGTATCTACATGTCTAACTACGATTGAAGTGGGTTCCATCTCACCTTTTTTATTTTGGGTAGGATAAAACTCCACATGTTTCCAGTCGTTTGTTGTTATGCTTTGCCACAAAATATCATTTTGTATAGCATACATATTATGTCATTGAGATAGCAAGTTCAGTAGTTTCATCGACACGTCTTGTCCAGCCTCTACCAAACGTTTTAAAAGTATCTAGACTTTCATAGAAGTCTTGACGCTTTTGTTGGAACCCTCGAATAGCTTCTTCTATTCCGACTTCTTCAACATAGGCATCAACTGCTTGTAGAGTATTTGGTCCAATACCACCATCAACGGTTGTACCAATTAATGCTTGTAGATACTTGGCACTACGGCCTGTACCTGCATTAACACCAAAGTCAAAAACACATAGATCTAAGCCAATAGGCAAGTGATCACCTTTAACTCTATCCCAATAATTTTGCTTATAAATTGGTGCAACATCATCGAACTCTAAGTCCTTCATGTCTTTCGTTCCACCAAAATCATCATATACACGTTTAGTAACGCCCATATTGGTTTCCCCACCTGGATCCTCAGGATGATTTACATAACCACCTTCGTGATGCAGGATAGTTTCCAAACATTTATCATAATTTATTGCAGACATTTTTAGTCTTCCTTTTTATATAAAGTCCATGCACCGTAGGCAATTGCTCCGTAAGCCGCCAACTTTGCAAATGGTCCTGCAATAAGAACAATAATTCCTACTGCAATTAAAACAGCACCATCTAATGAAGTGCGTTCGCCGATTCTACTATTAATCCAATTTTTCATAATATTTCTCCTTGCATAAAGGACATAACGTCCTTGCTTAGTATTTATCCACATATAGCCCCTACGTCCCGCCTATGTGATGACTTGTCCTGCCGCTACGTCTACAAGTCTTAGCCTTTGATTAACTAGCCCCGCCTTCGCTGTCAATCTGATCCTAGTCGTTAGGATCTTTCCATCTCGAAAGTTTGTGATCTATGTTTTGATCATTAGCAAGTTGACGTGCTAGAGCTTGTAGATCTTCAACCATAAAATTAACTTGTTGTTCATCATACTTTTCTCCCGCTTCTGCTGAGTAACGTACCCGGTGCAATTGCACAGCCTTTTCGTACATTACATTAACTAGGCGGTATACGTCATCTATACTATGTCCCATCACTTTCTTCCTAAATCTAATTCTAATTGTTCTACGTTATTTAGAACTTCTTCACTAGTAAAAATATCATATACAAAATTTTCACATGCACTTTCGGCGTAACTTGCGTCTTTATCGTAATATTCTACTCTTCCTAGCTTAACATCATTTTCGTAAAAGTCAACAAAATAACCTTGTTCATTATCATCTAATATAGCTTTTTTGTTCTCTACCTCGTATCTTAAGGCACCTCTTAACATAGTCTACTTCTCCTCTACCTTCATTTTAAAATATATTGATTCTTCACCTGTTGCTGAGTTCACAACAGTTATTGCTGGTACTCCACTTGGTGCTGTCTTACCAACATGATGCCATGTGTAGCCATCCTCTTGGTTCTTTTTTACTGTGTTTAAAAATTCTGAATTGTCCACCATGAACATTCCTGAAATTAGTGCTATTGCTAAAAACATAATCTTCTCCCCGGTATTTCTCTACCATATTTATTGTTAAGTTAGTTTCTTCGGGTCTCATTATTTCCCCAAATCTTTCCAAAGTGTTGTCCTTTAGTTCGTTGTGGGAAATAATCTTGTTGCTCGCCTTCACGATACAAATCAACTGTACAACAATGTATACCATTGTCCCAGAAGTGTCTATGTCGCATAGGACTTTCTACAAGTTCTACATCATACTTTTTAAGTTGTTGTGCTAAATCTTTATCGTAATAGTTACATATTAGGGTACTTGGATCAATGCTTAAACAATTAACATTAAACTGTGTTTCGTATACATGTCCAGTATTAAACCACTTACTAATAAAGTTATGGAACGCCTCATTCTCTTCTTCGCCCTTTACCCAATAATTAACAACATCAGGCATTGACTCTCTATAATTCCAATATGCTCTTTGGTATTCATCTGATGGACGTTTTACATATATAACGTCCCAACCCGGATAAGTTTCTTCGTAGTTGCTTATCTTTGTATGACTTAATAACAGGCCAGGCTTTACTAAACATATTACACTATCTGAATGTCCGCCCATTTCAATTGTATTTACACGAAAGTCTGGAAAGTGTTTTGGTATCCATTCTTCTGCAAACTTTTTAGTTTCTCCATTATGGAAACTTATATCTACTTGAATATCTTTACCTGCCCGCATAATACTAGGAGGTTCTATATGATAGTCAAAGTCTGTTTGTCTAGTTTCAACATAATCATCACACCCTTGCCAAGGACCCCAATGTCTATAAGTATCAACTTGACTTGCATTGACTAAGGTATTACCAAAAACAATAAATTCATCTCTAGGTGCTATTAGTGGCTTAGTAATCCTCTGTTGATTTCTATCCATATATTCTTGTATATCTTTAACCTGTTTACCTCTAAGTGATATATCTGCAGGAGTTTGTATAACTTCTACACTGGCTGATTCTAGAATACTTTTAAGGTTTAACATGTCTTCACGGGTGTCTTCGTTTACTTTACTTAATGCATCTGCTACTCTAGTATCTTTATAGTTGCTGAACCATCCTGCTGGATATACATTACCCACCATACATTTTTTAAGTGGATCCCAACTATTCCAACTATTAAACCCATAGTTTGCCATTAAATATCCATTACTAAATCTGGTTTATAAAACATGTCTCTAGTCTTTTGTGTACCAACGCCTGTTATAACCATTGTGCTTCTTGGTGTTACACCTGCATTACCTGTGCAATGTGGGACGTTCTTATGATCCCAAGTATATAAATCTCCAGCACGATACTTTGTAAGTATTTCATTTCCATACTGTACAAAATGTCCAAACTCATAATCATGTAGGAAGATCATAAACCTAAAAATATTATCTGGCTGATCCTCACTCCACTTTGCTAGTTTATCCACATGTGCCGTCCAAGTCTGTCCAGGCATTTGTACATGTACTCTAGTTTGCAGTGGGCGATCATTACCATCGATTAGTCCTAGTGCGTCTGTCATTGCTTGAAAACTTGGATACTTTGCAACGTCATATTCTAAACTAGTAATCTCTAGATCTGCCTTACCACCTGCATTTATAATATCTGCTTCTGTGCTATCAATACCAGCACCACCACGTGGATTGTCTTTTGGATCACGTGTTCTCCAAGTAATGCCTTTGGCATTTGCTACTGCTTGTGCAAGTTCGTCAGCCCAATCGCCCTGGAACCTACCAACGTATTTCATTCTATCTGCTTGTGATGTAAACCCAAAAGGATCAAAATGATAGTTTGATCTCGCCTTGCAGTTTTCCCAATTACTGTTAGCCACTCATCTTTCCTTTTTTATGTAATGATGAGGATATACTTTCGGTCTCTCTATTTTAATTCTAGTCATAAACTTTATAGCGTCATCTTCATTTTCGAACTTTGCTACCACAACCTCATCTTCTATTTTAGGTATGTAGATTATATCGTACATTTATTTCTCCTATAAATTTATTTAGTTTGGTCCGCTCTACAGGATTCGAACCTGTGACCTACTGCTTAGAAGGCAGTTGCTCTATCCAGCTGAGCTAAGAGCGGAAAGTTGCTTTTCCAGTTCTTGCTTTCTGCTTTCCATCCAACTAATACTAGTATGGATGTGACCTGTTGCAGTTGGTTGTATGCAACTTTTAGCATAAGCAATCTCGTCTTCAATTACTCCTATAACAAATATTAATTCAATATCACTATCATACAAATTACACTACCGATTCTTCTAAACGTCTTCCTAGGTTATCGAAACCAAAACTAGCGACAACATAAATGTTTTCATCGCCATCCATTGTTAATACGTCACCTACACTAACACTATGCATTGGTGCATGACGCTTTATATTCTCTTCAGGACCAATATTACCCATTTCAAATGCTTCATCAAGTGTATCACACTCCAATTCAGCTACCAATTGGTATTCTCCATTTTGCATACATTCTAGTACTGTTGTACCGTTGAACTTAGCCATACCATACATCATTGATGTAGTGTTATGCTTCTCATAGTAAGCCTTTGAATCTTTTAATTGGTATAATAAAACTGACATATCTTCTCCTAATTTCTAACTATATATAGAGTATATAGTAAGATGCCTTACTTGTCAACCTTTTTCTGCAATATATTTGCAGTTTCTTTCCAGAATTTTTTAGCCCAGTCACTAATGTCTGGTTGCAGACTAGCCGCAATACATGAGCAAATAGCCCTCTCTAGCTTTTCGTTACCCATTTTGTGATTCTTTAAATACTCTGTTGAACTCTTGCTCGGCACGAACACGAGATTCTTTGGCTTTCCGCTCTTGATCTTTTTCATCATCCATAAAATCCTTAAACATTTTACCCATTTCAATGTCTTCCAACACTTCAATACGTTTAATAAGTTGTTTAAAAGCAACGTTAACATCTGGGTTATCGTTCATTACAATCTCATCTTCGATTACTTCTACAATTTGTCTACTAGATATCATGTTGTTCTCCATTAAGTTATATATAGAGTATACACTAATACACAGTCTTGTCAAGCACTAAATACAGTATGAACCACAATAAATTGAGGCACAGTTTTGACTTTGCTCTAACAACCTATTGTCAAGCAAGATGTCGTAGTTGTGCAAGAACTAATGAACACACAGGTGAACAAGCTGACTGGTTAGAGCTCAAACACATGGATTTAGATATATTTAAACAAAGACTAGCAGGTGCTGGTAATTTAGACATTCATGAAATTACATTTTGTGGTGAACTTGGTGATCCTATGATGCACCCAAAGGTAGAAGACTTTATAGTTGAATCAGATAAACATGTAATGACTACAATACATATCAATACCAATGGAGGATTAAGAAGTCCAAACTGGTATGCAAGAATGGCTCGTGACTATAGTCCCAGACTAAAGATTAAATGGGGTATTGATGGAACTGATCATGATACAAATTGGTTATATCGTGAAGGTGTTGATTGGCAACGAGCAATGGATAATATGACTGCTTGGTTTACAAATGGTGGACAGGGTGCTTGGGCATTCTTAATATTTGATTGGAACTGGCATCAGATTCCAGAAGCAGTTGAAATGGCTAAACAAATTGGCTGTGAAATAGAATTTAAGATTAATCACAGAAACTGGGGGAAAATTACTGAAGAGAATAAAGTAATTGCTTGGAGTCTGTTGGAGGAGCATTATGACCAACTGCATTAAATGTATGGTTGTTAAGAATGGTATAAGAGAGTGGGAGATAACATCTGAGGGCAGAGTATGGCCTTGTTGTTATTTTGCAAATGCTTGGGATAAACGTAAAGAACTTAACTCAGTTGAACATGCTAGACTTAAACAAGACAAGCCAATGTGGAAATTAATGCAAGAGGATTCCGAATGGAATAGCTTAAATACATATGGATTAGAAGACATAATCAAGCATGAAGTCTTCTGGAATCATATTTGGTATAAAGGATGGGAGAGCGATGATCCAAGTCCTATATGCTTAAAAGAATGTAACGAAGGGAAATCAGAACTTAACGTTAACAAATTAAAGAAATAAAATTACCATGGGGGGTATGGAATATGAATTGGAAACACGCCAAAATGTGTGCCGATGTAAGCAATTCGGTTTACAAAGCAGAAAAATTATGTTACACAGATATTGAATCTTATGTAGCAACAAAGACATCTTATAAGTTTATGGACGAAGATGGTGCTCAAGGTTGTATGTTTAAACTTAGCAAAACAGAATGGGTTGTAGCCTTTAGAGGAACACAACCAGAAGAAATAGGCGATGTACTTGCAGACTTAAAAGCCTGGAGAAATACAAGTGAAACAAAGGGCAAAGTACATGCAGGTTTTAAAACAGAACTTGACAAAATATATGATGACGTGTTATCATACTTTAAGACTAAAAAAGTAAAGAAGACTGATACAGTTATTGTAACAGGACATAGTTTAGGAGCCGCAATGGCAACGTTGTGTGCTAGTAGATTAGCAGAAGCAGGATATGATGCTGTATTATATAACTTTGGTTCTCCACGTGTAGGCAATACAGATTGGGCAGAACAGTTTGATAATATAGAAGCACATCGTTTCGTTAATAACAATGATGTAGTAACTAAAGTACCACCATACGGTTTGTTCACACATATAGGTGAACTGCACTACATTAACTTTTATGGAAACATTCGTAAAAATACATGGTGGCAAAGATTTAAAGATCAAATGAGAGGACGCTGGAGAGCTTTAATGAAGTTTCAACTTTTCGACGGAGCATTTGATCACAGTATGGGTTTATATGCAGACAAAGTTAAAAAGCACGAAGAAGTTTGATGTTGAAGGGCATATTGCCAGTAGACATAGTAGACATCAGAGTGCCAATATACATAGTAAAAACTTTCCAGGGTTAGCGACTATAGAGCTTAATATAACAGAGCTCTGTAATCGTACCTGTAGTTTTTGTCCTAGACATGATGCAAATATATACCCAAACCAAAAACTATTCATGGAACTATCAACAGTAGAGAAACTTACTACGGAATTACTAGCAAGTGATTGGTATGGTGATATACATATTACGGGCTTCGGAGAACCTCATACACATCCTAAACTAAAGGAAATAGTTGCCATACTTAGTGACGCAAATGTATTCATTGAGATAACAACAAATGGTGACAGATTAATTGACAGTGACATACCATATACTCAGGAACTTTTTAGAGAAGGTTTAGATATGCTAACTGTTGATTGTTATGATGGAGATCAACAGTATGCAAGTCGTATACTTGCTATGCAATCGCTCATTGGCAAACATAGATTGCGTAAACATTATGATACTGGTAATGCACAGGAACTAATAACTGAATACGGATTTAACAATCGGGGAGGTTTATTGGGTGGTGATGGAATACAGAATCAATGTTACTTGCCATTCTATAAAACACTAATTGATTGGAATGGTGGAATGGTTCTATGTTGTAATGACTGGCATAGACAAGCAGGAACAATGGGTAACATTGTTACAGATAGTTTAGAATTGTGTTGGAATAGTAATAAGTTAAAAAGTATTAGAGCCGAACTTGCTCAAGGACTACGTCGTGGCGTTTGTGCTGACTGTAGCATCGTCGGTACTAAGTTTGGTAGTGACAGTTTTCTTCTTCACACTTAGGATTAACTGATCGTTAACAGGTCCATCTTGCCAAGTACCATTTAAATTCTTAACAATAATATCAGACTTAATATCTTTTGCCGCCTTTCGTGCATTACTCCAGGAAGTTACACTATTACATACTGCAACTTTATAGCAAGGCTTGGGCGTTTTGTCCTGTGCAATTAACCACATATGTTCAAGTCCATTGAATCTCCAGTTATATCCCAATCTATTATCAGCACCCTTAACAAAACCATCGTAACGTATTACGTCCCATATAACAAAACGTTTACCTTTTGATGTTTTCTTAAAACAACCATCAAATACTGTTGCTTGATTCTGTGCAAGATGAGCAAAGTCGTCTGCATATGGTTCAAAGCCAGGTAGTATTATACCTTGTTCATCTCTGAACTCCACAGTATTCATTCTAACAATAATATTAACTCTAGTACCTTTATATTTTGGCTGACAAACTGCCGGAAAGGTCATTAACTTCTCAAGTTCACTAGTATGTTCTTTTGCATGTTGTACTGGATAAGTTGGAATATGTCCAGGCCATACTTTATTGATTGTTTCAATATCGATATCAATACCAATATCTTTTTTAATCATACCCAAAAACAGTTCAGCTTCCTGTACATTAATATGTGTGAGTACTAAATTACAGGCAAATATCGCCTCTTGGTAATCCAGTTTATTCTGATATAGATCCTCTGCAACATGCATAAATTTACTAATACCCATGCCACCATCAACACCGAACTTAGTTTTTTGTGGATTATAGTCGTCCATTCCAAAAACAATCATTGGGTTATATGTGTAATACAATACTCTTTTAAATAGTGTATCATCACTATAACGTTGTAGTACTTCCTGCTTTTGTTCTTGTGTTTCTGATTCAATTAACTTATCAGCTATAAAACGAATCATTGCAATCTTTGACATAATACAATACCTTTGTTAATAGTATTTATGTTAGTAGTTAATACTCTGATACAAAAATGGAGCCCTAAGACTCCATTTCCATTCACATTGTTTTAACTAATTATTATACCTTAGGAAATAAAAGATCTAATTTGTTTTTGTTAACACAGAATATATCTTGGACGGGGCGTCCACTATATTCTAGTTGTGCTTTACCAACAAGATAGTTTGAATTTTGTTGTACAAAAGCAATACACTGACTATCGTTTGAAAATGTAGGGTCACTTATAATATATAAGTCTTCATTTCCGGTTGCAGTAGCCATCATCACTAGTACTATTAAAATTTTCATAACTTAATTAACATATGTGAGTACATTAAGTATCATAACGCCTGTTAGTATACCCATCATTGCTATCATTGCCACTGTAGGCATAATTGCTTGTTTAATTTTTAGTATCATTATTGTCTCCCATCATTAAATATCTTGCTTCTTCGTGTTTACCCATTTCGGATAATGCTGCCGCCGCTCTTGCTCTTCCAGCCGATTCAACTACTCCTAAAGTATATGAACCTATTCTACATAAGATGTTTCCGATCTTATCACAAATATTACATGTTGTAATATACATTGTATGTGCTGACATTATAGTTCTCCTAGTAGGTTCTTAAGTTTCTTTTTACTTCTTCCCTTGGCTTTACTTGCTTTTAGGATTGTGTCTTTATTTGAAGTATCGTTACCAACAACTACAAGAGCAATCATACCCATGCTTTTGTGTGGTGAACACTGGTAAAAGTAAACACCCGGAGTATCAAATGTAATTGAAACTTCCTTGTTATTTTTACTTTTCTTTGGTGCCTTCCAACCTTTAGGACCTGCTTTAAATTCTACGTTGTGACCTTTTGATTTTGGTAACCATGTAATTGTATCGCCAACGTCAATACGAGCAATGTCTTGTGAGTAAACCATCTTAGCACCATCATCACGTTTGTTTAGCATGTCGATTGATACGTCTGCGGCTAGTGCCGGAAAGGCAAATGTTAAAATTAATATTATTGTTGTAAATAGTTTCATTAGTTATACCCTCTCACATTTGTTTTTATTTCTGCGTCATTTATTCTGTCTGAATAGAATGTTCCGTTTGCAATACTTGTAATATCACCACGACAAACTCCTATATCATGTAAGTCATGATCACTTAGTCTACTTAGTTCTTTTCTTGTTATTGCTTGAGATCTACTCTCTTTAATTCTTAGTCTAAAATTTCTAAGAACTTCCATTAGTCTTTCTATTACATCTATTGCAAGGCCAGATGCTGCCATTATTGCTTGTGTCAATTATAAACTCCCATATTTAGGTGCTTTACCCTTATTTTCTAGCATATGCTGATATGCATATCGCCAATCATTTCCGTATTCTGTTTTTGCCCATACGAGTAATTCGTTTTCGCTACTTTTGTAACTGCGTCCAAACATACTCACAAGACTATTGAATAGCTTCTTTGCCATGTCTTTTCTCCTGTTATGTTGTGATGCTTGAGGAAAGCAATACCGCGGTCTTTTCCGCCGTCAGTAGTCTGTTGCTACCGTCATCTACTTTTAAGCCGCGAGCCGGCCTAGTCTTTCCTAGTGCCACTCATTTTTAGTGAGCTGAGAGACGCTCATTCTTATTACAGTTCTATTTATACCTGAAGGTACTGAAAAAGGGTGATTTAGGCATGTTCTATGGGCATTTCACTATTGCCCATAGAGCATAGATCTTTTTATATTAGGGAGATTAATGCTGATATGTAAGATATGTACAATGCTAAATATAATTATGGAACGTATGAAAATATATTATAGATTAATTATTAGACAAACTAATCAAACAAGATTGCGTGTTGCTGAAGTAAGCGAAGATAAGAAATATCTCGAGGACAAAGCAAAAGTATTGGAAGCCGAACATCCAAATTGGCAAGTGTTTGTAGTAAGAGAAAATTATAACGTATCATGACAGAACGTACAAAAGAAGAAATAATGGAAAATATTGATTATATTATTGGTCAGTATGTTCAACCAGCAGTAGCAAGTCACGGTGGAATGATAAGACTTGAGGACTTTCATATGGAGTCAGGTCGTGTACTTGTGATGTTACAAGGTAGTTGTAGTGGTTGCTCTAGTAGTACAATCACTCTCAAAATGGGTGTGGAAAATATGCTTAAACATTATGTGCCTGAAGTAACGGCTGTTGATGGCATGGATGATCCAGACTATAACGATCCCTATTATACCTAAGCATATACACCATTAAATTGTTGTGTACATTGTATGAATGTGGTACATTTACTAAGTTGTTTTAGTTTAAGAGCACCAGCATATGTACAAGTACTTCTAATACCACCTAACAAATCTTGTACAGTATCTTCTACTGCACCTCTGTAAGGTACTAGTACTTCTCTACCTTCACTTGAACGATATTCTTTAAGTCCACCAAAGTGTTTAGTATTGGCAGCATCTGAACTCATGCCATAAAACTGTATGAATTGTTTTTGTTCATAGTGTGGCACATAATTACCGTTGTCTAATAGAGTTGCTTCAGTACTTAGGTAATGTTTTGAGATTACTTCACCACCACCTTCGTCATGTCCTGCTAACATACCGCCCAGCATAACAAAGTCAGCACCTCCGGCAAATGCCTTTGCTACATCACCAGGGCAAGTACAACCGCCGTCAGCAATAATATGACCACCGAGGCCATGTGCCGCATCGGCACATTCGATGACTGCTGAGAGTTGTGGATAGCCAACGCCAGTCTGTATGCGAGTAGTACAAACACTACCAGGGCCAATGCCCACTTTAACAATATCTGCTCCAGCAAGAATTAATTCCTCCGTCATTTCTCCTGTAACTACGTTTCCAGCAATGATAACAACGTCATCAAATTGTGCTCTAATAGTTCTAATTACTTCTGCAAACCTAGTTGAATAACCATTTGCTACATCAACACAGACATACTTAATATTTCCATCAGTTAATTCCATAACCTTTAAAAACTTTTCCATGTCCTTTGGCATTATACCCATACTATAGGCGACATTCTCAATACGTCTATCTAGTGTATCAAAGTCGTCTGGATCAAAGAACTCTACTAGCTGACTAATCTCATATGTCTTAACTAGACATGTAAACATATCCTGTTTGGCTAAGGTGTCTGCCATTTCAAATGTCCCAACACCATCCATATTTGCGGCCATGATAGGAATACCTGTGTAATGAGGTTCAGCTATCAGTACATCTTGTTGATTATTCTCTTTATAGTTACGAAAAGTAAAACGTCTATGCAGTCTTACTTGTTTTCTTGAACCTAGTGTACTACGTTTAGGTCGTATCAGTACGTCCTTATAGTCTAGTTTCATATCGTTATCAATTCTCATTTTTTCCTCCTATAGTCCATTAGGAACTATAATATAGTGTATTGTTAATACAATACCTAAACTTGCACCTAATCCTATCATCATTTTCATAAAGTCTTTCCCTACAATAGGAAACACATTCTTTAATCTGTATGATCCGTTACTCATTGTACTGATTGCTAGTTCTCTACCACATAGTAGTCCAACGAATACCCATGTAGTTGACATTGGAATATTGTTTAGTTCTTTAAAGAAGTACAAGCATAGAAAGTATGCAATGTTTACTATTGTGGCACTTCTAACATATCTTGTATGT
>Ga0209336_10000637_pt1 | contig 17794 bp, 42 predicted proteins | sample LinPmetageLP32_FD_184042 | JGI IMG/M metagenome (GOLD analysis project Ga0209336, IMG submission 184042) | Marine viral communities from the Pacific Ocean - LP-32 (SPAdes) (version 2) | ecosystem: Environmental > Aquatic > Marine > Oceanic | place: Pacific Ocean | collected 2009-08-23 | reverse complement strand
CGTACACGCTGCTATGATTGAGGCACTCATGACTAACCATGGTATAACCTGAATCCATCCTATAATCCACTGTAAGAATCCTAACATTCTTCTCTCCTTATCCTCTTGCGAGGCTTGCCCCTTAAAAGGGGTCTTTGTAACCTTCTATACTGGAAATACGTAAGTCCTCCCATCTATTAGTATCTAGGCGATATAATAGTATAGAGTCCGAATCGGACTGGTTAATTTGCATTGGAACAACATCAGCTCTTAAAGTACAGGGTATGCTATATTGCTTCCCAGACTTTAAACTTGTAAAACTTACTTCTACAATATGTTGTTGTAATAAGCTTTTTAGTTTATTAAATTCTATCATTTAGTAATTTTTCGATCTCTGAGAGTTTTTCTCTAATTAGTTTTTGTTTTTCTACTATCTTATCGAGTTCTTCCTCGAGATCTTCGAGCCAGTCTTCGTTTTCTTCGAATCGTCCTTGAACTAAGGGGTTCTTCTCGAAGAATTTTGCCCCTTTCATCATAAATCTGTAATTGTTAAACATATACCACCAGCTACGTATTTTGCTCAACATAATGTACTATGTCTCCTGGTGTGCGAAGTAATTCTATATCTTTGTCTTTTATATCCATTTCAAACCATTCCTCTACATCCATGATAATCTCTATCATATCTAAACTGTCTGCTCTCGTTTCATCAATAATATCAGTTGTCATACTAATATCATGTCTATTTAATTGATTTTCTACTATTCTTAATACTTTACTACTTGTCGTCATTCGTATTTAGTGGTTCAGTTGTTACTTGTCTGTAGTATACTACTACATCTTTTAATTCAGTTATATATCTTTGCAACTCTTTCATGTTCAATGACATTACTTCATAGTCCGGTACTGTCATTGCTAAGAATACTAACTCTCCTTCTTGATCTCTAATCTTATTCAACTGATCTTCCCAGTTATCTGGGTTTACAACTATCCATTGAGGAGCTGTAAGGTCTAATTCCCGAGGCATGATCGGTTGAATGATCGTCCGTTGCATAGGCTTTGCTGTTACCTGTATCTCTCTAGTTGGAAGTAGGCTGCAGCTGGAGACCATCGTCAAGATTGTCAACGGTAGCACTAAGCTTTTCAATGTTTTCAAATGCGTGTCTTGTTCCATTATTTATTTTCCTTTCCATTTCTACTGGATCTTCCAGTATTTTTGCTGTTAATTTATAGTTCTTTATAAAATCACTATACCTGTTTAATTCTCGTTGTATCTCTTGACTTCTTAAAGTCTGAGCCTGTAACGCTTCTGTTTGCATACTAAAGTCAGCTTGCATTGTAGCGATAGCTTCTTCTTGAGTTGCTATTGCTCCCTCTAATTTTGCGTTGTTTGCCTTCAATGTTTCATTTTCAGAGTATAGCCAATAGCTACCTGCTCCGAGTACTAAAACGAAAGCTAATAACATTTGATTCATTACATTTCCTCTATTTTGTAGTTAAGTCCTTCTGCGCCTTGAAATTCTACGATTTCTCCTTGCTCAGTTCTGAACTTAAGATGGTTTGGTTTCTTTACTAGGAACTTTCGAACAATGAAGGTCTGATCATCAGAGTCCCCCCATATTTGATTGTAACTCACAGTCAATGTATATAGGGTTATAAATTTGCTTTTTAATGCAATCCATAACCTTTTCATTGTTGCGAAGAATTTTTTTATTTTGTCCATTGATTCTACTCTCTAACTGGTTTAATTTATGCCAATTTGCTATTTCTATACTACGAGTTATTTCTAACTCTTTAGCGTGTTTTTTTCTATCATGTATACTTATAGAAATCAGTGCTACTATAATGAGTAGCACTATAATTCTTTCAATTAAGTTCCAGTTGATGTGCTTGTTCCTGTACCTGTTCCTGTACCTGTTGTTGTACTAGTAGCAGTAGCAGTCGTTGTAGCTGTCATTGAATTAAGTTCAGCTATAATCTGTGCTGTAATCGTTGACGTATTCGTAATCGTACTTGTACCTGTGCTAGTCTCTACACTTTCGATTGAAGCGGGTTGAGTTGCAGGAGTACAGTTGCTTTGACATTCAAAGCCTACTGCTTGATTAAAGGTTGTACCTACTGGAGCAATTGGATCAACATCACTTGGTTGGTTATTATACCCCCAAATTAATGCTATCAATAATAATATATCCATGTTGTCCTAAATGTTTGACCAGTCCTTGTTTTCAAAAAGCAGTGCTTCTGCCTCTCGTCTTCGAACTAATCCTTGTAATACTTTGCCGCCTGCTTTATTCCAGCGTTTAATCTGGGCAGGGACGCCTGTGTAGTCTCCACTATTTAATACTTTTAATAGTGTAGAGCTATTTAAATTGGTTGGACCGAGGTTGAATGTCCATGATACTAATGCATCGAACATACACTGGTCGAGTGAGATGGTAACTTGATTCAGAACGTGCTGTTCATACTCTGTTAATTCGTGTACTAACATTTCTTCTGCTTCAGGTTTTGTTACTGACATTCCTTCCTTGACACCTTTGATATGACCATAACCTATAGTCCATATTCCAACTGCATCTTGGTATGCTTCTAACTCGCAACCTTCAAATTTTTTAATGAGGGATATTCCCTCTTGTGATATTTTCATAATGTAAAACTTTCTCCACAACCACAACGGGCTGTCTCTTGTGGGCTTTTGATTTCAAAATATTCGTTTAACCCATCTTCTGTCCAATCAATTTCAATCTGATCGACATAACTAAATGTCATTGGGTCTACAGCGATTAAGCCATAGAACACCGCATCACTTGATGTATTTGGTTCTTCCAAATAACTCAAGTCATACGCCCACCCATTACATCCGTTTGGTTTCATACTTAATCGTAATCCCCAAACCATTTTATTTTTAACTTTTGCTTTTAATTTTTCCAAAGCCTCTGCACTTACTATAACCATATTTTGTAAATTAATGCGAGTGGGCAGTTGCCTGCCCTCTCGACTTAGGTATTTGACTAGTATCTAAACTAGAGGTGCTGCACTGGCAATAATTGCCAATCCAAATAAGCACATTAAACCGACCATTGTTGCCGCATCCTGTACATCCTCATATTTTTTTACTTGTCTAAAACTATTTCTAATTGCTTTCATTTTATATCCAATACTTTACGATTGGAGTTCGGAGTTTTAGACAGCGCGATAGTCAATAGTCCATCTGTTAGTTCGACATCGTCCACTTTTAAGTCAGCGTTCAGCATAAACTTTCGCTCAAAAGATTTAAGACTAAGACCTTGATGAGAAAATCTTTCATTCTCACTCAATTTCATTTCTTTTTTCCCCTTGATGAGCAACTCATTATCATCATGAATTAACTCAAGTTCTTGTTTAGACCAACCCGGCACTGCAACTTCTATTCGAAAGTTGCCTGTTTCCGTGTTCTCTACAATGTTATATCTTGGATATGATGTATCAGTGTTGTGTAACAACCACTCATTGTTCATACCAAGCCAAAATTTACTAATATCAATCGTCATATTATTTCTCCTAATTTCCTTTTCAGTAAAACTATGTCCACCCTTACGGTGTAGACGCCATTGTGCAAGAAACCCTTCTTACACTTAACTATATTATACTAAAAATGAAACCAAAAGTCAACAACTATTTTTTGGTTAGTCATCGAAATCAATCTTGCCCTGCTCTTTCATATAATCCAGCGTGCTACCGATTCCATCCTTTTTACCATGTCTATATGCAAGGTATGTGCTTCCCATAAGTATTATTAAGTATGCTATATCTATTTCCATAATTTTTCTCCATAACATATATTATACTAAATCTGTAACCTTATGTCAAGTACTAAATTAGGGGTATCTAAAAATAGTTGTTGACACATGGTTTTGAATTTGGTATAATAACTCTATGAAATTATATAAAAAGGGCAAGTGGTCTGCTAAAGAGCGGCAGGTTCTTAAAGATTTATATAACAAATTACCAATAACCGAGTTATCTACTAGACTTCTTCGAAAACCTACTAGCATAACTTCACAAGTAAACTATCTTCGCAAAAGAGGATGGGCGTTTCACAGGAGAACAGATGGAAGTAATTGAATTCCCACGAATGAAAAAAGCAGATGATATTAGCGAGAAACTTCTTGCCGTAGTCATTGTCGAAGCACAAAAGTTAGGTCTTAATACTACTGACCAAGACTTCGTGTTTGACATGGCATGGGTTCAAAAGTTTATCAAAGCTACTGTCGATAATCAATGCAATATTGCAAATGATCTGTGCCGCCTAACAAGAGCACAGGGTTTAAATGAAAGTTGAGGTAAAAGGAGGATCAGTTGAACGAGCAATTCGTCAGCTTCGAAGAAAAACAGATCATGATGGTCTAAAAGAAAGAATAAGGGAACTCGAATTCTACGAGAAACCAACAGCTAAAAAGAAACGCATGAAAGCTGCAGCACAAAAACGCCAAGAAAAGCTCACTTCCGAGCATAACAGATACTTAGTACGAAGACCACGGCATAAGAGATAGTCTTAAAATCGAACACATTTTACCACTATTCGTTTTCATACTTCGATTTACAACTTCCCACCAACACGACTAGCAATCATAGCCATTGCAAACACACAGCATAAAGATTTTTAGTGAAAGCAGAATCAAAAGAGGATCTTTTTCTGGTAGTAAAAATAGCTAGAGAAACACTAAAAATGTCTACCACTTTCTAGATATATAAAATAAATTATCATTAACTAGAGGTAAACGAAAACACAAATTCATACCCCATGGAAAAATGTTTCTAGCTTTTTTGATAAAGTTGTGGTATAATATTATTACTAATTAAGATAGTTACTCCGACAATCATTGATTTATCACTCATGCAAAATGAGCCTCAAGCATCATTCCTTCGTAAATGAGATCTGGAGGTAGCGTCAGCGCACCGCAAGATCACAACTACGGAGTTAATGCTATTTAGGCGATTGCTTACGATATATCTTATGTCAACTATATTCCTCAAAGAAAGTCAACTATCTTACTTCGACTTTCTTCCAATCAACAACTTTTCAACACTTAACTACAATTGCGCCTGACCGAAAATTTATTTTTACCTATATTTAAGAGATTTAAGTGTATTTGTTACTTACTATTATGGGTTTACATATAAGTTATGTGGGTATATCTACAAGTTTATCGAAATTATCCCTAGTATGTTATACACCCGCTATGACTTGAGTCATGGTAGCGGATTGGAACACCCGCTATGACTTTTGAATTATTGCTGAATCATCCGTAGATTTGTAACTTGAGTTGTGAAGGTTATATTCTCATCCTTCAAAGTTAACGCTAGTTGATTCTGCAGTTGAGGTTCTGGTTTTGGACTAGAGATAACCTCAAAATACTCTCCATGTTCTGCTATAATCTTGCGAAGTTTGTCATTCTTAGGGAATATCTTCGCATATCTTTTATCTCTGCTCATCGTGTTCAACTCCCACTGATTCTATAAGTGCGTCTAGTAGATTTTTTAAGTCAGCCTTTGGAGCTTTCTCTAACCCGCTCAGTTTCGTACTATCTATATCCAACATACTTGATACTGTTTCTACTAACTCCTTCTTGGTTACTGGATCTTCGCCAGCCTTGGTTTTATAGACAGTTTTCTTATAAACTCCTTCTCGGCTTAGCTTTCCTATAATAGATTTTACACTCTTATTAAGTTCTTCTGCCAAGTTATCAACAGTTTTCCTACTAGGATCATCCTTATAAGCATCAACCATATACTTAACTTGTTCTTCTGTATAGTTTACACTCACGCTAGTACTCCTTTGTTTCCGAACTCTTCTAAAAAGGCTTCCTGCTCTTTAATAATCACTTCAACTTCTGTAGATTTCATACTCCATGTCTTACTTAGACTTCGTACTATAGCTTGATGTCCTAAACCTTCTGCTATACCCATCTCATAGTCAATGTGCATACATATTTTTGTTCCTTCAGATACCTGCATTTGCACTCTCCCTAGACATTTGGTCAATACAATCGTCTATAGATAGCAATGGACTTGTCGAAACTTCTTTATCTTTAAAACCTTCTTTACTCCAGTGCTCAGTATCTACACTACCATCATTATAAGTAGTTGTCCATGTCTTGACTCCTTCTTTCTTAGCTATCATCATGATCTCTTTAGTTTGTTTTGCCCATATCTCTGCATTAAGTACTTTTCTTCTATACTCTACTATTTTACTATGTTGGCTCATCATATGTCTCCTTGCTCTCGCACTTCACTTCTTGCTGTTTCAAAGCCATTCGGATATCTAGCCTCTAGTTTTTTAATGTTTTCGTCCATTACTTCGTCAGGTGTATAACCTAAAGCTATGCAACCCTGAATCCAGTACCAAAGTATGTCGCCTAATTCTCTTTTCATATGAAACCTGTTGGCTTCATTGAACTCTTTTCCTTGAAATACCATTTTCTTTAGTATTTCTGTAAACTCTCCACTCTCTGCCAACATACCGATAGCACTTGTCAAAACTCTCGGCACATTGATATTATCTTTTGCCTCTAGTTCGCTTGTACTGTTGATAAACGCCATGAATTCTTTAGATTGTTTACTTGTAGTTTTGTCTACAAACTTAGCATAATCATTTATTTTACTCATCTTATCTCCCTAGTGTTTTTAAATCTGTTTCGGTTATATACTGATAACCACCTTTGTTGTAGGTAATACCTACTTGCTTTTTTCTTTGATTAGCAATCGTTTTTGCACTATTCTCTCCACATACTAGGCATACTCTGTATCCTAACTCCCATCGTGCTTCGGGTATTCTATTTCCACACCTACACAACATCTGCGATAGTCCTTATAAAGTCTGTAGACTTGATAGTTTTACCACTAGCTAAATGAATGTTCATCCATCGTGGGTTCTTTTTCAAGAATACTCCATGCCATTGGTTGATGTACGCTCCTTCCTCAGATACTTCTGGTGGGGTAATGCGTGTAATAGTGCTGTCATTGGCTTTCATGCCAACAGCGTAATGTTTAATTTTGCGTGTATACATAATTTCTCCTGTTGTTAAATACAATACTATACTTTGAGTATTAAGCCTTTTAGCTTAGAAAGTATACTATTGTACTCAATGGTGAGGGCTACAATTTCTTCGTTTAGTTCATCTAACTGCTCAAGCATAGTCTTTAAGTCGTCTTCGACTAGTTCGAGATGATGATTTAGTATATCTATCTCCTCTTGCGTGTTTAGTTTGTCCTTGCTAGGAAATTGTATAAGTTTGCCCATATTAATGTCTTGGTTTATTGTTGTTAATGTAGATGACCATTCCAATGAATAGTATTACTACTGCGATTTCGGTAGCCATACTAACCTTAATCCTCGTCGTGCAATTTCGTTTCTGCACTTTACTTTTACTTTAGGCTTCGTGTAGTCGCCGTTGATTGCTTTCAGTAGTTCTACTACTGGTGTTTGTTTTAGATAAAAGTGCTGCCACTTCTTTACTGGGCTAGCAGTATTCATCTTTTGTCCTCGCACTCCTCTTGGGAATACTCTTTCACTTGGTTTAAATTTAGCTGGCATTGTGTTCTCCTCTCATTCTGTTGCTTAAAAATTGTTTATAGTTGGCTCGTTTTACGACTGAGTCTGCGTCGAATTCACTTCTTAGTCTTAGGAAGGTAGAGTACTTAACAAAGTGTCCCTTATTCATATATAGATTGAAGTCTGCTGGTCTGCCTGTGGCTATCAGTTGTCTCTGGCTTTCATGTAGTTTTATCACTATCTACCTCGCCCTGCCATTTTCTTCTCGACTTTGCGAGCGGTTGGCATCTTTACAATTCTTACTGTGCCTACGCTTGTTTCTTGGATTGCTTGTTCTTTGACTTCTAACTTAGCGAATGAACCTTTCCAGTATCCGATGGCTTGTCTGCGTTGTAATTCTTTTCTAATCATAGCTCCACTGCTACCTTGCTCGTCCTCGCGAGAATGTAGGACTAAGTTGTCCATGTTCATAACTTCTAATAGTTGCATTTTGTACTCCTGTGTTTTGTTTTGCGTCTGTACTTAGTTCGATCTCGCTGAACTTTATGTCCGAACAGCGTGTCAACAGAGAATAGCTCTTTGAAGACTCTCGCTACTAAGTTTTGTTTCTTAACTTTTTTCATAATATAAATATTATACAGACATTTGAGATAAATGTCAAGAATTTTTTTAAGTTTGGGTATAAAATTTTGATGTGGGGGAACTGGAGGGAATAAAAAACCCCTCGAACCTTGCTGTATGTACATCTCAAAGGAACGAGAGGGAAAATGTTAATATTGCATCTTTTATATACTTCACTTCACCACTAGAAGTATTAAACTGAGTGGGGCAAGTTACATCCTTTTAGAATGAAAAGGAGAACTGCCAACAAAAAACATTCTATATATGTAGATTTACTACTTGATATCAGACTCTGCGTCATCTGACATGTGCCCGCCATCGCGAACAGGGGACTTATGCAGGAGGCAGTAGCCGAGTAACTCAAAGACTTACCACTACTAGTTGCTATGTATTTATTACTCGGGTCGTAAAGCTCTTCCGAGGGTGTTGTTTACGCAGACCACCTGCGAGGGTCGATTTAAGGCTCTGTTCCTACTACCTATTCCTGTATACAGGTTTGATACTATGCTCTCATTACTTGACGGGATTTATTTACTTAGTCCGTGTTCACCGACTAACACCTCGCACTCTGAGTATCGTTTTTATACTATCGTCGCCTTTGGGTACAATAGTTGTAGTAGCCTGTTTACGCCCTTTTCGTAGACCGAAGAATACTAGTCTGGGACTTACTTACTTAGTTTTACTACTAAAGTATCTGGAATGTCTGTCTATCGTTAGCTGTAAGCCTAGAGTTGTACAGTATGACCTTTAAATACAATTTACCTTACTACTCACATACTGCCATATCTGGCTCGGAATTTCGTAGGATAAGCACTCCATCGAGTGTCTAACTTTGATACTATGCTCGCATTACTTGATGGGCTTGACAGCTAAAGCTGAATCGCACCTCGCACTCTGAGTATCGGTTAAGAGCGTAGTAGCCGTTCTTATGATAGATCTACTACTGAGGACTTAGTGCCGAGGAAGTTTACACAGATTGGTTACTGAGACCTGTTAGACTTATTGCCTTACTCTTAAGAGTATGCAGTCGGGTAGCGAGGTTTATTTATTGGCTCCGAACGCTCGTTAAAGTCTTATAACATCATAGCTCAATCATTTCTTTTTACCTGTACACGCTGAGGTTTCCCTGCTACATACTATTAAAAGTGCTGTTTTCCTACTCGTAGTTTAAAAGTCGGTTCTGTGGAAAACGCTGCATAAAGTCAACGCCGACTGGATCACAATACTGTCGTGTATTGTCCGTTAATCACGGGTGGTTACGCCTCGCTAGGTTCACATTGCAATGCTACTACTAACCCTCACGCCGACCTTCTCATACTGCAGTAACGGGTCGAATCATTACTACTGGGGATTGGGCGATTGATAGTCCAACCTCTTTACCTTCCCTCAATCACTTACGGGGAGGTTGCCTTCGCACATAGGTTTAGTACCAATTTACGAAACGAAGGGCTTCTCACATTCAAAAGGAGTTTTTCCTTTTTTTCGATATAAATATATTATACCGAAACTAAAACCATTTGTCAAGAAAAATTTTGATTTATTTATCTTGATCTACCTTGACAAATGGTGGTTGATTAGGTCAACCACTCCTCGAACAGTTTGTTAGCTGATTGTGTCGATCAATCTTTGGAGGTCAGCTTTGCTGGCTTTCACTAGGGAAGGTAGTTCAATGTCCAGAGTGTTCTGTATAAGTTGCACTAACTCTGCTTTTCTGACGATTGCTTCGCCAGACTTTGTTACTCTTGGCTGTGCTTTGTATACGCCTTCTCTTGAAAGTTTGGCTATGACACTTCTAGTGTTTTTGCCTAGTTCTTTTGCTAGCTCTGCTACTGTTTCTTTAGTAGGGTTAGCTGTGTATGTTTCGACCATTTTGTCGGTCATCGCTTGTGTGTAGTTGGCTGTTGCCATGGTTTCTTTTCTCCCGATTAGTTTGTTGTAAAGTTGTTTAATTGTCATTTTTTTTTCTCAATATAAATATATTATACTGAATTTTTTGTTATTTGTCAACCCTCTGAAGTGAATTCTTGAACATATTTTCTTCGATCAAAGCCTGTTGGTTCATGCCTGTCCAAATTTTAATTTGGTTTGCCTGCCACTTCTCATATTCATGCAGTTGCTTTCTTTTGCTTAGCCTAACAGCCTCACTTGATCGTCGTTGCCTTCTTCTCGTCACATTCATGTAGAGTTTCCGTTACCCCAGTAGATTTGCTACCAGAGTCATGAGGAGGATCCAAGTTAGTGGGTGTTTCAGTAAGAGTACCCAGTTAATTTGTTTCCACTTCCTCTTTCGTTTTGTAATGCGTTCCATTTCTTGGGACACATTCCATCTTTTTTTCATATACATATTATAACAATTTGGAATACTCGTGTCAAGAACTATTTTTCTCTGTTGTGCATCCACTGTTTTCATATCTGTATTTTCCTTAAAAGATACATATATTATACAGAAGCCATAATCTCTTGTCAATATCTAAATTACAATTTTAGTCATTAATTTACGCTAGCGAACTCCGAGGGGCGGGACGCGAAATATCTCCATCTTCGTGGAAATTTCTCGCAAAAACGCAAATAATTGTCATAAATTTACTCAAAACTATATACACCCGCGCAAATTCGTGTTAAAATATAAATAGACTTATTACTACCCCGCTTTGGCGGGTGCTTCATTCGTGTACTTAGGTTGCATACTTTGTTTTTGCACTTTGGCGCAGGGAGCATGAGTCTTGCTTCACTTTTGCACTTTGGCGCAGAGAGTACCCGCGGAAGGCTATATAAATCGTGTATAAGTGCCTGTGGTGGGCATAAACTGGCGAGGTAGACCCCCATATTAAATTTAAGTGCCTAATTTGCATTTATGTATTGACCCCGCTGGATTTTTGTGGTATAATCGGCGCAAATTGAAAAAGCGACATTTGTCCCCTAATTTATTTTCTTTAATTTCACTTTTCCTATTGCTTTGCTAGAAAATGTCTGTATAATATATTACATATTCAAGAGGAGATAAAAATGACAGACAAAAAAACAACAAAAGTTCTCGAACCAACCAAAGCGGCTTTGGTGAGAGAAGTGGAACAAAAGTTCCGTCTTAAAAAATTCGAGCTAGACAGCTTGGAGAGAGCAAACAAAGCGACAATTGTCAAATTGTTAGCCCTAAGATAAGGCGAGGGGGACGAGAGTCCCCTTTTTTTGGTTTAAAAATGATAGTAAGTGCTTACTATCGCTGCAGCGGGGTCGAAAAAGAAACATATGTCGGGTTTGCTTCGCATAATAGGAGACAAGTGTCGAAAAGTTTTTTCATTAATTTACGAAAATGTATTGACCCCGCCAGATTTTTGTGTTATAATAGGCGCCGCCAGGCTTGTAGACTTCGCTTCGGCACTTCGCTTTAGCACTTCGGCGCAGAGGACTTAGATTAGAAACTTCACTTTTGCACTTTGGCGCAGGCGGGAGTTGTCGATTGCTTTGTTTTAACACTTTGGCGCAGGAGGTTTCAGAAATCCGACGGATGTCGGGACATTTGTCGAGATAAAAGGGAACATTTGTCCCATTCTGGAAATCGACAAAAGACGGAACATTTGTCCCATTGTGAATAAGTCTGTGAATAGTGGGGATAACTTAGGGAACAGCCGTTCCCTAATATTACTCTGGTAATATTAGGGTATGACGTTTTAAAAGTGTCATACTCTGGGCTAATAGAGTATGACGAAGTATGACATTATTTTTTAGTCATCCTTTGACGGAAAGGGATTGTCCCTTGTTCCGCATATCGAATAAAATCCGTAACCATAACAGCTCGAACATTCATCAATACCAGTAAAACCACAACCGCCACAAATCTCGCAAGGGATTCTGACTTTAAGCGGATCGCCTGTTTTTTCATTTTCTGCATCATACATATTTCACTCCTTTTTTCTGAAAATGCCTTCTAGCTTTCGCCATATATAAATGAGCATTTTCTGGTTTCCATGTCATTTGAACATTTCGCATACGCTCGACCACATCAGAAGTCTGGCCTGTTGTAAGTCGCTGCCCAGAAATCCACCAGTCCCATGTTCGATTTGGCGATTTAGATAACTCGATTGGATTCCAGACAACAAAGGCTCTGGAATGTAAGCGATCTAAAATTTCATGCCCTGAGCGTTCGACTGCTCTGGCATGGCGTAAAGATTTACATGGCAAAGCCACATTAATATTCATGACCTTATTATAAGATCGCCGCCAATGATTAGAAGTGATCCCAATAGTTACACAATGTTCCTCGCCTTGAATAAGCGACCAACCCACATAGACAAAATAGTCTTTCATAATTTTTCTCCTTTTAATTAATGAACCCCAAGTATAGCAAGATTCCAGATAAACCTAAAGCATTGTATGTATATACAGTAGGCAATCTCTAGCATTAAAAGACTAGTATAGCAAATTTTTCGCATATATCCTGTCACATGATTTGACATTCATATATAGGATGTGGTAAAATCGGCGCCGCCAAATGAGAATCATTCTCATTTGGGATTTTTATGTTTTTTGGGATTTCCTGGTGGTCTCTTAAATCGTCTCACCTTAAAATTTGTTTATCTTGTTAAACTTTGTTTATAAACAAATTTTAAGGTGTGTTGGCTCAAATGTCAAGCGTTTTGGAAATTTATTTTTACGATTTCATTCAGAAAAAATGCAGGTTGTCAAGTCTTTTTTTGGACAAAAAAATAGGACAATAAATTGTCCTATCTTCCTGGCTGAAAATTTGTTTGTTGTCTATTTAGATTCTTTCAAGTCTAAGCAGTTTTAATTTTCTAGAGAAAGGAAGTCCAATTTAATTTTGGTTATAGTTAAGTTAGCTTTCTCCACCAAGCGATCCAAGGAATCAAAAAATCTGCCTATCGTTTCCAGGTGATCGTGCTGTCGGTTAGTCGGCATAGCCTTCCTGTTTTCTAGCGTTCGATTCCCCCTTCGGTTTTCAAGCGTTTAGTTTGATTCCTCAAACCTAGTTCAAGGGTTAGAGTGCTTTGCGTTTTCTTTCCTCTAGTGACCTTGGTTGCCCTTGGTGGTCAGAGTTCGGAGAGTTGCTTTTCCTCTCATGGGGGTTAGTCGTTTCCTTCTTTCCCTTGTTCCCCTTGAACATGATTTATTATAACCCGAAAATGCAAGTGAGTGCAAGTCTTTTTTGAATTCTTTTTAAATCTTCTCACCTTAAAATTTGCGTCCCTTCGGTTAATGCTTTGCATTAAGCAAATTTTAAGGTGTGTTGGCTCAAATGTCAAGTTTTGTGACAAAAAAAAAGAGGGCAAATTGCCCTCTTATAAATTCTGATTCTTAAAGGAGATTAAAAATCTAATCAGAATTTTCTGAATCCGAAATTGTTTTTGTAAGTTTCTTTATTAAGGAATCCCAATATTTTGTTAGCTTTCCTTTTTGTAAATCTAATGATCTGTAATGTTGGTAGCGAACAAGTAATCTTTTATTGCCCTTTAAAGTTTTTTCACGATTGGAGTTTTTTATTCCCTTTATGCTTTTCGATTGAGTAAATGTTGTTCGTGTATTTTTTTGCGATTGCGTCATATCTTAATTCCCTTTCCAGTTTTACCAGTTGTTTAAATCTTTCGCAAGTTGGTTCTACTGGTATTATAATCACCTCTTGTCCATTTATATTAGTTTTAATTTGCATAAATTTCTTTCCCCCATAATTGCAAGTCATTCACATTTTTTGTATTGGCTCTCAAAATCTTTTGTAATTCTGTTTCCACATAATGTATAAATTCTTTATCTGTAGTTGAATCAGCATTATAGATTTCAGTATAGCCATAAATTTTCTTATTGCTAATTGCCGAATATTTTTCGAAAGCACAGTCCAGGCTTTTTTTCATAAATTTTTCTATATAGTAAGTTTCTATATCAAGCCACCTTAAACCCTTATCAAATGAAAGCCAAATATAACCGATCTCATAATCGGCATAATCTTTTTCAAATGATTTAAACCTTTTTACAGCGTCAATAGTTTTTCCGAATTTAATATATCGTTCTATGATATTTCCTTTAGCTGATTTTTTCTCAATAGATAAAAGATATAAATGTGAATATTTTAAAACATTCAACGGAACATTATATTTATAAATTTTTCTAGTTAATATTTCTTTTTTCATTTTTCCCTATGGTTATGTAATCTCTAATCCACCCAATTAAACCGATTCCAGATGTAAAAAAATATATCCAAAGAGAAGTTATAAAAGTATGAATTGTTAAAATAGTTAGAGCAAAAATAAATGCCATTGCCCTAGATTTTTGATCTGTAAAAAAAGGGGCAACGCCAATAAGCAATGCCCCCATAATGCCAAATATTAAAATGGCTGAATCCATATTAGGATTTTTCCCAGGCTGTTAAATGCCCTAGCTTATTTGTTTTCCAATCAAAGTCATTTACAATGCCTTTAAGCTCAGCCATGATTTTTAAATTGGCTACAGTTATTCCGTCTGCCTTAATTCTATTATCAATTAATTCTGCAAGTTTAACCTTCGGAATGTTCGTTAGTTTCTTTTCCATTTTTTCTCCTATTTTTGAATGTCCATTAAGTATATCAAGTCTCAAAATCTTATCAATAGAGAATGACAAATCAGAGCCTTTAATGTTGGTCAAAAAATGACCAATTTTTAGCGTCACAAAGTTGTCACAAAATTTGACATTTCAGCCGACATGGTTTAAAATTTGTTTATCAACAAAGTTGATTAAATCAAAACAAATTTTAAACCAAGAAGATTAAAGAGAAACCAAAAAGCCAGGCAAGGCAAAGGGGAGAAAATGCCCTATCCCAAAATCGGCGCAAAATAGAGGTCGTCAGTTTATTTTATCATGAAAAGTTGGATTGAGTCAAGCGATTTATCTATATTTAATTTCACAAAATAATTGCTTATCCCCTGGAAATTTCATATAATATATGTATGTTAAACAAAAAAGGAGATAACATGGAAAGAGTGCAAAAAGAATTGGATAATAGAATTAAGCAAACAAGCCTTCGATCTGACTTATGGTCATTGGTTCATGAAGTATCTAAGCTAGATGAGAACCTAGCAAGAAAGTTAGATATCGTATGTAGTGATCTGCAAGAAGTTCAATTCAGATTAGGATTAGATAGAGGTTGTGAGATTGGTTCAGCAACAATATCTGAGTTAGTAGAAATGAAAGAGAATTATAAATTTGGGGGTGATAAATAATGGATATACCTCTACAATTAACCTTGGCTTATATTCCCTTAATATTTGTTATATTAATCTTAATTGGAATGGGGGCGTATGAATATCATATCCCCCCTGTTGCTCATACATTGTTAGTGATATCATCTTTCTTATTGTTATCGTTATCAGTATTATTAATGTTTGGAGTTATAATATAATGTCTAAATTAAATAATTCTGTATATGGTGGAGAAACACATTTTCAAGATATGATAAATAAAATGAAACCTTATAGTGTTCATGTTAGTAGAGACCCAATAGCAAGAATGTTAAAGTTTAGAAAAATTTATCAAGAGTATATTACAACGCTGGGATTAACAGCAAAACAAATTGATTCTCTAACAACAAAGATAGAGGATTTTGCAACAGCGTCTTATGACGCAGGGGAAACGATATGAATAGAGAATTTATCATGGGGTTAATGTTGGCTACCTGTTTTTATATGGTGGTTGTTTTAATAATATGTTTAGCAATGGGAATTCAATTTCCGCATGGGGGTATTTAATATGATTATATTTAATCTAGGTAATGATAGGATCGAAGGAAAAGATATGGCAGAGTGCTTGGAGATAATGAAAACCAAGATGATTATTAGAGCCATGTTTTCTGAAGTACCTGTATTCAATATGGAATTAAACCATTATGAACAATGGCAAAAGGAGGAACGCCGAAAGCATACAGGCATGAAAGAATTATTTTAATCTGTTAGCACACACAGACAGAGGGGGGTTAGTTGACTTCCCTCTGCTCAGTCGCCCAGACCCCTCCGCATGTACAACTTTAAAAAATTTTGAAAAGTCAAAAAAGACGCAGAACTTTGCATCATAATGATGCATACAAAAATACTACTTGACACTCATGTTAGTTTTTGATATAATTCTCATATGGCAAAGACACAAATATCGACAAGAATAAGCCCAGAAGGACTGGAAATTGCAAACGCTTACCTAGAATTAGGAAGTATCCCCGCTGTCTGCTCTCGACTATCAATAAATGAGGCAAAAGCATCGGAGTACTTACAAAAGAGAGAGGTTAAAGCATATGTTGATCAAGTTTACCTAGATACTGGATATAGAAATCGCTTTAAGTTAGCAGAAGTACTAGATACTTTGATAGATGCGAAAATGGAAGAAGCAGAAGAAAGTCAAGTATACACTAGTAAAGATTTGGCAGATCTTGTAGGTATGGCACATAAGATTCGTATGGATGAACTTAAAGCACAGACAGAACTCGAAAAAGCAAAAGCACAAACAATCAAAACTCAAGTGAATATACAGGATAATTCACAAGTACCGTTTGGACAAGGAAATTATGGGGAGCTTATGAAAAAACTTCTCAAAGATACTAAATGATAAATCATAGTGAACAAAACAAAACGTACATTCTCTTCTTTAGTAAGAATGCCCTATCAGGATGCGATAGCGGTTGTACTGCATTGCTACGACTTTCACATGGAGATGTGCGCCAAGACTCCTGAAGATAAAGAGTTTCATATAAAACAAGCTGATAGACTACGAAGCTGGCTGAGTGATGTAAAACAATACATCGAGAGGAAAGAAAGTGAATAAAACATTATTAGGTCTTATGATTTTATCGGCAGCTTATTTGCCTGCAGAGATACTTCTCATAGACAAAGAAATATATCAAGTGATGTATGATACAACACTAGAACAACCACTAAGTGTTAGCTACATGGTTACAAACCGCCCTAAAAATGCAGACCGCAAGGGCATGAACTTCAAAAAAGAACCCAACATTCATACTAGTGATGATAAAGATTACGTAAACAATGTATGGGATAAAGGTCATATGGCACCCGCTGCACATTTCTCTGATTCTAAAGAAAATCTACTATTAACTTTTAGTTATTTAAACTCCGCACTACAGCATGAAAAACTAAATAGAGGCGCTTGGCGTTTTTTAGAAGCAGAAGTGCGCAAATTATCAGAAGGAGCAGATATACACGTAAGAAATATAATAATGTTTTCTGAAAACTCAGAGAAATTACCAACAGGAGCAACCATTCCAGACGGATTCCAAAAAATATTACACTTTCCTAGTACGGGAGTGAAGAAATGTTACTTTTTTACTAACGAAGCACCGGATATGAAATGGCAAGAAGCAGAATATGAATGCTAGTGACGTTTTTACACTAATCGCAGAAGTTGGAGCACCCATAGCAGGTGCACTTATTGCAGGTATCTTTATATTTGTAATTATGCAACAAATTATGGGAGGCGTAGTCGGACAGATTGCAACTCTTAAAGGCTTTTGTGAAATGTTAGTAACAAGAATTAAAACAATGAACAACGATATGATAAGACTAGACACAAGCGTAAGCGCAGCACTAGACTTATCACCAGATTTAGATAGAATAGCAAGAGCAGAAAACTTTGTAGAAGATGGGAGCATAGATGTCAGAAGAGACTAGTGTTTGTTT
>Ga0209336_10000634_pt1 | contig 17859 bp, 26 predicted proteins | sample LinPmetageLP32_FD_184042 | JGI IMG/M metagenome (GOLD analysis project Ga0209336, IMG submission 184042) | Marine viral communities from the Pacific Ocean - LP-32 (SPAdes) (version 2) | ecosystem: Environmental > Aquatic > Marine > Oceanic | place: Pacific Ocean | collected 2009-08-23 | reverse complement strand
TGCGGGAAGAAATTTCCGCAGTTTAAATCTTTAATATTGCATAAATATGCATAAGTCATGATTTTGGAAAATTTAAGGAAAAAAGTGCCGAACCCTAAAAAACCAATCGAACTAGCCGAAAAACTCGGAAATACTGGAAAGCGTAAAATCGGGCCAATATCAGCCGTAGCGGTTGCTGTTCAGGAACGGCCAGAACCGCCAACCGGTTTACGATCTGGCGGCGTTTGCTTGTGGGAGACCGTGACACGATCGGCGGCGGCGTGGATTAGTGAAAGTGATTTAGCGGAGCTGGAGCTTTTGTGTCGAGCACAGGACCAGTTCAACGAATCCACTAGACGGATGGAGCTTGCAGAAGACGACGACCTTTTTTTAAAATACAGTTTGGAATGTCGTAAATTGATTGACGTGATGCGGCCGTTGTTCAGCTCTCTTGGACTTAATCCGGTAGCAAGAAGTAAGCTAGGGCTTACCGTGGCCGCTACCAGAGAAATTAACAGCAAGTTAAGCGCATGGATGTCCTAACTAAAACGGCTGACTCAGTAACCAGTTTCATAGAAACGTTTTGTAAACATCATCGGGGAGATTTAGCCGGGCAAACAATCGAATTGAGGCCGTTTCAAAAAGAGATCATTAACGGACTATTTGAAACAAAAAGGAATGGCTTGTGGAAAAACCGACACTCTCTTGTTATGTTGCCACGCAAGAGCGGAAAATCAGAATTATTAAGCGCTATAGGTTTATGGGCTTTGTTAGGTTCTGGAGAATGGGCACCTGAAGTTTATTGCGTAGCAGGATCAAAGGATCAAGCAAAAATAGTTTTAGACAACGTAAAAAACATGATCGCCGCAGAAGAAGAACTATCTAACGCTTTAGAGGTTTACAAGGAATCTATTTATTGTCCGCTAAATTCTGGAGTGTTTCGTGTTTTAAGTTCTGACGGGCGTTTGGCTCACGGCCTTAATCCTACGTTTAGTATAATTGATGAAACGTGGTGCCACCCTGACGGTGAATTGACAGAGGCTTTATTGTCAGGTTCTGGCGCACGAAAACAATCAATGGTAGTCCACATAACGACACCGGGCAGCGGCGACGATTCTTATTTGTGGCAGCTGGTCGAGTATGACAAACGTGTTAAAGCCGGGGAAATTGTAGACCCTACCTGGTGGAGCTGGTGGCAAGAACCACCGGCCGCCGTGGACTACTTAAGTGTTGAAGCGTGGCGATACCATCCGGCGTTCGGTGATTGGGTAACAGAAGAATATCTACAATCTCAGGCGCTGCAGTTACCAGAAGGCGAGTTTAGGCGTTTACATTTGGGCCAGTGGACAAAAAGTCGAGAGCAATGGTTAGGCGCCGAAGCATTTGAGGCGTGCCCTAACGGCGACATTAAACCGGGCGACGAAGTAGTTTTTGGTGTAGACGCATCTTTTACAAACGACTCCACCGTAATAGTTGCAGCGACAACCGACAAGCGTTTAAAGATTTTAGAAATATGGGAACGGCCCTTAGATGCTGATGAGTCGTATCGGGTGCCACTAAATCAGGTTACGCAACGGTTGCAGGAGCTGATAGAAGAATATAAACCGAGAGCCTGTGTTTATGATCCTTTTGCTTTACAGCACGCCATGACCGAAATATCAGATATTACCGGCGCTTTATTAATCGAGTTCCCGCAGTCCCCTAAACGTATGGTTCCGGCGTGCTCTCGTTTTGCGGAGCTAGTGTTAACACGCCAGCTTTACCATGACCACTCACCAGTCTTAACCCGACATATTGCGAACTGTCACACGAAAAGCGACCGGTACGGCGTACGTGTTACAAAAGAACACCGTGGAAGCAAACGGAAAATTGACGCAGCTGTAGCCGCTATTATGGCGCTAGAAGTCGCTGCTACGTTAGAGCCTGTAATCGTGCCACCTACACCGAAAATCTTTTAATGTCTATAATCGGATCAGCTCTACAAATAATAGCTATTCTCTCAGCGGGTTTATTCGCCTATAATATGGGTGGGACATCGGCGGCCGGTCTTATCGGTTGCGTTGCCTTATTATTTTGTGGCCTTATTTTGGAACGTGGGCGAATGTGATAAACAAGCTTTTAAATCGTAAAACACAAAACCGAGCAGATTTAACGGGCGTGCAAATACCGCCTAGAGGTTTTGCGACTCAGCCGCTAACCGGAGCTATCAACGTAGACCAGTCAACAGCTTTAACTATTCCTACGTTGTGGGCATGCGTAAGCCTAATCTCAGATTCTATCGGTTCTCTACCGTTCCACGCTTACCGTTCCGGCGAACTGGTGTTACCGACTCCTAAGCTTTTGGAGCAACCAGACCCGACAAAAACCCGTATGGAGTCAATAGCCGAAATAGTGCAAAGTCTGCTACTAGACGGTAATGCTTATATCTTACTAGCTGACCGGGACATAAACGGACACGCCCAAGCGGGCATAGTGTTAGACCCGGCGTCTATCGATATTAGAACGAGTAGAGAAGGTGAACGACTGTACGCAATAAATAATAGCCAGTTAAATGCTGAAGATGTATTACATATCCGAGGCTTAACTCCACCGGGTAGTGAGTTTGGGATTGGTGTAGTGGCGGCGCAGCGTAGAGAGCTATCTATAGCGGTAGCTAATCAGCAAATGGCCGGTGACCTCTATATGAGTGGGGCCTTACCTAACGGCGTTTTACAGTCAGACACAGAACTTACACGGGACGAAGCACAAGACCTTAAAAGCGCTTTCGTGGCGGCGCACGGCGGCAGACAAAGAAGCCCGGCCGTACTTTCAGCCGGTATCAGATACCAACCGTTAAGCCTGTCACCAAAAGACTTAGAATTTATAGATAGCCGCATAAACTCAGCTAGAGAAATTACAACAATGTTTAGAGTACCGGCGCACATGGTCAACGTGCCTTCTGAGGGTTCGAAAACGTACAGCAATGTGACGCAAGACAGCTTAAATTTTGTTCGGTTCTGTTTGCGTGGCTGGCTCACAAGAATAGAGCAAGCTTTCACAACAGAGCTACCTAGAGGACAAAAAGCCAAATTTCAAATGGACGCACTGTTAAGAGGATCAAGAAAAGAAAGATACGATAGCTACGCCATAGGCATAAACGGCGGATGGCTCACCATAGACGAAGTGAGAGATTTAGAAAATATTAATGGCCGAGACGTAGCAACAGACGACCTCAACTAGGGGAGATCATGTTAGAAAACCGGATATTAGAGCTATCAGATTTAGAGATACGGGAAGACAACGGAGAACACCACATTATTGCACTTGTGGCGCCGTGGCACGCAACGTTTGATACTGGGCAGTACGTCGAGCGTTTAGGCCGTTCAGTGTTTGATAAAAGCATTAAGGAGCGTGGCTCAAAGATACCTTTGATGCACGGACACGACCGGGAACGGTTCCCTATCGGCATGGCGGGGAGCTGGTCAAACGACAACAACGGCTTAATAGCAGATTTTAGGATGGCACCTACAGAGCGCAGCGCCGAAGCGTTAGCGTTAGCAAAAGACGGGTACGTAACCGGGTTTAGTGTGGGCTTTCATCCGGTGCGCAGTTCGGAAAGTAAACAAGACGGACGCCGACAGATAACACGCTTAGAAGCCAAACTAGATCACGTTGCGCTTTTAACCTCACCGAACGAACCGGCCTACGGGGACGCACAGCTCGTTATGGCTAGAGCTTTTAACGCCGACGATAAAGAACAAGCGCCTATGCTAGCTAAATGGCGCCATTTAATGAGTAGCCAAGATTAAACCTATGGCAAAAATTGTTTGTGTCTATGGGCCGCCGTGTGCAGGAAAAAGCACCTACGCAAAAAACATTTTGAGGCCCGGAGATCTAATTATAGAACGGGACCGCCTCCACAGCGCTATCAGTGGGCTAGAGTCACACGATCACACGCCGCACGGCATGAAAGCGACAAACGCCGCTGTGCGTGGCATATTGCAAGAGTTAGGGAGTTTGCAAACACCGCAACAAATAGTATTTGTGACCGGTGGGAGCACAAAACAACGCCGACAACCGTTTGTAGACGCAGGCGCAGAAATGAAACTAATTTATGCAGACCGGGCAACCTGTCAACAACGGGCCGAAACCGAACGGCCTAAACAATGGGCCAGCTATATAGAACGGTGGCATGACGCACACGAAGCAGACATTAAGCCTAGAATCTGAATTAATAAACTGATACCATATTTACAAACGCCGCCTGAGCGCCGATCTGATTCACCCTCTGGCACCTTTGAACCAAACAAACGTGACCAGAAAGAAAACTATGCAACTCCTTAATCAGTTGATCGAAGAGCGAGCCGAAATCGGCGAAACTCAAACCTCTATCGTTACCCGAGCAGCAGAAGAAGCCCGGGATCTAACAGAAGTAGAAGACAAAAACCTAAGTGACCTACAAGCCCGCTCACTCACTCTTGACAGTCGAATAGCAGAGTTGAGACAAATCAAAGAGCGAAACATGGCAGCCGAACTTATGAAAGCAGAAGTTAAAGCTATGGGCGGACAAGAAACCGAAACCAAGTCTGTAGGCGGCGCAATCGTACGCAACGAACCCCTTACCTACTCTCAAAATCGTGCGGACCATTCGTTTTTTAACGACGTGTTTGCTGCATACATTGTGAAAGATCGAAACGCTGAAGACCGTATTAACCGTCACCAGCAAGAAATGGCGATAGAAACAAGAGCTGGCGATACCGGATCCTATAGCGGGCTTGTGGTACCTCAGTACTTGACAGATCTTGCGGCGCCTCTCGCTAGAGCAGGGCGACCATTTGCGGACCAATGCCGAGCGCTACCATTGCCTGATTCTGGCATGACCCTTAACATTAGTCGTGTAACAACTGGAGCAACCGCAGCCGTGCAAGCTAGCGAAAATAGCGCAGTTTCAAACACCGATATAGACGACACGTTGCTTACCTCCACTATTGCTACCGTGGCATCTGCTCAGCAGATCAGCCGCCAAGCAATGGAACGGGGCACCGGAGTAGATGCGCTTATAACAAGCGACATGGTTGGCGCAATGGCAACGGTGCTAGACAACCAACTAATAAACGGTTCCGGGTCATCCGGTCAACTGCTCGGTATCTCACAGGTCTCAGGCATTAACTCTGTCACGTATAACGACAGTAGCCCAACAGTGGCGGAACTATACCCAAAACTGCTAGATGCTATTCAGCAAATAAACACCGGCATCTTTCGAGCACCTGATTTAATCGTAATGCATCCAAGACGTCTCGCTTATTTGCAAGCCGCAGTGGATACCACAGGGCGCCCAATCGTGTTGCCTATCGCCAACGTTCCACAAAACGCAATGGGCACCGGCCCAACAACGGGCTACGGCAACAGTGGAACACAGATAGCAGGTATCCCAATCGTTACCGACGCAAACGTAAGAACCGACCTCGGAGCCGGAACCGAAGACGCAATTTATGTGGTGTCAAGTGGCGACATGCTTTTGTTTGAAGATGGCTCACCTATGTTTATGAGGATGGACGAAACAGCTGGACTAAACCTCACGCTGTCACTTGTCGCCTACTCATATGTCGGTTTTGTTCCTGGTCGCTATCCAAAAGCAATTAGCGCAATTGTCGGAACTGGTCTTATTGCCCCTACATTCTAGGCTGATTTAGACGGCGGGTGGAGATCCACGGCAGGCCCACCACCCGCCGTTCTATGAAAGGTACATATGGACTCATTCGAACGATTAGCAGAAAAACAAGCAGCTAGCCGAATACAAAAAACTAAGCAGGAGCCAGCAAAAAAGGCGCCCGCAAAAAAAGCAGCGGCTAAAAAGTAAATGCCGAACTACACGACACTAGCGGACGTCAAAGCCAGCCTAGGTATACCTTCCGGCTCAACCGGCGAAGACACCTATATAACGGCGTCTATTAATGCCGCAGAGGCCGAGATAGATAACTATTGCGGTAGGACGTTTGTAGCTGACGGCGCCGCTAGTTCTCGTGTATTTCAACCATACGACGGAGTAAAAGTTCTTATAGACGACTTTTACACCGCTACCGGTTTAGTAGTAAAAACCGATACATCTAACGACGGCACTTATGCCACAACTTTAACTATTGCAAGTGATTTTATTTTTAACGGAAACGCCGCACCCTACAACATTCTTTACAACGTGTCTGGCACATTCCCCCGCTACTTAAACGCCCGACCAACCGTGCAAGTAACAGCCAAATGGGGCTACGAGGCAACAGTACCGGCGGCAGTGTCACAAGCCGCTTTAATTATGGGCGCACGTTTGTTTCAGCGGCGCAGCTCACCTCTAGGAGTAATGGCCGGAGTAGTAAACGATTTTGGACCTATCAGAGTTAACAAGCTTGACCCGGATTTTAGAAGTTTGCTAGCCGGGTTCAGGCGTTTAGGTGCAGCATAGTGGCCGACTATTCAGCAATAAAAACAGGTATTAAAACCCGGTTAGACACCTTAAGCGATTTACTTGCCACGTTTGACACAGTACCGGATACCGTTTACCCGCCGGTTGCTGTAGTGGTGCCTAGATCACCAGAAGTAGAATATAACGTATCTATGGGAAACTCCGCCCATAATTCAATGCTTCAGCGTTTTAACTTTGATGTGCTGATTTTGGCGGGCCGTTTTAATTCCGAATATAGCCAAGACGCTCTAGACGCATACGTAAGCGGCACAGGCTCGGTTTACAACGCCATAGCGGCGGACAGGCAGCTAGGCGGCACCGTGTCAGACTGTCGTATTACTAGAATGTTAGACTACGGGCAGATAGTATTAGGCGAAGGCGAGTTTTTAGGCGCACGGTTCGAGCTGGAGGTTTACGCCGTATGAGCTACGAAGTTATTGGAGATGCAAAGATTTTAGGGCAAGAAAAAGGCTCTAAGATTACCAAAAAATCCCTTGAAGAACACGGCGCTAATATCGCCGCTTTAATCGAGGGCGGCCATATAGCCGACACAAAAACAATTAAGGAGTCATAAAAATGGCCGTATACATGAGCGATGATTTAGCAATAACTATTAACGCCGTTGATCTTTCTAACCACGTTACTAGCGTGACGTTTAGCGAGATCGCCGACGAGCTGGAAACCACCGCTTTCGGGCAGTCGTTTCGGTCTCGTATCGGTGGCCTTAAAGACGGAAGCCTTGACGTTGACTTTAATCAGGATTTTGCAGCGTCAAACGTGCAAGCCACAATTAGGACACTACTCGGAAGTGTGACGGTTATAACTCTTAAACCGACTAGCGCTTCAGTGTCAGCCACTAACCCGTCGTACACGTTTAGCGTTCTTGTGACCGAATGGCCTACGTTTGGTAACGCAGTCGGAGAACTCGCCACAGCATCTGTGTCATGGCCTATAACGACCGCTGTAGTAGAAGCGACTAGCTAAAAAGGATAAAACAATGCTGCGAGCACAAATTAAAGTGACATATTTAGATGGTCGAGTTGTCGAGTTTGACGGCAAGGGGCGTTTATGGATCGATTTTGAAGACAAGTTTGATATTTCGATTATGGAACTTGAAGCAAAAATGCGAATGAAACACATCTGGTGGCTCGGATATCAGTGCGCTAAAACTGAGAAGAAGCACGGCGGCGTTGAGTTTGATCCGTGGGCTGACGGTGTGGAAACCGTAGAATTCGAGGTTGATGACAACCCTTTAGACGAACGAGTTACGCCTACCAGTTAGGAGTCCTAGCAATCGCTACCGGCCAGTCGTTAGATGTTTTGATGGACGCACCGTCTTTAATGGTTTTAGGGCTGTTAACGGCTCACAACGAAAAAATAAAAGCAGAAGAAAAGGCGGCGAAACGTGGCAAGGCAAGGTAGGCAAACAGACCAAATAAAAATTGTTGGTCTTAAACGTGCCATGCGGCTAATGAAAGATTTAGACGGAGATTTTAAGCAACAGTTTAAAGATATTCACAAAGGGGCGGCTGATATTGTGGCCGAAGAGGCCCGCCGACTCGCACCAGTCAAAACGGGGCGATTACGTCAAAGCATTAGAACGTCTGGCACAAATAAAGGCGGAATAATTCGTATAGGCAAAAAAAAGATACCTTACGCCGGACGTGTCACCTTTGGAGACCCGACAAGCCTATACGGTCGTGTAGCTGGAGGCGGCGGCATAAAAATCAAAAGTAACCCGTTTTTTTATGATGCGGCAGACCGTGAATTTCTAAAAGTCGTAGACTACTATAACGTCGAGCTAGAAGAAATTCTGGATAGAGCGTTAAAGGCGTCAAAGGCGGCACCTGATGGCAGGTAAAAAAGCGTCTATAAGCATGTTGATTGGCGGAGACGCTGACGGGCTACGCAAAGCCACAAAACAAGCCACAAAAAGCCTAGACAAGTTCTCGAAAAACGCAGCAAAAGCGGCCGGTAACGTTGGCAAAGCGTTCGGAGTAATGGCCGGTGGTATAGCAATAGCAGCCACCAAGATAGGCACCACGGCAGTAAATTTAGCGTCTGATTTTGAAGAATCCATGTCAAAAACGGAAGCCGTCTTCGGTGACGCCATGGAAGGAATAAAAGCGGCTAGTAAATCAGCGGCTGAAGATGTTGGATTGTCCAGCTCAGAGTTTTTAGACGCCGCTAGCGGTTTTGGTGTTTTTGGTAAAGCCGCTGATTTAGGCGGTAAAGATTTAAGTACTTTTGCGTCTGATTTAGTTAAAACAGCCGCCGACGTGGCGAGTTTTAACAATCTTACAACCGGCGAAGCAATCGAGAAGCTAAGTGCCGGGCTACGTGGCAGCTCAGAACCGTTGCAGTCTTTAGGCATTTTGATAAACGCCGCACAAGTAGAAGCAAAAGCCCTAGAAATGGGTTTAGGTGACGTAAACGGCACCGTTTCAGAAGGCAGCAAGATTTTAGCCCGCCAAGCATTAATTATGGAGGCTCTAGGAAGTCAAGGAGCCACCGGGGACTTTTTGGCCACGTCTGACGGAATTGCGAACCAACAGCGCATTCTTGCGGCACGACTCAAAGACGTTGGTATTACGATCGGGCAACAACTCTTACCCATTGCGGCGAAACTAGCCGAAGCTGTTTCTAAATTAATAAAGAAGTTTGAAGAGTGGGCGCCAAAACTACAACAAGTTTTAGACCGCATAAAAGCGTTAGCCGAAAAACTAATGCCAAAACTTAAAACACAGTTTGATAAAGCAGTTAAAGCAATAAAACCGTTAATCGAAAAAGTCGTTGAATTTGTGAAGAAAAACCCTACGGCAGTAATCGCAGGAATCGCAAGTGCTCTAGCAATAGTGTTAGGCGGTGCAATCGTGGCGGCTGTTATCGCATTGGCAGGCATAGTTACCAGTTTCGGAGGCGTTGTTATAGCGATAGGTTTGGCGGTTGTTGCTTTAGTGCACTTTTGGGAAAATAGCCAAAAGTTCAGAGACATAGTGAACGGAGTATTTGAAGCAGTTAAAGCCGTAGCGATTCCCATTCTTGAAGGGATAATGGATACGCTAGACAACCTCAAAACAGTGTTTAAGGGTATAACTGACTTTCTTAAAGGCGTGTTTACAGGCGATTTTGATTTAGCTATGCAAGGTATAAAAGGCATTCTGTCCGGTGCTGTTAATCAGATGTTTGTTCCCTTGCGGACAATCAAAAAGGCTTTTATAAATTTCTTCAGTCTCGATACGGTACAAACAGGCATTTCTATCGCTTTAGATGCGATTATGCGAATGTTCAAGGCCATACCGGGCCGGGTGGCGTCTTTTGCTCGTGGAATGTTTGACGCAATACTTACCGAATTCGCGAAAGTGGCAAACGGCATTATCAATTTGTATAACAAAATTCCTATTTTGCCTGATGTGCCAACGATAGCGATACCACAGGCGGCGGCGCCTAGTCTCCCATCGTCCGCAGCTATTCGAGAACGTAGCTCTGCTTTAAGCGGCACAAACGGCACAGTGACAAACAACTATACGACCGTGCAAGTGCTCGATTATGAGTTTGAAGGGTTAGAGACATCTTTAAGGACTGGTAATCGTACAAACGGCGACGTAAACATAAACACCGGAATTTATTGATGGCTACGCCTACCCCTACCGTCAAGATTGGATTTATAGGCCCGGCGTTTAACAACGCTTTTACTTTAGACTCAGCTACAAACGGGCGGTTAGATAACACAGACTACGTGTTGGGTGGGACAGAGATCTTAGTAGACCTCACTAGCCGGACAACATCTTTAAGAGTCAAACGTGGCCGTAAAGACTTTACACAACCGTTCAGGACAGGAACAGCCACCCTAATTCTACGCAACATAGACGGCGAACTAGACCCGCTTAACACGTCAAGCATTTATTATCCGGGCGTGACGGTAGGCCGAACCGTGACGATTGATTGCAACGGTCAAAGCATATATAACGGCACCATAACAAACATAGAACTAGGTTATACCGTCAACGGTGACGCTTGGGTAGTAGTTCGAGCCGCCGACGGACTCGGAGATTTAGCAACTAGAGAAATAACCGACGGAACCGCTTTTACTGCTCAAAAATCGGGCGAACGAGTAACCGCCGTTTTAACAAACGCAGGCGTAAACTATCAAGGCACAAGTGCTATAAACGCAGGTTTAAGCGATTTAGCGGCCGAAACGTTAAGCAGTGCCACAAACGCACGTTCATATTTACGCAAAGTTATTAACAGCGAACAAGGTTATCTATATGGCAACCGTAGCGGTGTTTTAACTTTTGAAAATCGCTACGGCCCGTTAGCTGACACAAATAAAGCAACGTTTAGCGACGACGGCTCAGATATCGCCTATCAGCGCATAGATCGGCGAGTAGCGACCACCGAACTATTTAACCAACTATCGGCAAATAGAACGAGCCAAGACCCGGTATTAGTGAACAACACGAGCAGCCAGGACAGCTATGGAATACGTAACCTGAATTTAGGCGAAGTCTTAGTTTTAGATAACAGCACAGTAACCGACTTACTAGATTTAATGTTAGTAAAAACGGCTAGCACAGAAACCCGGATAGCAGAAATAACCGCCGTTTTAGACACGTTGAGCGGTAGCGACATAACAGCTATAGCGCAGCTGGAGCTAGTAGACAAAGTGACGGTAGAGTTTACGCCGCCGGGAACTAGTCAACAAATAGCGGCCAGCTCTATAGAATCTATAGAACACAATTTCAGTTTCGGCACTACGTGGCGTTGTACACTTGGGTTAATTCCTCAAATAGTTACTAGCTATTTAGTGCTCGATAATGCAACATTGGGACAATTAGACAATAATAGTTTAGGATTCTGACATGACTCAGGGATGGCAAAGCTTCACAACTGGAGAGGTCCTCACAAGTACCGCCATGAATCAGGTAGCGGCTAGCACGGTTAACGTGTTTGCGTCAGCGAGTGCGAGAGACGCAGCTATTCCGGGTTCAGATCTTGCAGAGGGTTTAATTTGTTATTTGTTAGACGATAACTCTATCTATACCTATAGCGGCGCAGCGTGGGAAATTAATGGGACCGGAACACTCACAGGGGTTACTTCCAGTAACGGCATAGCGGGCGGAGGTACTAGCGGGAGCGTAGCAATCACGTTGGACACTGACGCTAAGGGCGATCTACTGGTAGGGACTGGAGCGGACACGTCAACAAAACTTAGCGTAGGAACGAATACCCACGTTTTAACCGCTAACAGCTCGACCGCTAGCGGCCTAGAATGGTCCGCACCTACTACCGGCGATATTACAGGCGTAACGACCAGTAACGGCATAGCGGGCGGAGGTACCAGCGGGAGCGTAGCAATCACGTTGGATACTGACGCTAAAGGCGATTTGTTGGTAGGCACTGGAGCCGACACGTCAACAAAATTAGGAGTGGGTAGCAACAATCAGCTACTACAAGCCGACAGCTCAACCGCTAGCGGTCTAGTGTGGGCTACCGTTAGTAGCGGCGGCATGAGTCAAATCGCCACGGCCTCAATGTCGAACGTATCAAACGTGACCATTGATAGCATCCCGGACACGTTCCAATATTTACACTGTGAATACAGTTTCACGGTGCCAACAAGCGCTTTAGATTCCGGCGTATATATCAAATACCGTACGGGCGGCTCTGACCATTCCGGCGATTACACCTATGTAGTGCTTAAAAATTCAGGCGGCACGGCATCCACCGAAGCAAATGCCGCAAGTTTTGGTATTAAAATAGTTGGACTGGCAAAAGCTAGCACAAAAGTAGTCGGACAGTTCCAAATCTATAGTTACGCAAATAGCAGCGGCTCAACTATACCGTTAACCGTTTCTAGCAGCGGCTTTCAGTTAGCAGCAGCACAAAGCAACTTTAACACTACCGGCCGTAGTGAGGGCGATTGCGCAATTAGTGGTCTTACGTTGCAGCCGCACACAGCCACAACGTTAGCGACAGATTCAACAGCTCATTTCACAGTTTACGGAGTGTCATAAAATGAAAACAGCAATATTTGACGTTGCCACAGGCGTAGAAACGATAAGAGATTTAACGGCCGAAGAATTAGCAATTATTGAAAACGAACAGACACAGATAGAAGCCGTTCAAGCTGAAGAAGCAGAGCTAGCAGCACAAAAAACGAGTGCTAACGAAAAATTAGCGGCTTTAGGTTTAACCGCCGCAGAAATTGCAGCGTTAACAGGTTCTTAAATGGCTAATTGGGAAACGGCGTTAAAAGAAGCGGGTCTAAATGTGGAGGCCCGCCCGGGTTGGGAGACTAACGCCGCTAGCCGTTACAGTTTTGACCCAATAGGCATAATGCTGCATCACACGGCATCTAATAGGAACACGGGCCGCAGCCAGCCAAGTCGCGATTTGGTACAATTCGGACGCAAGGACCTGAAGGGACCATTGTCACAATTTCTCGTGGGACGGGATGGATCGATACTACTCATAGCGGCGGGTAGGTGCCATCACGCCGGACGGGGACAAACAACAGTACTGAATAACGCAATGGACGACGTACTGCCACCCGACGACGGACAAGGAGCCTATGATGCCAAAAAAATTGGTTCGTTCAAAGGGGGGAACAAATACTGGGTAGGGATAGAAATCGAGAACGACGGTATTGGGGAGCCATACAGTGATGAAGTGATAGACGCAACAATAAGAACGTGCGCAGTGCTCTGCCAGTTCCACAACTGGAACCCGCTAACCCGTGTAATTATGCACCGTGAATGGACGAAACGAAAAATAGATCCCTCCAGCCGGATACCGTGGCGCCGTCTGATAGATGGGTGTATGAACGGGAGTTTTGAGCTACCGAAGCGAGACGAAGAAACCGAGCAACCGGAACCGTTTCGAGTGCTTAAACGTGGGAGTCGTGGCCCGGACGTGGCCCGTATTCAGAAGGTGTTGAATATTAGCGCTGATTCTATCTATGGCGTTCTGACAGCACAAGCGGTATTATTGTTTCAAAGGAAACATAATTTAGCGGCCGACGGCATTGTAGGGAAAATGACTTACACAAAGTTATTTGAGATGCAGAAACGGCCAATACTAGAAAGATGGCCTAATGGAGTTTTATAGAGATCTAATTGAACGAGCAGCGTTGACCGGTATCCAAAGTTTTTTAGGAATGACGGCAGTCGACCAGACATTAGGTATGGACGCTGATATATACAAGATGGCTGTAGCGGCCGGAGTAGGCGCCGCCCTGTCAGTCGTTAAATCTGGTTTAGCTAGCCGGTTAGGGACTGGCACCGCCTCACTCGCTGACAGATGACCATAGAGGACATAGCCGAGCGCTCGAACGCCTGGCGGGAGTCCATAGAGTTAATCGTAAAAAACCTGAAAGCAATCGGCGCTCTAATAGTGGGTTTAATTGTGGCGGCTATAGCGTTCTGGCCTAGCGGCGGCGAAAATGTCCCACCCCCACCGGACAAATCGGCGCCATGTGTAGCGTTATTTAACACGTTAAACGCTAACGCCATAGCTAACTGGACGGAATCAGAATGGGGCGTATTTGAGTCAGCGAAACGTTCGCTTGAATGCGATTAAAAAGTGTGGTTCGGTAACATAATCGTCGCTGTGACATGGCTACTTGTCGTAGCTCTGCTGATTGTGTTTGTTTGGTATTTGTGGGAAAACACCGGTTTAGCTGGACAACTAAAAAAAATGATGTACCTTATCTGGTATGACCTGCCTTAACGATAATGAAGAATCTGTTAGTGCCGTACCCGAAAACAAAAACGCCGAGCCTTTAAGCTGGATTAATTGCAGCCCAGAGTTTGACTTAGTGATAGACGCAATGGTGGCCGTAGCGCTCGAGGTGGCGCCGGTTGCTAAAACGTCTAAAACCCCGTCTCAAATGGGCGGCTATTCTTACCGTGGAATAGACGACGTGGTAAACACCATTTCGCCTTTAATGGCTAAAAACGGTTTGATAATTATTCCGGCCACTAAGCAGACAAGAACGGAACAGTATAACGAAAAGTGGAGAATGACCACTGTTCGCTTTCAATTCCGGATAGCTCACAGGTCGGGGCAATACATAGACACTGAGATAGTGGCGCAAGCCTTAGATAACGGTGATAAGGCGTTAGGCAAGAGTTTTAGCTACGCATTAAGAGAACTTTTGTGTCGTATGTTTTTGATTCCTACCGGCGACGACACAGAAGCCACAAACTATTTAGGAGATAGAAGATGAGAAACGACCAGCGAGTCATAGACGTAGGCAACACGTCATTCGCTAAAGGCAAAGACGGTAACTGGCAGATTAAAGGCCCGTCCCGTCATTTACGGCAAGCCATGGACGGCAAACCGGCCGTTATAGATGTCACGTTGAAAAGCGGGAAGATCAAACCTGTGATGGTTTACGGCTGCTCTTCCGATTTTGTGGTAGACGGCGAAAAGTATTGTTTCGGATTCTTAACGAAGGGCACACAGTGAGTCTTTACAATGTTGCGGTTCTGTTCCTTATTGGTCTAACGATCTATTTTGGCTGGTGGGTTTGGAATGACCGACCGAAACAACAGCCGCAGAGCACACAAAAGGGCGTTTATAATTGGGAGGATGAAGAATGGTAAACCTATTTGGTGTTGATGAGGGCGCTACGGGCGGACCTTACCGGCCGACGGATCCGGCGACCTCTAAAAAAGCGGCTAAGGGCGTAAAGATAGGCAGCTATCACGCCGATATTGTCCACACGTTAGGCCTTGTCTATCCACAGGGTATGACCGCTAGAGCAGTGTCTGAGCACAGCTTAGCCACAGGTAAGAAAGAGTTATCACCGGAGAAGGCGAACACCAGGTTAAAGGAACTCAGGGATCGTGGCCTAGTGGATTTTGTGCGTGACGTAACAACATTACAACCGTTAGAGCACAGGACAACAGAGGGCAACACGGGGCGAGTCCATGCGTTAACTACTCACGGATATAATGAGTATGTGTGGCTGGCGGCAGCTAAAGGTATGGAGCGCTATCAGTGACAGAGAAAGAGCTGCAAGATGCGATTATCGAATGGGCTACGCTGTTCGGTTGGACGGTCCAGCACAACTATGATAGCCGCCGGGCTTTACCGGGCTGGCCTGATTTGGTTCTCGGCCGTCGGCACGATTACGGAGCTAATTTGCCCGATGCTAGCGTCCTGTTTTGGGAACTTAAAACCGCTAAAGGCAAGGTTACGGCGTTGCAAGAGGACTGGTTAAACATGTTAGATCTTGCAGGATGCGAAGCCCGAGTTATAAGGCCAGATGATCTCGAATGGTGCATAGATCGTCTTAAATATCCTGACAGAGGGGACCGGTTTTGAGTGCTCAAATACTTAGTTTGTGCTCAGGATACGGCGGCCTAGACATAGCGGTAGAACAGTTCTACGGTGCTCAAACTGCTTACTATTGCGAGATAGAGCCAGCCTGTCTAGAGGTGTTAGCGGGCAGGTTCCCGACTGCTTTAAATGTGGGAAGTCTAGAGGAACTGAAAACCGGCACTATTGGAGCGGACATAATAACGGCGGGCTATCCATGCCAACCGTTTAGCTTAGCTGGAAAAAGAGAAGGGGTTTTTGATGACCGGCACTTATGGCCAACTATCAAACAAGTTATTAGCAACGTTAGACCGGCACGGGTGGTTTTGGAGAATGTGTCAGGGCACCTTACTAGCGGAGGAACCGCCGTTATTGGAGATCTTGCCAGAATGGGGTACAGCGTCAAATGGGGAACTGTTCGAGCTTCAGAAGCCGGAGCGCCTCACCAACGGAAACGGCTTTTTATTGTTGCCAACACCGACTGCTCAGCAGGGACGCAACGAAACAAGCGGACGAAAACCGGACAGCCAACACCACACAGGGGAAACGCTAAACGATATGGCTTTCAAGATGGCTGGCCGTGGGGACAATACGAACAAGCTATTAGACGATGGGAAAAAGTCACACGAAGAGCCGCACCTATTCCCGTAGATGAAGGCAAGCTTTCAGCTCTATTTGTTGAGTGGATGATGGGCATATCTGAGGGATGGGTATCGGACATAGTGGACCATAGAGGAAGAGCGTTGAAGATGTTAGGTAATGGAGTTGTGCCACAACAGGCGGCGTTAGCGTTGGAGCATTTAGGATGAGTGCTCAGGCGACAGGCCATGTGTGGAAGTGTTGCGCTTTTGGTGGCGCTAAGTTCTTGGTGTTGCTCGGCGTGGCTGACGTGGTGAACACAGACCATGCGAACGTGTTTTGGATGACATCCACGAATTTAGGCAACAAAGTCAGGATGCATCCCACGAACGTAAGAAGGCACCTAAAAGAGTTGGTCGAGGACGGCTGGCTAGAGGTTTTGGAACCGGGCGGAGGTAACGGCAAGGCCACTAAGTTTAGATTTCACCCGTTAGAAACTACCGCACCTCTCAGCTATACCCCTAAAACAAAACGCATCCCAACGCTAGACCCCCCAAGCGCAGACATGCAGTTAACCGCGTCACAGAACGCGAGCTTAACTAAAGAGAACTTAAAAGAACTAAAGGCCCCCCATGTGGAAAAAAACGATGATAGCTCTAGCACTGATAACGCTTCCAACCTGCCAAGCAAAAACGTACGTTCAGGAAAACACGACCCCGACACAATCAACAACAACCTCGAAGGAATTCGAGCCATACGAAAAGCAACCAGAACCGACCAACCCAACGAGACAAATACCTAACGGCATCATTGAACCCATACAAACAACAACAACAACCAGTGCTCAAACAATCGAACAACTACTGTGCTCAAACATCTACTCGTGGCAGTGCTCAGACGTTAAGCAAGTGGCTTGGTGCGAGTCAAGAATGAACCCAGAAGCAATTAGCCCAATTAACCGAAACGGCTCTCAGGATTTTGGTGTGATGCAGATCAATAACGGAGCGTGGCAAGAATACTTCGGTAAAAGATGGGCACAAGTGCTCAATGCAGAGCAGAATATAGCTATGGCTTACGAAATCTACAGCCAATACGGCTGGCAACCTTGGACGTGTGCACCGTGATTGCTCGTCTATGTTTGGGTCGTTGTGGAACTCTAATAGAGAAGACAGGCACAAAAGAAGACCGTAACTACTGTAATAAATGCAGAAAACCAGACAACAGACCAGCTAATCCACGCTACTCAGACACCGTTTGGCGCAAGATAAGCAAGGCCGCTAGAGCGGCTCAGCCATGGTGTACCTATTGCAAAAGCAAGAAAGACCTCACCGTAGACCATGTAATAGCGGGTTCTTTAGACGGTGGAGTGATGGTTTTGTGCCGTTCTTGCAACAGTTCTAAAGGAAACAAAGAGGCTAAAACGATCTTTAACAGGTTAGAACATCCCTCTAGTGGCCTAGGACCTTGGGAGTGTTAAAAGCCCTTAAACGGCCATTTAGGGCATTATGCATTCTTTCTCATAAAAATTGCATATTCCCCAC
>Ga0209336_10000633_pt1 | contig 17884 bp, 28 predicted proteins | sample LinPmetageLP32_FD_184042 | JGI IMG/M metagenome (GOLD analysis project Ga0209336, IMG submission 184042) | Marine viral communities from the Pacific Ocean - LP-32 (SPAdes) (version 2) | ecosystem: Environmental > Aquatic > Marine > Oceanic | place: Pacific Ocean | collected 2009-08-23 | reverse complement strand
TTATTTCAGTAAATGTTTTCATTAGTCGCTCTCGTTTTCACCTTTGTAATTCTTATCGATGTAGTTAAAGAACTCTTTCTTTTTCTCATCGTCAAGATCTGCAGGGGATTCTGCGCCGAATTTCTTAAGTGCTTTCTTAAAGAATGCCTGGTATTTTTTCTGAGCAGGAGACATATCTTCTTCAGCTTCATCCATATATCCATTGTCTTTACCAGCTACTGGTAATGCATCTTTCATTTCTGGAGATGTTGTTTCCATTAGCTCAGGAAATAATTCTTTGATATCTCCATCATCCATCATATATGCATCTGATTGCATAAATGCTAACACATTTTTCTTTTCGCCTGTTACGTCAGCTGTTGTAGAACCAGTTGTTTTAATTTTTACTTTAAACTTACTTTCTATTTTTTTAGTCTGACCTTTATCACCGATGTAATCTACATCGATTGTTGATTTACCTTTTCCTGGTTTAAGCTTCTCGTCAATTTTGTGCATATAATCTATAGAGATAGTAACTTCTTCAGCTTCTTTAACTACAGTACCGTCTTCTTTCTCGCCAGATTTTTTTACTGTGTGCTTAGATTTGAATTCCTTCTCACCTTTTGATTTAGGCTCTTCAGGAGATTCCTTCTTAACCGCCATTAAAGACTCATGGTTCTTTTTAGCATAGGCATCAGCTTCGTCTTTCTTCCCGAAAGCTTTTACATCATCTCCGTTTGCATCAACAACCACAAATTGACCGTCTTTATTTTTGACATGATCCGTTGGATCCATCTCTTCTTTTTTTACTTTACCTTCTAGAACATCACTGACAGTCTTAGCAATGCTCGCGGTAATGTCGTCTTTAAACATATTTTGCATAGTAGTATACCTCTTATTGCATTATTAACATTCCAGTAATAGCGGTTGCGGCAGCTGCCATAACCATCCAGAATATTTTGTTTATTATATTTACGGTAGATGCATTCGCTTCTACCTGTTTTTCTAAAGCGTCCACTTTATTTATAACTCTTACAATCTGTTCAGATTGTTGTTTACTAAAAGACGTAAGTGTTATAATCTTTTCCTCGGCTCTCGCCAATGAGATAATCGCCTCGGACATTCGATCGATTTTTTCTTCGATACGATCAAGCCTAGCAGCTTGTTCAAGCCTTTGCTCAGCTGCTGTAACTTTTGTCATACTTGATTAACCTCACTTTAAGTGTATTCTTTCCTTTTATTAATCGATGAAATTCACTACCCATTATATGGAATATCATCCCCGGTTGAAGAGCCCATGGTAAACAATTTTCATATTGAAAACACCATCCATCCCCTTCTAATATTTCACATTCACGATCTTCTTTATCGCGATGCCAAACATATTCTTCATCAGCTATGCTAATGTCAAATTCTCTTAATTCGCCCTTATCAGTGTAAGGCTTACCAAAAATAGTTTCCGCCACCTTTTAATCCTAATTCTTTTGCATATCTTGGAAGATTACACGACCAATATCCTGCACTTAGTTTATCTTTCTTTGCTGGGCAATTATGCCTATCTGAGAATGCTTTAGCTCTATCTTTATTATTGATCTTAGCATTACCTCCAACAAAATCCTTTTCGTTACCGAAATTAATTTTCTTAACATTACCAGTCGAAGGATCTTTTACATAAACAACAAACTTTTTAGGATCATCTGGACCACTTCGTTTTGGTTTGTTTAATTCTGGATCTCCTTCTAGTAAAGGAGTTTCTAAAGGATATGTCTTACCTTCATAAACCCCGAAATCTTTTTCTGCAAATTTATACATTTTTAATGGTTCTCATTACTTTACTTAGAATCATTTTTAAAGCTGTCATATATGCCCAACCATATCCAAAAAATATATGGAATGTGTGATTCTTTTCTATAGCAGATTTAGGACCAAACTTCTTAGTCCAATTGTCTACATATTCACCTTTGTATTTTAATACAGCATGTGAGGATTTCCACTTATTTGGACCAACTAAACATATACCTGCTTGATGAGTAATTAACATCCACCACATTTTTAAATGACTATTTCCAGAAAGCTGATATAAGATTGTAAGAGCATAATCTTCACAATCACCTACAAACTTACCTTCTGCATCCATTGAATAAATTATTTTCCATGCGTCTGCCATACCATATTGTTCTTTGTCTTTTCTATATTTCCATTTTCTATTAAATGATGATACGACTTTGTCTTGTATTCTTGGTGCCATTCTTATTCCTATTTCTTTATATCCGATCTAAACATTCTACCTTTAGTTTGGGCTGATTTTGTAACTTTGTACCCAGCCATCTTAGCTAATAGTTGAATCTTCGGCCAAGCTTTTTCTAATTGCTTTTTAATATTTAAGTTACCTATATCATTTTCTATTTTACTTAAAATAGTTTTTACCATATCCATATCATTCATAACTAATGGAGCTTCTTCTAAATCGTTATGAGCAACAACCGTACTTAATTGATTAACAATAGATGTTAGAACAGGCATAGGTAATCTAGAAATAAAATTCATTTGTTTATCTGATAAACCTTTTACTTTCTTTAAAGCTTTCTTTATATCGATCGCTTCATCTAATTGTTGCTGTTCTTTAAACGTTTCCATTATTTTTCTAGCTCACCATTTTCAATAGCTGCTTGATAGGTTGATATTCCTCTTCTTGCTTCTACAATACCGTCATTGACTTTCCTTAAGTATAATGACTTACCATATTGTAATTTATTCATGTCCTTATATACTGATTCCAATGTTTTATCCATTTTCTTAATTGCTGCTAATTCTTTCTTTGAATTAAATTTAGCTTCTGATATTGGCGATAAAGTAACTTTTCCATCTGGATTCATTGATACCTTAGTATTTACTGGATTATATTTTCTCATATTATTTGTCCTCTTTCTTATATTTAGCAATAAGCTTATCTAGGGACTTTGGATTCTTATCATAAGCAGTTCCTAATTCAACGAATCGTTTAGAATTAATTTGGCCTTTTGGTTTAACCAGATTAGTAATATCATCCCAGAAAGCTTTTGCTTTTGGAAATCTAACTTTAACTCTTTTTAGCATAGCTGCTTGTTGTGGTTTTACTGCTTCTGCTTTAGCTCGATCGATAGCATCCTGGGTTGGTGCACCTTCTTCACCCTTCTTTTTCATCTTTTCGCCACGGGCTTTTTTAGCTCGGATATTATCCCAAAGACCTTCTTCTACATCGAAGTCTCTTTTTGCTTTCATATATTGAAGTTCTTTAATTTTAAGATCTAATCTTTTCTCAGCATCAGCTATGATTTGTTCTTTTCTGCTTAGTCTTACTGGTTTGCTCATATCTTCACCTTTTCGCCTTTTTTAATCTTGCCAGATTTTCTAGCTGGTGCTCTTTCATCCATTTCAGACATTAAATCATCAAAGAAATGATGAGTTGCAATATATTTGTTACCTTGAACTTTACCATCAATCCAATTATCGATTCTTCTAGCTAATGATTCTCCAGCAATTACATTTAAAAAGACTTTAGGAAACTTTTTCATTATTACTAAAGGTCTTTTAACTTCAGGTCCAGTTCCTTTTTCATAATATACTGATTCTAAATCATCATATAGTTTATCATCACCTATTGGAAGCTTATCCTGAAATTTCTCTACATCCTTTGGAGTTGTAGCAGGATACGGTTTAGCTAATAAATCTACTAACTGTTTTAATTCTTTTTTAGTTTCAGGTATTCTCCATGTTCCTTCTTTCATTAAGGCTTCTTTTACAACAGCTTCACCGAAGTTTGCAAACTCTAAAGCTTTAGCAACTTCTGGATGATCAGCTAATCCTCTTTTCATCTTCTCGATTTTCTTGATTGCAAAGTTCATAGCACCGCCATGATCTAAAGCTATCTCAATAGCTTTCTTAACATTCTTATCTTTAGCTGCTTTTTTAGCTCCAGGGTTTTTTCTATAGTACTGAGAAACCTCTGCACCAGTAAGCTTAGATCCTGACATCTTATTAAGCTTTTCTCTTAATTCTTTAAATTTCATTTCTATCCTCGTTTAGGGCTGAAACCGCCCGCTCTTGCTATTTTAGCTTGATCCGCATCAAACTTTTGCCAAACTGGTCCACCAACTAAGAAGGAATTTACTCTTGCTAATCCCCATTGAACTGGTGTTGTACCTGGCTTATGTCCTGTTTTCCAAGCAGCATATCCTCTATCAAATACTTTATTTAATACAGCCATCGAAACGCCTGTTGCATCTGATTTCTTTTTTAAAGCTTTTGTTGCTTGTCCTTTACCTTCTACTACGAAATCTTCGAATGTCATACTTTCACCATACATTTGTTTATATTTAGTAGTAAATTTTGATTTAGGTTGTGGTTTAGATCTGGCTTTCTTATCGCCTGGTAAATCTTTATATGCCTTTGGATCATCATCATCCATATCTGCCTGTCTATTTTGCTGAGCTCTTCGTTTAGCATCTGTTGACTTTGTTCCAGTTTTAAATGAGTCGTAGTTTTTATCACCATGAGAAGAATCTTTATCAGCTTTCTTCTTATCTTCTTTCTTAAGTTTTAGTTTTTTATAAGTGGACATATTATTTTGTCCTGGGGTATTATTAGCATAATTAGTTACTAATTCGTCTGTTCCCCATTCCCCAGCTAATTCTTGTATAGAATCTAACCAGCACCTTTTCTTAAATCCATTGAACTCTGCTATAACGTAATTAGCTCCACGAATAACAACCTTACCTTCTTGATTACTTTCTTTTAAACGTATTTTAGATCCAATTCTAAATATCTTCTCTTGGATATATTCTTCTCTTATATCCGAAACCTTTTCTAATTGGGTGTGTGGTTGGGTTGATTCTGCTCTTAATCCCATACCTAATCTAACAGCATTATATAAATCATTTACAATAGAAGCTACAGGTATACCTTTAGCAAAGTCCTGCATTGAACCGTCTATTGCTGCTTGTCTTAGTTTAGATGCGGACATACCTGTTACACCTTCGGCATCTGGATCTCGTTGTCCAGCTGATAGAACCTTTATTACACCCTCGAATTCGTAGAATCCATGCCTGCTTTTTTCACCATTATATTTGTTTAGTAGTAACTCGAATTCTTTTACTCGATCCGATCCTGCTACCATTTGAACTTTAGTAAACCCTTGATCGTATAACTTAACACATATATCTAATACGTTCCTTACATCTGCGTCTGCCATAATATTACGCGCATGCTTTGGAAACATCTTACGCATAAATTTTACTTTGTCTTTAAATGTGAGGGGGTTTTTCTTTTTGTCTACTGACTTAGATGCGTATATTCGATAAACGCCGCCGCGTGATAGTTTTTTTAATTCGTCGAATACCTTTTCATGCCCAGCCGTCGGCGGGTTAAATCTTCCAAATGTGAAAGTTACTAGTTTTGTTTCTTCGACTAAATAGTCTTTAAATGATTTCATTAATCCTCGGTTCCCATTTAGTTAGGATTATCCCAACCTTTTATAATATCTTTGCTAAAGTTGTTAGCAGAAAATTCTAATCTGTCAACAAGCTTAACAGCTCCACCTTCCATACGATCTATTGCAACAAAACCTTCTGGGTTGGTTACTTTAAATCCGGACGTTGTTTTAACAAACGTACCAATTTTATTTAGTTTGTTTAGTTTATTTATAATAATTAATTTACTGTCTACAAGATAATTCTGTAATTTAAAGACATTTTCTAAGTTTTTTAGATTACTTTTACTAAAAAATGATAATAATTCGTCTCTCTGTTTAGTTTTACCGGCTTTGCCTTTGTCAGATGATAGTTTATCAATCTGTTTAGCATACCTTTCTTCAACAAACTTAACTAATCCTTTAGCATGTTTCTTCTCATCTTTGATTCTAACTCCCTTTCTTACCATCGTATTATTATATACGTTAATAACTAAGTTAAGTTCTTTGTTACCTTCTAGTTCTTTTAATACGCCAGAACTAATCTTTTGGAATAGTTTACCAGCTTCTGATAAGAGTTTAGTAACTTTTAAATTGTCTGCTGCAGTGAATGTAGCGTTACCTGATAAATCATCTAAGTCAGCATTCACCTGCCATACCTTTGAACTCTTTTTCAGTTTACCAACTATATCTCCTCCAAAGCTAGCTTGCATAGTTTCGAAGGTAGCTCCAGTATAACTAGTATGCCAGACAATACCAACATCTGCTGCAGATATACTTTGTTCTAATTTAGATCCAGCTGGTACAGCATACACAATAGTGTTTGGATGGAAGGTAATCATTTTTTGCCCGTTAATCGTTTCACCTTTTAGGTCCGATTTGTCAAACATAAAGTCACCTTGGATAACTCCTTTAATACCTAAACCTTTTAATCCATCAAAAGCCATTATTAGTTTTTTACTAAGATCACCAGAGGTATCAGCTTTTATATCATCATGGCTTTTATATACTTTAGGATTAGCATTAAAAATACCTTTCTTAGCTACAAAGAAAGAACCATCTCCTGGATCTTCTCCTGCAAAGACGGCGGGGGCACCGTCCCATTTGACGGTCACATCTACTGGTGATTTGGCATGACCGCTCAACATATCTCGCAATGACCTTAGCGCGAGTATAGCCTGGCGTGCCCCCTTAACTCCACCGTCCAAAACTAAATCCTCTATGTGTGTCATATGAGTATTTTTGGATTCGGTTAATTTAAAATTCTTAAAGCTCTTCATTATTTTCCTACCTTTATATAAACAGCTGATTCGACCATTGCTGAACCTGCATAATTTATCATATGTGTTATAATAGCATTTGCTTTTGTTCCACCTGCTTTTTGTATATGATAAAATAAAAGCATTTCAGCATATTTTGCTGAGATCCATGTCCAATCTTTTTGCTTTAATTGTTCTAACATATCTTTATAAGATACATTTTTATAGAATTCATTATAGAGAGGGTACCAGTTCTTCTTAACTGTCCTGTCATTACCTTTAGATAATTCTTTTTCTATCTTCTTTGCTATGGGCTTTATAGCTTTCGCATGTGCACCCATATTCTTTCCTGTTTCTCTTCTTACAAACTCAACCATTTCACCCCAAGATATTCCTCCACCCCTAGAAGTTTTACCTTTTATTTCAGCTTTGACTGTTGATCCTGGTGAGTTATCTTTTAAATTCATAGATCCAGTATCATATACTATAGTAGCTGATTTAGATGACCAAAAGTCTCCACGGTTTGATTCTAATTCTAAGGCTTTTAGTTTATGTAAATCACTATCTGGTGGTACTTGGTTATTGTGTTCTTTATTATATGGTGGATATTTCTTTACCATCTTAAGGGAAATGCCAACACATCTTCGTGTATTAAAATGTTCTATTAAAGATCTATTCATAGCTGAAACAGATGTAACATCTATTTCTTTTACTGGATTAAAGTCTTTCGCCATAGCCCAAACATCGCCCGGATTCCACTTATCGTCTTTCAAAGCTTTGAATCCATTATTTTTATATGCTATATTCTTTAGAGCATATATTGCATTCATCTTTTTATCCCCGCGATGAAATGTTTGTGACTTATTAATATATTTATTTTCGGCTAACCATTTGGCTGCAAAGTAAGATGACTGATTCCAATCATCTGGAGTTTCTAATATCTTATCTGTATTTGCAGATATATTATTAGTTCCATTAGTCGAGTGTGCTTTAGCTATACGCGCTTGATCGAAGTGCTCTATATCATTATTATAACCATCATCAACAATTGCACGCATCATACATGCGTTATGGGATTCATTCCTTTCAGTATCAGCTGTGCCTGATCCAGCACCGCCACTACCTCCACCCATGACTTTAGATTTAAGTAAGTCATTAGATTTTATTTCTTTACCTTCTTTGTCTATTAAAGTAAATCCACTTCGACCAAAATGATCTTGGTTCTTTTTAAATAGTTGGCAATTAGAAATAGCTTGATCTATATATTCATCTCCTACTATGAAAGTTCCACCTTTGATTAGTTCTAATGGTTTCTTATCTTTTATAAGACGCATAAGAATATCAATTCTTGGTTCTTTAGTAGCCGAATTCATATTGGCCAGCTGAGCAGGGGTTAAGGCAGTGCCTTCTTTTATAGGATGTGATTTAAAAGATATCATAGATCTATTTATAAACTATTTTCTTTTAAAGAATGGGTTAGGGTAAATTTCCCCTTGACTATCATAAGCAATTATTTTTTGATTATGAAGAATTTTTAAACTTCTATTTACACCTTCGTTTATACCTTGTTTATACGCATAATGACAAGCATAGCCTGTGCAAACTGATATTAATACAAATGTTACTGGTTCCATATCTCATACTCCAATAAGTAAGTTCCTAGTTCAAAACCTGGTCGATCTTTTAGGTTAGTTATATGGTATTTATGCTGTTTTAAAAGCTCCCATCTACGAGCTGTTCTTTCTTTTGTTGAATGAAAGGTTTCTACAGCTTGATACTTAGCATCCTGACGTAACGTGCTCATAAGCCTCCTCACAATCGTCGATTTGTTTACCGCAAAGGCATTCATTTTCTTCTTCGATAGAAGGTGCACCTACAATATCTCTTATTTGAGATTCGCTGAGTACTTCTTCTGGTTTTGAGAAAGGTGTTACTATAAATTTTTTCATTACGCTGCTCCTAGTAAGTTTTTAATTTCTGCACCACACTTTCCACAGGTTCTATTACCACCTGCAGAGTATCCTGAAATATAAAGTGGTCCAGTCCAATCGATGGTATATCCATCTTGAAAAATGTTTCCTCGCGCTTGGTTAAGCGAAGGTGTTTTAAAGTTTTTAGCTTTTAGAATATCGCCATATACGAATTTATAGTTTCCTATATTAATAAATCCCCATACTCTGTTTCCAGCTAGGATCTTATAATATTTTCTACCAACTTCGATTCTTAGATCGTCTTTAAATTCGTGTACATTTTTTTCAATGTCTGCGAATTTAGATCTTTTACAAAATCTTGTATATTTTGATGTGATTTCATCTAGAAGAATATCTAGTGATTCGTTTAGTTTTTTTGTATTGTCCATTTTAACTCCTCTGTTTTATTTTTAAATACATGTGTATTATACCACATTTTAGGGGAGTTGTAAACCTCTTTTTTGATTTATTTTGAAAAGTTCACGAAGAGTTCACGTAACCTGAGATCTGTATTGTATACCTAGGTTCATATCCGAGGTTAGCAACTATATGCGGAGTCCCGAAAGGTATCTTTGTATAATCCCCTTTCTTGTAATCTAACCAGGCTTCTCCGTCCATCTCGAAGTAATGACCAAACAATCTATCTTGTAAAAATAAATTGATTCGAACAGGGTTTAATTTAGGATCGTAATCTCTTAGTCTATCTACATGTGGTGCAATAAACCTTCCTGGCATAATCTTTATGACATTTAATGTCTTAGGGTGTTTTATCTCTGGGAACATATTCTTAATACTAAGTACCCATTCTGGAGCTTTGTCTTCGGTGATACGATAAACACATGCCCCATCTCTAGGGTAATCTGGTATTGGTATACCGAGATCTTTAAAGTGTTCTGTGATAGCATCCATTTTAGTAGTATCAGCATAATCAAAATCTAATGATTCGATCATGCTAAGATCTATATGTTCTGCTATATTGTTGTGGGATTTAAACAATGTCGTCTACCGGGAATAAATTATATATTACCTCAGCACACTTCTTTGCTATATCTGAATGTTCTTTTTGTGTTCCATGTTCGGATCTTAATTCCATATAATGTACCCAAGAACGGAGTGTTCCGTTAACGTACATTCTAGTCATTGTTAATCCTTCTGGTAAGACTACTCTCGCCTGTTCTTTTGCGATACCAGCTTCGATAGCCCATTCATATGCTTTCTTAGCTCTTTCTATTAATATCTCTTGGTATGATTCCCAAACATAATTTATGGAATCTTCCTGTGGTATTTCAATAGAGTTTTGTCTATTTTTATAATCTTGCATACGCGCGTCGCGGGTAACAAATTTAAATTCTTTTGTAGGATCAGCATATCGCTGACTAAATTCCTGAAAAGAAAATGATCTATGTCTGAGTATCTGTCTGCTTATATCCCTAGTCGTTTCTATTTCTAGACAAACGTTCACCATTTCAAGTGGTGACCAGTGCTTTTCTTTAATTAAATACTTAACTAATTTTTCAGAGGTCTTTTCATTGTATTGATTATCGGGATTTGATACTCGTGCACAGAACGCAACCAGCTGAAGAAGATCGTCCGTTAGGTTGAGCTCTTCAACTGGCTTCGTATATGATATAAGTTTCACCTTAAACATAATTATTTGGTTCCTTAACCTTCTTGTCTAATCAAAGTGTAGATACCATAGCCTAGTCCTACCCATGCAAGTAGTTTAGCTACACCACCAAAAAGCAATACACAACCACATATTACGATAAGTAATACTCCGTCGTGTGAAGTTCTTTCTGGCAATCTATCCATTACCCAGTCTTTTGCTGTTTCGAATATATACATAATTTTCTCCTATATTTTAAATTCCGCAAAGGTATCTTTTGATTCTCGATCCCCCCACGTACTTATTGGTTTATCCGGAATTGTCATATCAGACACAATATCGGTCTGAGCTGACTCTTCTACGTCATATAATTTCATGCGAGCCCGATCAATACCAACTACAAATCTTTTATATTTGGTCGGATCGTTATAACGATTTTTCAATTGTTTTACCATTAGTTGGCCAAGTTCATCAAGTTCCTCTGTTGATATTAGAGCAAACATGAGATCTGCCGTTGCTGGTAAACCAAATGATTCCGAAGTGTCCTCCAATCCAATATCGGTATTACCGAAACCAGATCTAGTTGTTTGCGTTGCGCTAACAATAGGGACGTTATATTCGACCGCCAAACCACGAAGTTCTTCCGCTATAGCTTTGACGTACGAATAACTATTTATGCTTCCACCGAGCCCACGCATACGCGAGGAGGCACAAATATTCAAGTAATCGATATAAATTATATCGGGTTTGAAATTCTTTTTTAGCTTTAACTCGTTGAGTAAAGCCCTGAAATGTCCAGTGTGTGCTGCGCCAGTTGGGTATTCTTTTATAATAAGTTTACCTATATTGGCTTGAGCAATCTTTTCTATCTTGGAATTAAATACATTTTTTGGTAATGATTCTAATTGTTGTATTGGTAAATCCATTAGATTAGCATCTATTCTTTCTGCTATACGTTCTTCTGCCATTTCCATTGTAATGTATAAAACGTTTTTATTAGCTTGTAGATTTGCTGCTGCAGCATGACACATGAATAATGATTTGCCCACACCGGTACCAGCGAGGGCAATGTTCAATGTCTTGTTCGGCAATCCTCCTTTCGTGATCTTATTAAAGTAATCTAAGTCCCAAGGTATTCTTGACTCTTCGCTGTTATAGAATTCAAATCTTTCATCTGAATTATCAACATAGTCGTGACCAATATTTTGGTCGAAAGAAGTACCAAGAGCTTCAGATAGTATTTCGGGTATTAACCCTTCGCCTTTCTCTTTATCTTTACCATCAATAATATTAATTGATTCCATTATGGCAAGATAAACAGATCTTTCTTTGCACCATTTTTCTGTTTCGTTAATTAAGTATTCAGTATCAAGATCTGATTTTACTTTCATTTCTTGAATTAGCTGGCCAGCTGAATTAACTATTTCTTCGTGTGCGTTTACTTTCTGTAGTTCTAGTTCTAGAATTTTACCGGTTGGTAATTTGTTGTGCTTATGTACAAAAGATACAATTAGATCGAAGACTGTTTTATGTGATCCTTCGAAATAATCTTTCTTTAAATAAGGTATAACCCTTCTGCAATATTCTTCGTTATGAAGAAGATGGTTCAGAGTGTGTGTTTGTATTTGATTCGTTATGTCCAATTCCTATGCTCGCTTTGTTATTCTTTTCTGCTTTATCTAAACTATCTGTAATTATATGTTGTAAGACTGAACCCAAATAGTTTTTAAAATATTCATCATTCTCTAGATCTTTGGAATCGAATTCTGCTGGATCCTGAATGTTGTAGGTAAACGATAATCGTGCTGTATCGAGCTCTTGGTCTTCTTTAATTCCAACTTTGCCATATATGAGTACAACATTTTTATATTTACCTTTCTTAATTTTTACCCCATAGAAATCTACTTCATTCGATTCGACTATAGAGTAATCATTATGGTCTATATTATACATCATTTTCAACCGTTTGTAAATCTAAATTTATATTTAATAACGGTTTATGACCAATTTGATAATGACCTTTAACAAACTTTTTAAAATCTGTGCTTTCAAATATTGGATCCCAGAATTCTTTTGTTAACGTATCTTTCTCTCTTACCTTTGGTTGTACTAATTCACCAGTTGCAGTATCGACTCTACAATACCAACCAACATTAGGTTTCTGTACATATCCACCTGCAAGTGCTACATCTAGTAATCCACTGTATGTGCTTATGCCACCTTCCCAAGTAACAGAAATAGGTACTTTGCTTTTTTCTTTTACGAACCTAGATTTCTCTACGTTAATAACAAAGTTATAGCCTTTAACTTCTGTTCCAGTTTTTTGTTGTTGTCTTCCTATAATCCAAATGTTATCTGCTGAATAGTAAATGCCTGTTCCGCCTGATACGATTGCTTTTGGAAATAATCCCATTTCTTGATAGGTATGATTAACAGCTAACAATGGAATGTTTTTCATAGTTAGATATGGCGTAACCATTCTAAATAATCCTTTTAAAGCTTTTGCTCTTGACATATCTGCAACAGATTTTTCGTTTAAAGCATCTTCTAATTCTTTTTTAGATGCTAAGTTACCAATAGAATCTATGATAATAATAACCTTATCGTCGCGTTCTATCTCATCTAATTGATTAACTAGATCGAATTTTAGTTGTTCTACGTCTGTGATTGGTGTATGTAATACTCTTGAAGTATCAATACCGAATGATTCAAAGTATGATTGTGGTGATCCAAATTCTGAATCATAGAACATTAGAACGGAATCTTTATGTTCTTTCATATAAGCACCTGCCATTAATAAAGCAAATGATGTTTTAAAATGTTTACTTGGTCCTGCTAAAACGGTTAATCCGTTTGTTAGCCCACCTTCTATGTCACCACTTAAAGCAACGTTAATCATAGGAACTTCTGTCGTTACTACATCTTTTTCTCCAAAGTAAATAGAATCTTCTAGTACTGCTGTACCTTTAATCCTGCTATTCTTTTTTAGTTTATCCATTATTCCCATATTATCTTCTCCACGTTTCAGGTTTTAGTTTCATTGAATTTTCTTTTTTACGCCACCTAGCTACTGCTTCTTTTCTTTTGCGCTGTCTTTTGGCCGCAGGTTTTTCGTAGAATTCTCTTTTTCTACACTCTTGAACAATGCCAGCTCTATCGCAGGCTTTTCTGAATTTACGAAGTGCAACATCAAATGGCATTGGCTTCGGAGGTCCTTTATGTTTGTTTCTTGCTTTAGGATGAGGTTTCCTAGGTCTTAGATCTATACTAGGCAACGAATTTCTCCCCAGGGTTCCATGAACAACCTGTTAGTCCACCAGATTTAAGTGCTTGGACTGTTCTTAGAACTTCATCCGCATTCCTACCGGTATCTAATTCATTGCAAGATACGCTTTGAATTATACCATCTGGGTTAATAATAAATGTTGCTCTAAAAGCAACTCCTTCTGTTACGTTATAAACGCCACACTCTGCAGCTAATTCACAACCACAATCACCAGCTAACGGGTGATTAATGTTCGCAATCAATTCATTTGATTGCTTCCAATTCAGTTTACAAAATTCATTGTCTCCTGAAATTCCTAAGACTGCCGCTTCATCCAATAGCTTATCCATTGCAGCTATTTCTGTAGGACAAATAAAGGTAAAGTCCTTAGGGTAAAAATAAACGACTGACCATTTTCCATCTAGATCGTGGTTAGTTACATCTATAATATTATTGCTTCCATCGACTGCTTTTAAACTAAAGTCGGGAAAGACTTCACATACTGATAACATCATTTTCTCCAATTGTTTTAATATAAGGTCTATTATACCATAGTTTCATTGTTTTGTAAACCCTTTTATTAAATTATATTCAATCCCTGCTTCTTCAAACATATCAAATGTTGTTGAGCAGGATTTTTCCCATCTTTTCTGAGTTAGATCATCTTCAAAGCATGGGGAAACTACACGTTCTATTCCACACTGGATAATGCCTTTAGCACATTCATGGCACGCTGGTAATGGGTAAATATATAAAGTACTTCCATATAAGGATACTCCATTTAGCGCTGCGTTAAATATGCAATTCATTTCTGCGTGAACTACTTGTTGGTATTTTATTTCTCGGTTCATATACTTATCCGTAGAGTCATCTATACCTCTCGGAAAACCATTATAACCTTGTGCTAGTACTGATCCCTGTAAAACTGCTATAGCACCAACTTGGGTACTAGGATCTTTTGACCAAGTAGAAACTTCTTTTGCTAAGTTGAGATATCTAATATCCCACTTATCCATATAAATGCTTCCAGATATCTGCATTTTTCTTTCTCTGCTCCATAGGATCTTTTCTAATTTCTTCTGTTTTAAGAGGTAACTTATCTCTTTCTAATATTTTCTTATGTACGATTTTTTTAAACGTTTCTTTTAGTACTTTCTTTTCTCCGTTTCTATCTTTATATGGTGTATTTAAACCATGAACAATAACAGATGGAGCTAAGAATGGAGCACGTAGCTCTACAGTAGATCTCATCATTGTTCTATCTAGCTTAGGTAAATGATAATAAGGTAATTCACAAAACACATCTGAGTATTGGCTATCGTATTCTTTAGCTCTTCCATAGCCACCAAAGAGTTCGTCTGCCCCATCACCAGTTAATACATTGTGATATCCTAGTTCTTTTAGTTTTTCTGCCATAGCTATTTGTGGTTTTACAGACCCTAAATCAACTGGTGATTGGTGTACTTCCACTGCATAATCATCGTTTATAGCTCCTAGGCTTACGTCTAAGCAACTCTTATCGACAAGCTTAGCATAACTACGTTCTTTATTTTCTACGTGTATAGACGTAACATCTAAACCTTGTTCTTTAATTAGTCCATGGATGATAGTAGAATCAAGGCCACCGGATAGTAACATTGCAATATCTCTAAATCCATTACATCGCAATTTAACAGCTAAACTTAGATCATCATATAGGTTTGTAACTGGAACTTGGTTCCAATCCCAATAAGGATATTCTTTACCTTTATATAAGAAACATCCAGGCTTAAGCTGGGCTATTTCATTCCATGGTGTATTACCTGTAGGATCATATCCCCATTTCATAGTGTTTGACGTAAAGATCTGATTGTGTGTAACTGGACCAAATTCTTTTAATACATCTATTTCACTAGCAATTGCCTCTACATCTTTTCGATAGTATACTGGTTTAATACCTAGGAAATCTGTGTATACAATAGGTTCATCGTTGAAGAAGGTAATAAAACTCCAGAACCCATCGAAATTGTGAAAGAAATCGTGGGACATATTTTCTCGATATGTCTTATGAATCATAATAGCATCGGTTTCATAATCACCGAAATCTTTGTAATTAAATATTTCTCCAACAAACATTGAAGGAGGTTCTTTATCATATTGTATAGGTTGTATGGATAACTCAGGACTTGGATCAATCATAGGCAAAGCTACGTGTGCCATATTATATCCTTTATATTGTTTATATCCTTTGTAATCTCTTAAGCCACGATAAGACATCTTTTCGATTATCTTTATTACGTTGGCATCTTTATGATCTTTTGCTATTATAAATCCACACATTATCCATTCACCATTTGATTGAGGGAATATTTGTCAACGACAAAACAATGCAAAGAAGTAGCACTAAAATGTATAGTACCAGGCTTAGCATCTATTCCCGATTTTTCTATTAACCATAAACATAATCTATTTGCAAAATATAGATCGTTATGCAAGTGTCGCATAACATCGCAAGATCGCATATGATATGAACAATGCAATTCACCATTTCGTAACATAAAATGCCACCCGAACGTGCACGGGACGCGTTCGCCCGCGAGAGCGGCTGTACCATCTTCTGGAAACCATATAGGGATATAACACTGTCTTGTTGTTGGTTCTTTTTGTAATAATTTAACTGCAGTATTTAGATCTGCAATATTAAATCTAATACCCATTTGTTCTGTATCTTGCCACATTCTTTCTGGATAGCTATGAGAAAAAGCCTCATTCATTAGATATTTATCTGTATCTTTTAGCCAGTGTACGTGGCTTGGAGGTGGATTGCAAGGTATACCACCAACCCGTTCTGCAAAATGTTCATCTGCCCAAGGTTGACCAGCTTTTAAATCTGTACTAGCTTCTTCTGCATTATCGTACATTTGTGCTTGCATATCTGCATGCAAGATTTCTAAGAATGCTGGATGCTCTGTAGCACCCTGCCATCTTTCTGTTTCTATTTCATATCCGTGTTCTAATAATTCTTTGCGTAGAACGTGGAGACCTGTTTTAAGTATCATTCTGTTTATTTACTCTATTGAATATATCGCGATCTGATTGTTGGCCATCAATATCATGATCGAGATAAGCAGCAAAGAAGGCTGCATAGTTAATTAGATCGACTGCCGAATCGTGTAATGATTCGAAGTTTTCTACATATTCTTTATCGTCTTTCATAGCATCCATTACAGAATGCATACGATTGACTTTGCCAGTCATAATATCTAAAATGGTTTGAGCGCCATTGGGATAGTAATCGGCTTGTTTAATCCTTGAGTTAGGATTTTGGTAATCATTGCCTTTCTTAATAATAAGTTCGGCAGCATTTTTAAGTATATCTAAAGGTTTCATAATGTATATTATACCACAGTTTGGTTAGTTTGTAAACCCTTTTTTTGTAAAACTATTGCTGTTTGATAATAAGGAATAATTTCTACTTCAGGATTTTGTTTTTGATAAGTGTTCATAAAGAACGTGTAAGGTAAGTGTCTATGAATAAATGATCCGTAGTATTCCATAGGATTAGTAGCCATAACAATATCTGTAATGTACTTATGGAGTAAATAAGGTTTCTTATTTTGTGTTGGGTCTTTGATTATAGTAACGAATTTTCCACCAGGCTTTAGTTTACTTATAGACTTTACATATAGCTCTTCTATCAGATCCCAATATGCAGCACCTTTCAGTACACCAGCATTTTTATCATTCTTATAGATAACCTCGTTTTCTTTTTTGCCTTTACTGAAATCACCATCATCTCTTTTGCCAGGTCTTTCAGGAGCATCAGATTGCCTTCCACCCAATACTGGATATGGAGAACCTGTTACTACTAAGTCAAAACATTCTCCGGAGAATCCATTCTGTTCTAATAGGTCTATTTGATTTCTTGCATCACCCTGTATTACTGTTCCTTTTCCAGTTGCAGTACCACGTTCATATTGTACATCTACAGATCTTTTAGTTATATGCGGAAATTCTAATTCAATACCAACACCATTTCTCCCAGCATTTATAGCTTCTACTATTGCTGTTCCTGTTCCTACTGTTGGATCGAATACTGTATCTCCAGGTTTTGTTAAGTTCTGAACTGCCCATCTATAACCAGACCAATGACCGGGGCAGATGTGTTTATCAAATCCACCCTCAGGTTTTACATCGGGAAAGTAGTATTTCTTTCTAGACGTTTGTGTATAATATTCACCTGTTGGTGTGTGAAAGATTTCACCCATAAAATTGTCTTTGCAATAATTGCAATCACAATGATAATCATTTGGTACTGATTCTCTATGATATAGTTTGTCAGTTATTCCCGGTGTTCTGTATGTATTAAATTGTCCCATA
>Ga0209336_10000632_pt1 | contig 17898 bp, 22 predicted proteins | sample LinPmetageLP32_FD_184042 | JGI IMG/M metagenome (GOLD analysis project Ga0209336, IMG submission 184042) | Marine viral communities from the Pacific Ocean - LP-32 (SPAdes) (version 2) | ecosystem: Environmental > Aquatic > Marine > Oceanic | place: Pacific Ocean | collected 2009-08-23 | reverse complement strand
CCAGTGGATAATTCTGCTTCAGTTATATACTCGTGCATAGTTTCTAAAACCATATCGTGTAATTCAGTCTTTTTCATTGTTGTCATTTGTTATAAATATTGAGGGATTTTGCTTACATATTCTTTTAACCATTTTTCTAGATCCCCCTTTGGTTCCCATCTTAAAAGAGTTTTAGCTTTATTATTATTTGCTAAGGTTTGGTATGGTTCTATTACTTTATTTCCATATTCTTTAGGGTATGTCACACCCCCAAACATATCAGCTAATTCATTTACTGAGTAATTTTTTCCATTACCAATATTAAATGCATCTCCTTTTAATAATCCTGGATATTCAGCCGCTAATATATTAGCATTAACAACATCACCTACATATGTAAAATCTCTACGTTGTTCGCCATCGTTATTAATAGTAAAAGGTTGTTTATTTCTAAACTGTTCATCAAAGATTGCAATTACTAATTTATAAGCGCCTTCTAAATTCATATTTTCACCGTATACATTAAAATATCTTAATGATACAGTATCTATATTATATAATTTACTAAATAGTTCACAGTATTGTTCCCCAATATATTTTTGTAAACCATAAGGAGATAAAGGTGATTTAGCTTCACTTTCACTAGTAGGAAAACTTTTAGTATTTCCATAACAAGAACTACTAGCACTATATACAAAACGTTTTACACCTAAATATTTAGCCAACATTAACATTTGTAATGTGCCTTTTACATTCTGTTTATCAAACTCTACAGGGTCTTCTATGGAAGGCTGTACCCTGGCTTTTGCGGCACAGTGAAATATAATATCCGTTCCTTTAATTTTCTCAATAGCACTGGGCCATTGACGACTAGCACGATCAAATTCAGTAATATCTATATGATGGAAAATAACTTTTTTATGTAAGTTTTCTTTTTTACCCGAAGATAAATCATCAAATACATGTACTTCTACTCCGTTTTTAGCTAATTTATTTGCTAAATTACTACCTATAAAACCAGCACCCCCGGTTATAATTACTTTTTTAAACTCCATAAGTTTTAGTTTGTTTTTATTAATTGATTTTGGTACTCATTTAAAGAGTTAATTTTTATTTTCAAATTACCATATCCAAATTCTCCTACTTCTCCTCCTTCTTCTAACACTTCAGATAGAATTTGAAGCATTTGGAAATCTTGTTCCGTTATTTTATGACCATCAATTTCAACTACAACCCCATGATTAAAATCATGTAAAGAGGGGTCATTTGGTTTAATACGATCATCAAGGTTAAATTTAGTATTTGGTTGTTCTTGGTTAATATAATGACTATATTGTACCCAATGTCCGTCACCGTAAAATACACTACACCAGGGTTCAAGTGCTTCTAAGAGCTTAAGATTATTATTAGTAACTTTGAATGCAATATCATATCTGGGGGATATAATGGGTTTCATTAAAGCATCATGTTTAACAGGTGTCCCCCATTTACGAATAAAATTACGCATATTTTTAGTAGTAGTATGTAACCATTCATCTGAATTTTTACCTGCGGACCCCCCAGCATGTTTATTAAATCTACTACCTCTACTTGTAAAGTGATAAACTAAACCTTCCCAGGTTTGCAATACCTTATAACCCTTTAAAATAAAACGGTTAAATAAATCACTATCTTCTTTACTTTGAGGGGCAAATAATTCATCATGTCCACCTATAGCTAAAAAATCTTCTTTATACATACACCAAGGAGCGAATATACCTTCAGTAACTAACATATCATGTTTGGGTTTATAATCATTAATAACCCAATTATTGAATTTATCTATATTAAAATCTTCAACTTCAATTCCAAAATCAACTAACATTTTTTCTGGACCATCTGGGTGTAAGGGTGGTTCAACTCGAGTTGCACTAACCACAGTACCTTTTTCTAAATGTTTTAATATATGTTTATCTAAATCTGGTGCAGCAACCATATCAGCATGAAATGCCATTATAATGTCTGTTCTGGCCATTTCGATTCCTTTATCAAACATACCAACTATACCAATACGTTCTGGTCCTGGGTTGTGATGTACAATTAAGTCTTCATCACCTAAACTATCTATCCATTCTTGGGTACCATCTGTACTAGCATCATTTAGTACTAATATTTCATGTTGTGTTTTTAAATTTCTTATCGATTGATAAGCTAACTGTAAAAATTCTAAATTATTTCTACTTGGTATTACAAATGTTATTTTTTTCATTTTCTGGTATTGTTTTTTAGAGAAGTTTCATCATAATGAAATATTCCTGAGTTTTTAAAGAAAAAATTATAATATACAGGTTCATTTCCAAACCTATTTTTTAATTCATCTATTGATTCTAAGTAGTAGATATCTTTATTTATATCTATCCCATTAACAACTAACCCCTGATATAGACAAGGTTCAAATTGTTGAGATGGATGATCATTATTTAAGGCTAAATGTTTATATTCATTTAATCTTTCTAAATTAAAGGCATTTTTCCATACTGAGTATTTCATCATACAATATTCAAAATGGAATGGGATGCTTTTATCCATAACTTCAAATGTATTATCATCAAATAGCCATTGTCTAGGAAGGCCTAGTACTTTTAAATTATTATTTTTAGCTAAAGTATAAGTATCTTTAATAGTTTTAATACCATCTCTTAAAAAATTATCGGCATGAAAATGTAAAATATAATCACAATCTTTAAATTCTTCTATAACCGAAGAACACATATAAAAAACTCCATCATGGTGGCCTGGGTTTAAGATATTATCATTTTCATCACTCAAATAATAAATTGGGTTTTTTAGGTTATCAGATAATTCTTCTACAAATTCTTTATTTTGCCAAGTAGTTAAATAGGCTACTTTATAATTATCTCCTAATTCGGATAACATATAATCATGATGTATACAATTAGGTAATGCACTATAAGATGTTACTATAATACCTAACATTTTTAAGAGAGTCTTTTATTCATTTTAGCTAAAAATATTTCTTCACTAAAATGCTTTTTATAGTTATTTAAGGCTTCTTTAGAACATTTAATATAAAATTCCTTATCTATTTTTAATCTATTGGATAATTTTCTTGCAGTTTCTATGTCCCCAAACTTAACAGATAACTCTGGGTGGATTTTTATTTGAGTATCAGCTTGATCATATCCTATACAAGGAATACCTAAAAACCCACAATTCATAGCAAAGGTACCCGCGGCAATCGTAGGCATAAGGTGAATAGCATATTTAAATTCTGCTAATTTATGTATCCATTGTCCCCAATTCATATAAGGTAAATGGGTTAAATCTTCTATATGTTCTTCGTGTTCTATTTTTCTACCCATGCTTGGGGCAAATATAGGGACTTCAAACTCATGAGCTACAATATAAGAATCAAATCCCCCATACCACCTGCAAAAATTACCCCCTATCATAACTTTATCTTGTTTTTGGGTATTTTTGGCCTCTAATATATTATCTTCTATCATTACACTAGGGATATCAAAAACCGGTTTATTAGGTACTAATCCTTTAAAATAAGGTATATCAGTTTCATTTTCACATAATATACCATCTACTGTCGATAATACATTATAATGCCAAAATTGTTGTTGTAAGCTTAAATCTTGGAATATCCAAGAGGGGCCCTCTTGCATAAACCATACTTTATCAGCGATTTTTCTAGCTTTATTTACAATATCAATATTTAATAATGCTTCTCTATCTTTTCCGGTTTTAGGAATTAATAAAATAGCTACATCAAATTTTTCATTAATAGTATCTAGTTGGGAATAGTGGAAATTAAGGGCCTTAAAAGCACATTGTTGTGCTAAATCTACAGGCATATGTGTATTTCCCCTTTCTACAAAACAAGGAGGTTTTTGAGATATAAAAGTTACTTTCATTCTAATATTAATAATTTTCGTAGTTCTCCATCTGACATATCTTCAGCTGTAATAGAAGAATGTTCAGTATCCAAATTACATTCGGGTGGTTGTTTATCTTTAAATAAGAATATTAGATTTTTTTCTAATTTAGAGTATGGTATTTCTTTAGAACTTATTAATGTTTCGTTTAATTTTTCTCCTGGTCTTAAACCTACTATTTCTACCTTACCAGGAGACATAGTATTTGCTAATCTATCTAAATTAACATTTTTCATAATATTAGATAGTATAAAAGAATCTTTTAATTTTAAAGCATTTTGGTAAGCATTATAAATTAATTCGGCAGAATCTTGTTTAGAGAACATTAATCTATTCATTTTAGGGTCAGTCAGTTTTAAAGGTTGTCCTTTTTTAATTAAGTTTTCCCAAAAAGGAATTACTGATCCATTACTATTAGCTACATTAGCAAAACGGGTACAAATAAATTTAGTTTCAAAGTTATGATTTTCTAAAAACATTTTTTCCATTAAATTTTTAGTATAACCATATATATTATCTGGATCACACGCTTTATCAGTACTAATTCCTATAGTTATAGGTACCTTAGCTCTAATACTAGCTTTTACTATATTAAGACTACCGTTAATATTTACTTCTATAGCTTCTGAAGGGTTTAATTCAGCTAAATTAACATGTTTAAGAGCGGCAGCATGTATAACCACATCTGGCTTTACTCTTTCAAATATATTAATCATTGATTCTAAATTTCTTATATCCCCTATAAAATTAGTTACTTTAGGATATTTTCTAGCTAATTTAGCAATTTGAGACTCATTTCGGCTAATATTATAAAATTCAAAATCTTCATAATATTTTTTAATAAAGGCTTTTCCTACTGTGCCTGCTCCTCCTGTAATTAATACTTTTTTCATAATAACTCTTTTAATAATTTAAAGTTTAAATTGTGGTCTTTTTGTAAAAAAGATAAAATATTTCTAAAATTAGAATAATTTTTAAAATTCCAATTATTTTGGTTAGTCAATCCTGCTATATGAGATTGAAACATTATAGTATTATCGTCCCACAAAGTAATATTACAATCTTCTAAATGTATTCCATCAGCACCCTGGAATTTTTTAATATTAGAATTAAATGATATATTACTATTATGAGATTCATGAATAGCTACATATTCAAATTTTTCACTTACAGCGTCAAAAGAGCCTTGGGTAGCTAACCATCCCGGCATTCTCCAACCACTAGGTTTTATACCTACTTTATTCCACTCTTGTAAACATAGATCTAGTCTATTACAAGCAGAATCATAATCGTGTTCTGTCATTTCACATTCACCAGGGCCCTCCATTCTGCAATCATGGTAATACCCATGAGCGGCTAATTCTATCCAGTCTAAACCCTTCCAATATTCAACCCACTCATTATGTTGTGATAAAGGATATTTTCCGTGATAGTTAGAAGGAATAAATTGTACAAATTTACACCCAAATTCTTCATTTAATTTATGGAGATAAGAAACACATTCATCTTCGGGCATACCCCACCCAGGTTCAGGGTGGGTATCATCTATGCATATTACAACATTTAAATTCATTAAGTTAATTTATTGCCCCTTACGTCTAATACACAAGGTTTAGGATGGTTAGTAACTTGTAAATTATATCCTAATTTACAAAATATATTAGTAAACATAACTTCTCCATTTAACTCATTATTTCTATACCATTCTTTAGCATATGAACTATCAAACGCATCTAATCTAGCTTCAAAGATACATTTTTGCATTTCTTCAGTCATAGGCATTTGGGGGTAAGGTAGATGACCCAATGTATTTACTACTTTATTTAAATAATCTCTATGTGTACACCCTAACCCCCCATGTGCGTGGGGGTCATAGCCCCCTGAAGTGCTTTTAATGTTTAACCCATCTAATTCTTGGTCATATCTACACCCTCCTATAAAAGCAGCCTCTTTATTTTCATCAAGTTGTTCTATCATAGAATGAAAATAATTAGGTTCTACTAAATGGTAATCATCTTCATTAAAAAACCAATATTCATATTTATCTTTAAAAAGTTTAAAAGCATGATTAAATGATCCATAACTTTCTCCTATCCCACTATTCCAATCTCTATTAATAGTAATTATTTTGCCATCTTTAGTTTTAGTACCGTTAATTTCTTCTAAAAACTTTCTTCCAGTTTTATGACCAAAATCGTGGTTTACAATTATAGTATCTTTTTCTACGCCACTACTTACGGTAGTTTCATATTCTATTAATTCAGTAAGTAATCTTATGGCATCTCCACCTGTAAGGGAATTTATATTTGAACCACCATGGTTACGTCGGGGACCAAAGTATGTTGCTACTACTCTACAGTTCATATTTTTGTTGTTTTATAATAACCACCTATAGCAAATTCTACTTTTGTATTAATAGATCCGTGGTTACTTGGTTTATATCTAGAATAAGGCATTATCCTAAAATCTGCACTTATTCGTGTATTACTCGTTAAATTTTGTTTATTTCCATGTTTTAAATTAGCACCATCCCATTGAACGCACTCTCCATATTCAACATCCATTGCTTTGTAATCTCCTTTATCTTCTTCTGATTCAACCCAAATAGTATTAGTACCATAGGCTTTAGTAAAAGGTAAAAAGTAATTTAATTCACCTACTTCTTCATGCCACTCTTTATCTCTATACCATTTATCTTTATGATATTCTCCAACAGCAATATTGCCCGGAAAATGGAGCCTAAATGTAGGAATTTTTTGGTAAACTATATCTCCATCATATAGGGGACGGATTATATTGTGGATAAATTTATCATATAAATCTAAAATTTGTTCTTTACAGTTATTATAATATAATTTATGGTATTTAGTACTTTGGTCTTCTTCTCTTTTAAATAAGTCATAACCACCAAAATGATCTTCAGTATGAATTTTTGATAAATTAGTAGTACCAAGAATGTCCTCTACTATTTCAGCAAATGGGTATTCTTTAATTGAGTAAGTTATTTTTTTCATTATTTAATTCTTGTATTAACTGGTTAATATCTATTTTATTTTTAGTATTAAAAAATTTAGGATATTGTTGAGATTCATGTGTAATAACTTCTGCATCAAACTCCACAAAATCGTTTAATTTTTCTAAAGAAGAACAAGAGGTAAATCCCATTATTCTACATACAGGGGGAATTAAAAAACCTAAAGCTTTACCGTGGGAAATATTATACATTCCCGTTAGGGGGTAAGATAAAGCATGCAATATTGTCGTAGGTACTTTTTCTATAAAAGTACCGGCTTCATGGCCTAGTTTTATAATATCTATTGGTTCAATATTAGGTTGTAGTAATTTATTTAAGGTTAATTCTACTTTGTTTTGATCTAATTTAGAATAATCTTTAGACCACATTACATCTAAACAGTGACTAATAGCATCATATTTAGTATGTAATAAGGTAGTTTTTGGTAATGTTTTTATAAACTCAGAATTGAAATAAACATTTTTAGGTTTAAAGGAAATATGGTTTAGTTTATTATTACCATCCCAATATACAGAATGTGAAGTAGCTGATGCACCCGCGGCTGTAGTAGGGTAACATGTAATAGGAGTACTAGATAAAATTTTAGCTGTATCTACTACTGCCCCCCCACCTACAGCTATAACACCCTTGTATTTACCTTTGAGTTTTAAGATGTCTTTTGAAGGAGGGGAATATACAGTATATTGTTCCCCTGGAATAAGGTTTTGTGTAGAAGGGGAACAAACTATTAAAGACATGTTTTAAATTGGTTTTTATTAGTGACAGAATCTATACCTACACGAGGTAATTTTCCATCATTAGTTATTTTATATATTTTATTAATTCCCGGGTACGAATCTTCTAAGGATGAGCATTTATATGCCCCTACAGATTCATGGCAACCATTATCTAAAATATAAGTAAATAAATTAGATAAATTGCAATCTCTAATAGTGTGGGTAATTCCTAAATGCATTAATAATGCACCATCTCCACTTAAAACAATCACGTCTTTTTTTGTGTTTAACGCAATACCTAACCCTATACACGGGGCTATACCCATACTTCCTTGCATATAAAGTATATTGGGAAATGACGGGAATTCGTTATACACTGCTCGTGATATATAACCAGTATTTGTTATATATAGGGCCTCTGACCCATGAGTATTAAATATTTCTTTTATAGCTGTGTTTCTTGTAACCATTATTTAATGTTATTTTCTCCTTTTATTACTATGTAGTTTGTATAACCTATAAGTTGTAATAATTGCTCATCCGTTTCACCCATTACTTTATGTTGTTCAAGGGTATGTCTATGTCCTATAACTAATAAAGGTTCTATCTTAAATGGCATACATAAGCTGGTTATAGGGTTTATTGTATTGCCTAATCCAGAGTTTTGTAAATATACACAAGACTTTTTACCAGCTATTTCGGCCCCAAAAGCAATCCCTACAGCTTGTCCTTCATTTGTAGCAATAATATGCTCAAAATTAGACTCTAAAATAGAATTTTGAAAGGGCTTTAATGCACTATCAGGGACACCCGTAAAAAAGTTATAACCATCATTTTTTAATTGGTCAAATAGATTATCTATCATTTTGTTCCAGGAATTAAATTAAGTATTTCTTTAATACTCATACAATGTGTGTCACTGGCTTCTTTACTTCTTTTATGTTTAAGTATAGATTCAGCGGTTTTAACCATAGCAGGATAGGCACTTCTTAATAAATGGTTAGCATATATAACAATATTAGCGCCTTTATCTATTAGGGTTTCTTCAGTAATACTATTATAAGATGAGGGAACTACCACTAAAGGTACTTTAGTATCGAATTGTTTATACTGATCACAAAAATTAAAGATTTCTGTTGGGTCTTCTTCTTTACTATGGATCATAATACCATCAACCCCTGCGTTTATATAAGCTTGGGCTCTTTGGATTGCATCCTCTAATCCTGCTTTTAATATTAAACTTTCAATACGAGCAATAATCATAAAATCATTACCTACTAAAGAAGATTTTCCTATTTTAATTTTTTTACAAAAATTTTCAATTGAATCTTGGGTTTGTTTTACGTCTGTGCCGAATAAAGAATTTTTCTTAAGACCTACTTTATCTTCAATAATAATAGCAGATACTCCTAACCTTTCTAAGGTTTTTACAGTAAAAGCAAAGTGTTCAGGCTTACCACCAGTATCACCATCCAATATAATAGGTTTAGTAGTTACTTCTAACACGTCATTTAAGGTACTGTATCTATCTATTAATTCGATATCTGGTTTTCCTTTAGCAGTTGAATCAGTTAAACTAGACATCCATATACCATCAAATTCATTATTTTCATATGATACATTTTCAGCTATAATACCTGTGAGTCCATTATGAGCTTCTAATATTCTGACTATGGGTTTATTTTCTATTAGACGTCTTAGTTTCTTTTGCCTTATTTCAGGTGTAGTACCTATTTCTTTTAATGAATTATGTAATTGAGTAGATGATATACCTTTAGTATAAGGTACTTCTATTAATTCACCACCCCAACTAGACAAAGTATCTATTACTTTTTGTCTTACTTCTTTTTGAATACCATGTTTCCAATCATCCCCATGTATAACATAATTCGGTTTAAGTTCGTTTAAATTATCTGTGTAATCTAGGGTATCTTGGGGGACTACCTCGTTAACGTATTTTATACTTTCAACTACTTCTTTTCTTTGTTCATAAGTTAAAGCAGGTAATCTTTTATAACTTGCTATTGCTTTATCTGTGAGAAGACCCACTATTACTTCTCCATACTTAGCGGCCTCTTTTAATACATTCATATGACCGGGGTGTATTAAATCCGCACTCATTCCTATATAAACTTTTTTCATCCTCTTAATTTTTTTAATGCTGGTAATTCTGATCCCAATATCTCCTTTTTACTTGATCCTAAAGCTCTATTAACTTGATCTATATAATTAAGAACATACTCTAACCCACGCTTTTCTAAAGAACCTGGATGGTCTGTACCTTTCATAGTTCTATCCAATGTATAGTGTCTTTCAATAATTTCAGCCCCCAACATGTAAGCTGCTATATCTGAAGCTACACCTACATGGTGGCCACTAAAACCTACGGTATTTATTGATTGATTATATCTATCTTTATATGTGGGAATTACATTTAAATTTAAATCCTCCTCAGGACAAGGATAAGTACTAGTACATTGCAATAAATGTAGTTCTTTATTAGCTTTTAATATATTTACTGCAGTATCTATATCTTTTAAAGAAGACATTCCCGTAGATAGTATAACAGGTAATTTAGTTTCTGCTGTTTGTTGTAATAATTCTATATCTGACGTTCGTTGGGATGCTATTTTTAGACCCGATATTCCTATTTCACATAAAAAATCTAAACTATTCTTATCTGTAAAACTACTAATAAAATCAAATCCAGCGTCTTCCACATAATTTTTTAGTTCTATAAAATGATCATGAGATAGTTCAAGAGCTTTACGATGTTCATAATATGTTCTACCAAAGGAATTAGGATTATTATAAATCATAACTTTTTGTTCTTCTGATAGACATGTATCAATATCCCTTTTAGCTGTTTTTATACAGTTAACAGATAGTCCTTTCAAACTATCTACCATTTTTTTAGCTATATTTATGTTCCCTTGGTGATTTTGCCCTATTTCCGCTATAAAATAAGTTGGGGTTTTTCTATTTATTATATTCATAAGTTTTTTATTTTTCTTTTCTGGCATATTTTGCTAGCAAAACCTTGCTGTGATTTTGGATTGCTATATAAACATCTGGATTTGTTGATATATTTGTAACTATAAAGTTTTTACTTCCAAATAATTTTATCCAATCTCTTACGGGTCCCTCATTAAACCATATAATACCATTTTTATCTAATAGCTTTTTAAAAACTGTAATTATTTTTTGTATATCAGAATCAGAATTTTTAATTAATTCATTTTGTTGTGTATGTGCACCCTGTTGTAGAACCCCTCTACAAAAAATAAAATCATATGTTCCCGAGAATTCTTCTTTTGCAAAATTAATTTTAGCATATTTTATATCCTTAGTAGAGTTATTTTCTATATAACCATCAATTCCTGTTAGATTTATAAATCCTTCCCTTTGTAAAAATCTAAGATTAAAACCATTTGCACATCCGTATTCTAAAATCCTAGATTTCTTAGATGGAATATACTCTACCATTTTTTCTATATGTTTTGCATTTAATGAATGACTATCATAAGCAGATTCTATTCCATATACCTCTTGATAGAACTCATCATATTCATTAACTAATATTTTAAAATTATCACTCATAATCATTTAATTCATTTTTATAATGGATTTCTTTAGCATTAGTTTGAATACTACCTAAATAATAAGATATATCTCTATTATCTTGGATAACTTCTTTATCTAATATTATAACTCCATTTTCAATTCCATTTTTATCAAAGCTTCGTACTTCTTTTATATTATTATTTTTTATTAAATTAATTCCTTTTTCTATATTGCTAGAATAATTTCCTGGACAATTAGCCATTATAGAAACTACTATGTCGTAATCAATGTCTAAACTATAATAAGCATATCTTAAAATATTAATTAATTTATCATCGTTACGAGTAGCATTTTTTGGTCTCCATATAGTTTTAACATTATTTAATTTGCAATAGTCTTGTATTTCAGTAGAATCAGTAATTACATATACATCATCTATTAAAGATGAGTGTAATAAAGGTTCTACTGAATACCAAAATAAAGGTTTATTGTTGTAAATAAACTTATTTTTTCCAGGAAATCTATTAGAATTATTTTTAGCAGCTACTAGTCCTACAATCATATTTCTTCTATTCTTTTAGTTTTATCACAAATTAATAAATCATAATGAGGTTTTTCTCCTACACTTAAATAATGATATTTACATCCCCATTTATTTAATTGACTTCTTGTTATTTCATACCAATCAATCCCTGTAATTGAACCTCTAGCTGTCCAGTAGGTTATTTCATTACCTTTATCAAATAGTTTATTAATTTTTTCTATATTTTGTTCATTAGGGATTGCTAAAGGGTATTCTCTACGCTCCTTATAAAAACAAATAGTTTCATCAATATCAACAAATATTTTCATATATAATGTTCTTATTTTTTAATGTGTTAATGCATTTTAATAAATCAGATTCATTAATCCTAATTAATTGGGATATATCTTTTATATTTTTAGTCCCATCACAGTAATGTAATATCCAATTTCTAATAAGGTCATCTTTAGTATTTCCGGGGGTTCCTACAGTTCTATATAAGTTGTATTTACTAAAAAATGGTTCCCCACCTTTTACATTAGTACAATATTTAGGGTATTTTTCATATTCTAAAATTATTTCCAAATATAAATCTACCATTTTATTCAAATCTTTATAAGAAATAAATTCTAAATTGTCATTAGAAGTATGATATTCATCAAATTCTTCGTAAGGAATAGTAGTTAATACTCCTGTAGGGATTCTAATGCCTTGACTACTAAATTGTCTCTCATCACTACCTGTGGGGCTATAAGGTTTAATATTATTAGTTTTTTCAACTGCAATGTTATCTATAGAATGGTTGCCTAAAAAAGTTTTTTTGTAATGAGGTTCACCTTTCCCCACAGTAGTAGCTACTAAAGCATATTCAGTGTTAGAGGGGTTAATAATATTATTAGATAACGCCGCTATTGATCCTATAGTTTCTGGCCAAAAGAAAAACTTATAAGTATATTTAAGATCTAAAGATTTCATCTTATCATATAATTTAACTAATAAATCTACCCCTGATAACCCATCATTAATTTGATTAGGGTGACAATAATAAGAAGTTAGTATTATTTCTTTTGAAGATTTACCTTTTAAGGTTGCCTCTCCAATTAAAAGTTCTCCTTCTACAAAATCAGTATTTATATTTACTAAGTATTCTGGATCTGTTAATTTAGACAAATCGTTATGTTTCATACAAAACCCCCAATTATTAGAATAATAGCTGGTTCTATAGGGAATTGCTTCAGGTAAATTTTTGTCAGTATAAACGTGTTTAAGCAACGTACTTTTACTTACTATTCCCTTATAGGGTCTGCTATAGTTTAGTAAATGTAATGTGTTATCTGCGAAATCTAGTAAGGTGTTACCATTAAGTGTTCTAAGGATACCTTTCTTTACAACCCATTTATTAGGGATAGTCCAATCAAAACATTTACTTCCACTTTTAATTTTATAGATCTTTAAGGGAAGGTAATCCTTAAGTATATCTAGAGCTACTTCATTTTCATCTGAAACAAGGGTTCTTTTTAAATTATATAACTTATCCAATAATTGCATCATAAAAACCAGCCTTTTAAACTTACGGGATTAATAGATATTATTTCAGTTTGGGGATAATATTGATTTTTAAACTTTGTAAATTCTTTCCACCAAAATAATAATTCTTGAGACTCAGAATCTACTCCATTAGTAAAACCCCCATCGCATCCTACTAAGTAAAGTTTATTAACACCCATGTACAAAATATGTTGTAGCGGAGGAAAAACAATACTATGCCCTAATGTTGAATATTTAGCAATATCATAAGAAAATTCTCTTAAATTATTTTCAAAAGGAATAGATCCTAATTCTAAAGCCCTTTCAGGTGTGATATTTCCCCTTCCAATGATTTCATGACTTTGTCCTTCTTCATAAGCGGATGCTAATGTAGTAAACTTAAATGAATTACATATATTATCTATTTTATTTCTATGGTCGCTGTCAATATAATAATGACTTCCGTAGTAATAGTAATCTAAAGTTTTTAATATTTCGGAGTAATCATATATTCTGTTTAACCCTATTTTTATGCATTCTTCACTACCTTCAAAGGGAGTATATTGTTTAATAGTAGGGCCAGTGGCAAATATAATAGCAGATTTACCTTGGTGTATATCCTTAAATTGGCTTAAATTTTTATTAAATTTCGACTCAACCATTATTTAATAAATTTTCTAAAGTATTTACAAAATGTTTAGAAGAGTTTCCTTGATAATCACATAATATATTAGAATGCTTTAACCGACTATCTTCTAAATAGGTAGGGTTATCTATATAATATTGTATTGCTTTTTCTAAATCTTCATGATTATCTACACATATAGAAGCTTCCATAGCATCATTAGATATATGATCATATCTTTTTCCTTTCCAATTATCACTTTCAAACATTATAGTAGGAATATTTAATGTTATAGATTCTAATCCTACTGAAGAATAATCTGATATTACTATGGTTGCTCTATATAAAGCTTCATCTAATGTGTACTCGTTATTATGGAATGCTGGATGACCTCTAAATATTACTTCCCCATATTGTTTTAATTTTTCAATATTAACTTTATCTAAACTTGTTAAATCTTTATTCCATGTGGGGGCATATAAAATAGTAGTGGATTTCTTTTTAACTTTAAATAAGTTGTCTAACTTAGGCATACCTACTATTTTAGTAGGTAAATTATAATGACTATGCCAATCACTCCAAGCTTTAGAAAATGTAAATATATAATCAGAGTGATTAGTTAAATCTTTTATAAAATCATTTTCTAAATAAAATTTATTATGAGGAATAAAAGGAAAAGCATGATTTATCCATATACCCAACCCTCCTTGCCTTTTACATGCTTCATCAGGTTGAATAGTAAAATCAGCATCTTCATAATATTCTTCATTAGTTGAAATTATAGATTCATAACCTCTTTTTAATAGCTCATTATGAATATTTAAACAATAATCTTTATGAAAACTGTAATGTTTACAATTAAGTATAACTTTCATTTTATTCTCCTCTTACAAGTTCCTCTATATATTCAGAATTAGCATATTGGTTTCCTAGGTATGTAATTTTATCATTACCTAGTAATTTACTGGCTTTATATCCAAATAAATTTAATGATATATTGCCCCATTCTTGGGAAGCATCCCATACACTATAAGGATTATCTATTACCTCAAATCCCCCTAATTTATTTAAATCCTCCTGTTTTATACAGATAAAGCTTCCTCTAATAGTTTTACATTGTAGAGGAGAGTCAAATATGTGTTGGTTTTCTTCTCTTACAACATCTATCCATTTTTTTATTCTTCCAAAAGGTTCTGCTAATTCTAAAGGATCATTATTATTAGGAGTTATAATAGCTTGGGGATCCATAAAATATTCATAATTCCACCCATTTCCTATAACTTTATATCCTTCGTTTAATTTAACTATACATTCATTTAAAAATGACCAATCTTTAATTATTAAATCATCATTCATAAAATACATAATAGTATTAGGATCTGTGTCTAAATATTTAAAGGATTGTTGAAACCCTCCCCATTCTAACCCCCAATTATCAAATAATTTCCATTCAAAATTATCTTTTATTATTTGAGGGGGTTCTTTATGACATGCATAAAATACATCTATCACTTCAGAGTTTTCTTTTTTAAGCTCTGCTAATCCATTAATAAGATCAGGGTATTTTTCATAAAACCATCCTAATACTATAAATTTGATTTTTAAAGATTGCACAGGTTTTTTATGAAAAACCCCTAATATTAAAGGAGTATTTTCATCACAAACCCAACCATTAGGGTATTCACAAACCTCTTTAGAGGTAAAATCTATATATTCTTGTTCTCCTTCATATTGTTCAAAAGTTTTTTCCAACCAGGGTTTATTAAAACCTGCTTTATGAATACACATAGTGCTAGGAGGTAATTTATTTACTAATATTTCATCTGCCCCCTCACTAATCCAAAAATAATATACGTCAGCTTTAGGAATATCTTCAATAGACATATCCCCTCCCTGACCAGGGTATATTTCAATAGATTTTTTAATAACTTCTACATTATCACACTCATTATTAACTTTATCTAAGGATTTAAAATAATCTGAATTATTTTCTATACCGTATGCTTTATCAGCATATTTAGCAAATTCTCTTAATAAATCACCTTCACCACATCCTATCTCACAGAATGTTTTTCCTTTTAAATAATCTTTAAGTAAAAAGGGAATTTCTATTGGGCTTCTCCAAGGTCTTTCCATTACCAACCAGTTTTTATAGTTTCAACAATATATTCTCTTTCTTTATCTGTAAGCCACCATCCATTAGGAATACAAATCATTTCTTTTACTACCTTATCAAGAGTAGGTAAGAAAGATTTAAATTCTTTTACACAGGTATGTTTATCGTTCCTTTCATGAACTCGGCTTACCATGATGTTTTTTTCTTGCATTTTTCTCATAAATCCCTCTTGATCATCTACTTTTAAAGTATAAATCCAGTAAGAAGATTCATGGCCTTCTTTATTTTCAAGTAATGTAACTCCGGGAACCCCTTGTAAATGTTCATTATAATAGTGGGCATTAGCTACATTTTTTGCGATTACATTATCGTCTACTTCCTTTAAATTGGCTAAACCAATAGATGCATTTACATCATTCATATGCATTTTATATCCCCATTCTGTAATGTCGGCTTCACATCTAAAATCTTTTCTGTTATCCTCTCTATCAATACCATACCATCTAAGTAGTTTGGCTCTTTTATAAAGCTTTTCGTGGGGTACTATTAATAACCCCCCATCTACAGAGGTTAAATGTTTAATAGCTTGAAAACTGAAAGTACACATGTTGCCATGATTACCTAAATATTTTCCTTTATATTTAGACCCAAAAGCATGAGCACAATCCTCTATAATAGATGGTTTAAACCCATATAAATTGTAACACTTTTCTTGGATTTGTTTAACTCTATCTAAATCAACCGGATAACCACCCCAATGTACTATATAGATAATTTTAGTTGTTGGGGATAATTTTCTTTCTAGATCATCAAGATCCATATTTAAGTTATTAGAATCTACATCTACCCATTTAATTTTCATCCCATTAGCTAATACTGGAAAATTAGTAGCAGTGCATGTTAAAGAGGTACATAATGCTTCATCTCCTTCATGAATTCCAGGCCAATGTTGGTCCCATCCAGTGACACCATTATAAGCTACATGATTAGTGTCTGGGTTTTGAAGCATTCTTATAGCTAAATGCTCAGCAGATGTACCACTATTAGTAGTAACCGCATATCTATTCATAAATTTTTGTTTTAAAGCTTCTTCAAACTTTTTAACTACGGGGCCTTCTCCTATAAAGCCACTATTTATGACTTTAGATGCTTCTTTAGAAGCGTTTTTACTCATGTAAACTTTAAATAAGGGTATCATAATGTTCTATATAATTCGTTTTGTTTTTCTTGACGTTTTATGTCCTTTAAATGGTGGATACAAAATTCATCATTTGCGGGTAAATGGGATTCAGTTTGGTGGCCTGTAAGTACTTCATGTACTTTATTTTTCCACTTAATTCTCTTTACATTTTTAAGAATGCGGCATTGATAATCTGGGAAATTAACTCTTCTATCGGGATCTACATTCCACCCCCATTGTCTAATATGTTCCTCAGTTAATCCTTCTACTTTATTAATTCGTGGTACCCAAAATATATCCGTTTTAGGGTTTTCTTTAATTACCCATTCTATAGTACTCATAAGATATTCCTCAGGATATTCATCAGCATCGATTTGAAAAATATAATCTCCAGTACAATTATCCTTAAGATTATTTTTAAATGAGGCAAAGTCTCCGTTTAATGGAAATTCAATTACTTGGATTTTTTCTTTGTACTTTTCTAATACTTGATATACACTAGGTGTAGTATTTCCCTCATCACATTGAACTATAATTTCATCTTGTTCACGTTTATGTTTAAATAGATAATTTAGAAGATATTCTAATTCCATCCATTCATTACAAACCGGTATTGCATAACTAATCTTCATACTCATCGTTCCAAATTTTATTCTGCATCAAATAATCCTATTAACTCTACGGCATCCA
>Ga0209336_10000631_pt1 | contig 17905 bp, 33 predicted proteins | sample LinPmetageLP32_FD_184042 | JGI IMG/M metagenome (GOLD analysis project Ga0209336, IMG submission 184042) | Marine viral communities from the Pacific Ocean - LP-32 (SPAdes) (version 2) | ecosystem: Environmental > Aquatic > Marine > Oceanic | place: Pacific Ocean | collected 2009-08-23 | reverse complement strand
ATAGTCCTCTAAATCTTCTTCATTTATTGGGTTTTCAGGCTTCTCTACCTCACCGTCAGATATAGGAAATAGGTTGGCTGATATGTATAAATCATCTGCGCCTTCTATTGGCTCTAGTCCGATTTCTTGTCTCGCTTCGTTCCTTGTCATGATGCCTTCCCTTACAGCTGAAGTAACATTTTCATATGTTCTTTTTAGTCTTTCTGATAGAGCGGGAATGTTATCAATGTCAAACTCTAATGTAAGGCGTTCATCAAACATTGGAACTAACCATTCATTAAGGTCAGAAGCCATTTTTCTTAAATGTGGAATAATTGTTTCTTCATAAAGAGCAAGTCTTGCTTCTGCAACATTAGCGTATGTCTGCGCATCAGGAACACCTACAAGCTGACTGGGAACACCAAAGCAGAGAGCAATATCAGTTGCACTCATATGTTTTAGCGTTGCAAAATCCATGTCTTTAGGACTTAATCCCATTTCTTTCCAGTCAAAGTCTCCTTCAAGAAGCATTGGTCTACCTGCGTTACCTGCACCACTAAACCTATTGTTCATGTCAGTGAGAAGTTGTTGTCTCTGAGATTCAGTTAAGTTGACTGCAAATCCTGCATCATCTTGTGGTTTAAAGATTACAGCACCACTGGGTCTAGCACCGTTCTGCAAAAGATTTACATTGTGCTTACTTGCCATATTAAATTGATCAACCTCAACAGCAGCAGCACTCATTGGGCTTAAACCATAGTAATCATCTAAAGGATTCCAGAGCTTAATATGTTTAACTTCGCTAAAACCGTTTTCTTGGTCAATTAGATATGTCTGTGAAACTCTGCCATTAATCATATACTCATACTTTTCTGGAATTGATTTTCCACTACCCTTAATGTTTATTCGGTCAGGTCTTAGCTGATGAAGTTCTTTAGGCAAACCCATTTCTGAACCAGTTTTTAAAATGTAGGCATTACCACTTAGTAATACATATCCAAATAAGCTATTAAAAAATTCGCTATATGACTGTAATGGGTTAGGTCGCATTAATAAATCTATTAATGGATGTTCCTCAACTATTTGGTCGCCATTCTTTAAAACAAAAGGTACAGCACTTGCACCTTTGCTAATCTCATTTACACATCTGTATACGATTGCGTTTTTAAGATAACCTTCTTTTGCTAGTTCTTGATATTTGTAGGTTTTTGCTTCTTCAGTGCCGACACCAAAGTAACCCATCATGTTTGAGTTTTTTTGTTCAATAGGTTTGGTGTTAAACAACCTCTGAAAAAATGTTTCTTTTGCCATTAGCTTATTCTCCAATTTACATCGCCTTTTGATTTGCTTAGTTCAGTTAAACCCCAAACTAAAGCATCTAATCTATCAGGACTAGGTTTTGTTTCTCCAATATAGCTACACATCTGTGATTCTAATTCTGGAAAAAAACCAATATGATGAACACGCCTTTGCTCATAAAGTGCTGCAACAGGCTCGGCTCTAACCAATTTACCTCTTGTTGCTCTTACAGACCTATAAGGAATATTTGTATCTATTCCTCTTAATAGTCTTTCCACCAAATCACCACCATTATTAACTTCTGCAACTATTCTATCTGCATTCCAGTCGTAGTAAGAATTAATAGCTTTTTTTGCCCATGCATCAGGACTCATTTTTCCAGATACATCTTCTAATACATAATACTCATTATTCATATCTTTGCCAACTACAACAATTCCTGTTTCATCTGAATTTTCATTATTAGTAACGGCTGGGTCAACAGCTACTATTATTTGTTTCAAATCTTTTTGTGTATCTTCTGGCAATCTTGCTTCCTCAATAAGTTTATTATTCCATAATGCACCTTCTATATTTTCTATAATTTCTGCATATAGTTCTTGTCTGCCAAGTGTTGTGCCTTCGTATTTATCTCTCAACATTGCTAGTGCACTTTCAGCTAAATTTGCTTCATTTTCAAATGTGCTACCAGACGTAACAGTTACATCATCTCTGCTCATTAAGTCTTTAATTATTTTATTTGGTTTAGGTGTTGTAGTAATAACGCACTGTGGATTGTCACCGAGCCTAAGACCAAACATAAGTTGATCAAACGCTTCAGGATATCGCCATGCTGCAACTTCATCACACCAAGCTCTATGAAACTGCGGTCCTCTAAGTCTTTCAGGCTCGGAAGCTGCATAGCCTACAATTTTACTTCCGTTATATAATCTTATTTCACTCATACTAGATGAGTAGCCTTTAATGTCTTTTGATTCTGATAAGCATTCTTTAGGAATTATGTTTACAAGTCCACTTGGTCCACCAAAACAAACCCGTCTTAAATCTCCTGCAGTTGGCGCTACAACTGCACAAGTAGTGTTTGGATTTCTTAAAGCATATAAAGCAATGTCCTGGGCACCAGTCCTTGTTTTACCCCAACCCCTTCCGGCTAAAATTAACCATATATAATGTTTAAATTTAGGCTGGAGTTGTTTATCTCTAGCTGTTTCTAACCAATCAGTGCGTAGAGCTATTGCCTGGGCTTCTGCTATCTTCAACTGCGTCAAGCAATTCCATAGCTCTTCTGAAGCTGTCATTTTCTTGTACGTTTGCATTTATATTATCTGTGGCTTCTCCTAAAGCAAGTTTTGCTAATCTTTGTGCAACTATGGCAGCATTAGCAAGTGCATTAATTTGATTAGGCGGTAAGCCTTTTTTTCCGTCTTGAATTGCCTGGTTGTTACTTTGAATAACTTGTCCTACTGTTTGATATAAAGCCTTAGCTAAATTAATAGAGTTGTTATCCATTTTTTTAGATTCTTCAGATAATGTTTTTGTTCTTTCTTTATCTAAGTTACTTAAATATTCAGACTGGAAATGGTCTTTCTGCATTTTCCATTTCTCATCTCTAGCTACTCTATAAAGTGTGCTTTGTGCAACATTATGTTTTTTTATTAATTCATCTAACGTATAAAACTTTCTATTACTTTCATCACCGATTCCTTGAACAAATTCATTTCTAATTTCTAGCTTTAGATTGTCTGTTAATTTAGATGTGTCTGTTTTTCTGTTCATATATTCCCATAAATTATACCCATAATATTCCAAAAAAGATTATAAACAAAGGATTTATAGTAAATAAACATATTAATATTCCAAATAAGACTATACATTTATATATAACCCGTTACTATAATTCTATTAAATAAATTAATGCTTACAAAGCAGGTATAAAATGAATGATTCAACACTTAAGTATTTCACTAAAGAAACCACTAAAGATAAACTACGTAATAAGATAGTTGCTATGCAAAAACCGGGTGTTCCTTTCTGGGATATGTTTGCAGAACAAATACTTTATGAAAGTAATCCTGATAACCCTAATAAAACTAATATACCTTTATGGAATCTTAGCTGCACTAAAAGAGACTTATCTCTCTATTGTAAGTTAGGTATGAAGCCCAATAGACATTGGCAAGTTAGTCATGTTAAAAATTACTTTGGTATAACTGGGACAAAACATAAATTAGAAGAAAGATTTATTGAGATATATCTGACTGTAATGTTATTAGTAATGCCTGAAACAATTATTAAACATGATGATGTAGAAATGCTTGATAACTTTAGGGAGACTCTATAATGCTAAATGTAAACTTTAAAAATATATTAGAGGCTAGGGAGTATATTAGAAATACGGCCCTTACTCTCAACCCCAGTCATACAATCATTAAACAAATAAGATTAATTATTAAGGTAGGTAATAGAAGTGATTATGAGCTTCTTACTAATGCCTTAGTAGGAATGAAAAATGTTAAATGGATTGGTATTGAACTAGGTGAATTCACCGAGAATGTGAATAGGTCTGCTGATTCTATTCATGAAAATTTAAACAACATATTGGAGAAAAATTATGTTAATTGTAACTAAAGAACAAATGCAAGATTTAGACCAGGCTATTGATGAACGTGTAGTATGGGAATTTCTAGCCTTATCGTCTGAAATGAAAATAGCTTTGCTTGTTAGCAATCTGGCAACACCAGAAAACGTAGATGCTATTTGTAATGAATATATAGAAATCAAACGTTTAGAAATGACTAGTAATAAAGAGTCTAATAAACTGGAGGGTCTAATCTAATGCCTAACAACATGAAAAGATATGACCTTGAAGCGGTTAATGTAAATAAAGACACTAAGAAAAAAGCTAAAGACTTTTGTATTAAGCATGGTTTAGTTTTTAGTAAGTTTGTTGAACTAGCTCTGTTAGATCGTATGGTTAAAGTTGAAAAAGTATTTGAGCATTTAGATTCAGATATAATATAATATTCATTAATGGAATATATGTTGGGCACTGCGGGTTAGTGTTGTTGCCCTTCCAGTTGGTAGACCTGTAAAACTACCACCCAAGGTGTCCTAATATATGGATGGGGCTTAAAGGAGCAATCCTAATACAACGCCTGAACGAGTTGGTAGACCTGTAAAACTACCGTTTAAATAAAGGAAATAATATGTCTATAGAATGTCTTAATCAGGCTTTAAAAATTAACGGCCTAACACCAACAAAAAAATTAGTTTTAGTTATTCTTGCTAACTATGCAGATGAAAAAGGTACTTGTTATCCTTCATACAAACATTTAGCAAAAATGATAGGACTGGAAACAACAAGAACAATACAAAATGCTATTAAAGAGTTTGAAGAATTAGGACTGCTAAAAATAGAACATAGAAAATTAGATAATGGAGGTTACACAAGCAATCGTTACCACCTGAGCCTAAATACAGTACCTAGTGTTCTTAGCAACACTACCCCAGTAGTAGATGATGATACTAGCCTAGTGTCTCCAGTGACTACCAATACTAAAGATAATACTAAAGAATATATACAAGAGTTTGAATTCTTCTGGAAACACTATCCTAGAAAAATAGGTAAGTATCAAGCTAGTGTTGTTTTTGCTAAATTTGATGAAAAACATTATTCAAAAATAATCTATGCAACTAAAGTTTTTGCGCAGGAAAATCTAACAACAGATGAAAAATTTATTCCTCATGCTACTACTTGGTTAAATCAAAAAAGATATTTGGACTTTATAGACAAACCAATTAAAAATAGAACATTAAATAATCTTGCGGGATAATATGGAAAAATTATTCCACAAACACATAATAAAAATAACACTCATAATCAGCCTACCGCTTTTTATGTTTTATTTCTTAGGATAAAAAATGATAGATAAAATATTAAATGAAAATAGAATTAATTTAAAACATCAACAAGAAGGCAATCAAAAAGTTAAGTGTCCAGAGTGTCAGCCACCTCATAATCCTAGAGACAATCCGTTATCAGTAACTATTAGTAGTGATTCAGTAATGTGGAAATGTCATCATTGCGAGTGGTCTGGTGGTAAAAATACAGGCTCTCTATATGTTGCTTCTAAAAGTAAACCTTCTTATATAAAACCTAAAGCTCCTACTGTTACTAAATTACCTTCTGATTCATTTTATGAATATATGAAAGAAAGAGGTATTAGTAAATCTACTTGTAATTTTTTTAAAGTAATACAAGAAAACGAATGGTGTGTATTTCAATATTTTGATGAGACTGGACAACTAACTAATATAAAGTATAGGACCAGGGATAAACAATTTAGACAATCAGCTAATGCTAAATCAATTCTTTATAATTACGATAATGTTTGCAATTCTAAAACTGTAATTTTTACTGAGGGTGAGTTTGATGTATTAGCATTAGGGGAATGTGGGTTTAATAATTCAACTACTTTACCGAATGGAGCACCTAAAGAAGCTAAATACGATAAAAAAGATGCTAGATTTAAAGCATTAGAAAATTGTAAATTAGTAGCAGAAAAAATTATTCTTTTTACTGATAATGATGAATCTGGAAAAGCACTTCATAAAGAACTACTACATAGATTCGGAAAAGATATTTGTTGGTATGTATCAATTCCTGATAACTGTAAAGATGCAAATGAAGTTCTTATAAAACACGGCCCAATAAAGCTAAAAGAAATAATAGACAACGCCACACCTTATCCGATTGAAGGTTTATATACAGCCTTAGATTATGCTACACAGCTTAATGATTTGTATGAAGGTAACTATGAAAAGCCTATAGAGATAGGAATGGAAGGATTAGACGATATTTATAAAATTATGACTGGTACATTCCATGTTATTACTGGAATTCCTAATCATGGTAAATCAGTATTTTGCGATCAGATATTAATTAATTTAGCTAAAAACTACGGTTGGTCATTTGCTTTATTTTCTCCTGAACACTCTACCTCAATGCATATAAGAAGATTATTACAAATGTACTTACAAAAACCTTTTGACGAAGGCACTGCAAACAGAATGACTAAGGCTGAATTAAACAATGGTTTAGATTTTATTCATAAACATTTTTATTTTATTGAAACTAAAGATGCTATTCCATCTATAGATTTAATTCTAAGTATTGCTAAATCTGCAATTTATAAACATGGAATAAATGGAATTGTTATAGACCCATTCAATGAGGTATCAGCAGTTAGACAAGGTAATCAAAGAGAAGATGAGCACATAAGAGATTTTATTTCTCTATGCAAAAGATTTACTAGAGTATATGAGGTTGTTTGTTGGGTTATTGCACATCCTACAAAGCTGCCAAAGACTAATGAAGGAACTTATTTGCCGCCAACTGCTTATGACATAAGTGGTGCAGCACATTGGCACAATCAAGCTGACGCAGTATTAACTGTGCATAGAGACTTTGATGATAATTCAACTAATGTAATTACTAGAAAAATTAGAGAACAAGATTTATATGGAAAAATAGGTGAAGCTAAATTTAAATATGATACTGATAAAAGATGTTTTGTTAAATATAATGATATGGATAATGACAACTGGGAAACAGCTTACATAGATAGATTTAATATTAAGTAGATAACTTCCACTGCTTATCTATTTCTCCTACCAGTCTTTGTATCATATAAGGGGGAACAGACATACCAGTAACATATTGAGTTTGTTGTTCCATAAAATTATAATCCTCTGGAAAAGTTTGTAATCTAATTAATTCTTGTTTAGATAAATAATATGGTTCGTCCCACATAATATGAGTTGGTCCATTTGCTGTTACGCAATTTACTGGTAGCTTAGGATTAATTTTATACAAACTAAAAAAATGTCCTTTTGGATTTGCAGTACCTAGATTATGCCCGGGCTTTGTTCCTCTCCACATACTTATAAGAGTGTGTCTTATTTTTTTTCTTTCTTGTATTTTATTTGAACCTTTCATAGCATCATAGAATGAAATATTAGGCTCATTAAACTCTAATTTAAGTTTAGGTAACTCTAAGTCTTTTCTGCTAGCTACAAAAAAAGTTCTTACCCGGGATTGTGGAACACCCATTTTGGCTGCATTGCAAACAAATAATTGAACATTATATCCAGCTTTATTAAATGCTAAAAAAATTTCTTTTACATAACCCTTAGCATTACCCATAACTAAGCCTTTTACATTTTCAGCTATAACTACTTTTGGTTTTAATAATTTAGCAGTATCAATAAAATGAAAAAATAAATCATCTAATTTCTGTACCTCTTGACCTTCTCTAAAAAAATATTCTTTGCCCCACTTTTTTTCTCTTGCTCCTGCTGTACTAAATACTGAACAGGGCGGTGAGCCATCTAATATGTCTAAGTTTTTTAATTCGTCTGGAATATCATCTAATGATTTTTTATTAAAATCTTGAATAGCCATTTTATAACTAAACTGCGGCCTATGATTTTCTTTATACAAATCCATTAACTTTTCGTCTATTTCTACACAACCTTTTACGGTGCAACCAGCTAATTTATAACCCATAGTAGAACCGCCACCACAGCTAAATGTACTAAAAACATTAATCTTTTTTTTAGGTATATTTTCTAAATCTTTAAAATACCAAGGACCATGATTTAATTTATTTGTCATTGAAATTAAAAGAACATCTAGGACAGACATGTTGAAAATTATCTATATCTTCAAATTCTATTTCTTCTGCGCCTATATAATCTTTTTCATCAATAATATTTTCTAATGAATTGCCAACAAAACTTGTTATTTCATTTTCTGACCAACCTAATAATGATAAGTCAAAGTCCTGGGCAAACAAATCTGATAACTCTTTTTGTAACATTTCATCATCCCAGACTGCATTTAGTGCTAATTTATTATCAGCTATTACATAGGCTTTTTTCTGTTGTTCGGTTAAGCCTGTAATTTGTATAGAAGGTATGCTTTTTAATTCTAAAAATTCAGCTGCTTTTAATCTACCATGCCCAGCTAATACTTCATTATTTTCGTCTATTAATACTGGATTAGTAAAACCAAACTCTCTAATTGAATTAGCTATTTGTTCTATTTGCTCATCATTATGGGTTCTTGAATTATTAATATATGGTGTTAATTTTTCTGTTGAAATATTTATTATTTTCATATTATTAGTTTATGTAAAAATCATTAGGTTGCACTTTGCCTTCTGTTATTTTATGTAACATTAGCACTTCTTTTTTTCTTGGAATCCTAGAACCAGTAATCCATTTTGCAAATGTGCCTTGCGGAATTTTAATTCCCGTAGCCATATTTATAAGCTCTATGAAAGACATTTGAGTATGATTGTTTTCTTCTAAGTAGGTTTTTAATTTCATAAAAATGTTTTAATTATTCCAAATATGAATTATAATCACTTATACATTAATTGACAAGACATAAATTAGAGGTAATAAAATGACTAAAGATACAATCCAAATCACAAAAAAGGAAGCGCACATTATTAGCAGATGCTTGTGGTACTTTGATAATGAATCAGAAATTATAAGTGCAAAATTAAGTTTGCATGCTCATAAAGAAAAAGGAAATAAATATGAGGTTGATGGTTTTAAAAGAATAATTAAACTTTACCAAGAGCAAGATAAAACTCATAAAATAATGACTAAAAAAATAGAAGTCTTTTTGCACGGTGAAGAAGATGAAGAATAATCCATTTGAAGCTCACGGAATAACACACCTATCTGCTAGTTCAATAAACCAATTCATATCAAATCCAGCATCTTGGATTCTTAAGGTTAGTGGTCATAGAGGAATATCAAATCCTGCTATGTGGAGAGGTACGGCTGTAGACGACGCTATTAGCTGGGCTTTTGATTATGAAGGTTCTGATATTGCAGCACCTATAAATAAGGCTTTAAGCATATTTGATGAAAGGTGGGTAGAGCACAAGAAATCTAATGATTACGATTATGAGAAAGTTAAACTAGAAAGAGGAAACATAGAAAAATACCTTGAAGTTGCAATGCCTTTCTATCAGAAGTTAGGCAAACCAGAGTCTATACAAAAAAGAATAGAAGTTGACTTTGATCTACCGGTTCCAGTCATAGGCTACATTGATCTGCAATACCCAGGAATGATACGAGACATTAAGACAACAGGTCGTATGATGTCAAAAACTCCGTCTAGCATTTGCCGTCAGCTAAGCCTATATGCTCACGCTGAAAATTGTAAAGCTGTTGCTGACTTTATTCACGTAACCAAAACTAAAGCCGAGGTTGTTACTGTTGAAATAACCGACATAGACAAAAGATTAGATGAATTACGTAAGGCTTCATTAGCAATGATGAATGTTCTTTCTTATTCAGATGATATTAACCAAGTAGCTTCATTGTTCTACCCGGACTTTGACGATTGGCGCTGGAATAATCCAGTTGACGTTGATGCTGCAAAAAAACTGTGGAGTATAAAATGAGTGCAAACTATAAAGAAATATGGGAAACCTTAAACAAGGTCAGCATGGATAAAATTAAAGATAAGAAAGGTAAGTTTGATTATCTTAGTTGGACTGATATGTGGCAAGAAATTCATAAATATTTTCCAGAGGTAGATTATGAATTTAAAGAATTTGATAATCCTATACACGGCCTAATGGATTGTATGATTTATCCAGACGGCTCTGCATCAGTGCATTGCACTGTTACTATTAAAGGGGTAACACGCAGTATGTGGTTAGCAATAACTGACTTTAATAACAATGCAAAAAAAGACTGGAATGTGGTTGATGTAGCAAATACTAAAATGCGCTGCCTAACAAAATGCATGAGTATGTTTGGCTTGGGTGCACATATCTATAGAGGTGAAGATTTAGCTGATAGAGTAAATACTGTAGTAGTAAATACTGCTAAACCTGTAATCACTAAAACTGAATTTATATTGAAAAATTTAAATGATGATTCTATAACTGTTGATAACACTCCAGCCGATTACATACAATCTATAAGAGTAGCTATGGCATTACTTGATGATACAGAAAGAAAAAAACTATTTGCATTAAATACTAATGAAATAGAAAAAGCGCATAACAGCATTGAAACCAAAGATAAAACTCTTAAAGAATCATATGGAACAATGGTAGATTTATATAATGAGTAAGTTTTCTTTGGTTGAGTGCGTGTACAGGTGCATGAGTAACGGTAATTGGTGGACTTTCTGGAATCTACAGGAAGTCATCAAGCATAAGACCAGTGTACTATATGGCGAGCCTTCAATAAGCGCAGCCATAAGAGAATTGCGGAAAGAGCCGCATAGAGTAAAGTACAACTTACCTATGCTAGGTGAGGTTGTTGAAAAAAGAAGAATGTTTAATAGAAAAGGTTACGAATACAAACTTATAGGAGTAAGTAAAAATGAGTGATAAGCAATATGATGATGAAAAGAAAGGGTACTTATGGCATGAAAATGACGCGGTTATTGAACGCAAAGGCTCTTTTGTAATTAATGGCGTAAAAAGATATGGTGCTATCGTTAAAAGCATTAATGCGCAGAACGAACCTAAATATGAAATGATGATGTCAATAGGCTTGCTGCATTTAAATACAGATAAGAAAAGTGATAAAACGCCTGATATGGGTGGAAAGGTTACTATAGACGGAGTTGTTTATAAACAGGGTTGCTGGGCTAAAGAAGCTAATAATGGAACTCCGTTTACCAGTCTAGGCTTTCAAGAAGTTACAGAGGATAACAATTCTAACTATGAAGGCGCCGGAAACAAAGCTGAAGATTACAGCAAAAAAATTCCTTTTTAAATGTCTAATAGGTTTCAAGACCGAAAACATCTTGAATGGGTCCGCACACTGCCTTGCTTAATCTGTAAGGCAGGTTACTATTCTCATTCAAAAGAAGTCCAAGCACATCATCTAATGAAGCCTTATGACGGATTTAGAGGTATGGGATTAAAAGCTAATGATAGAAATGTTATACCTTTATGTATGCATCATCATTCAATGCTTCACATTAAGTTTGGTGATGAGTTTCAGTTTTTTGCTAGCTTTGGACTGCCAAATACATTTGGTCAAGAATGGGCAAAAAAACTATACGAAAATAAATCCTGGGAATCTAAAAAAGATGACAATGGTTTACCCTTTTAATTATTCCATAAAAGGTTTACATTTATATTAAAACAGCGATATAATAGTTGTATAACATGATAAAGCCTGGAGGCTATAATAAAATGAAAGACTTAAAAAATGAATATAATGCACTAGACTCTTTAGCGTATTTGAAAAATCTAAGCAGTGACAAAATGATTGCTGCTGTAATGCCTGCACTACTATCCGCTATAAAAGATAAAGCATTTGTTGAACACTATGAAGCAACTGACGAAGAAGCTCTAGGCTTAGTTGTTAGCAAATTCTGTAAGTGGGATGCAATCGCTATAACAGAGGTTGCGGTAGAAGCTTATGAAGATTCTAATTTTGACGATCTAGCAAGACATGTTAGACGCGGCCTAAATCCTAATATTAAAGAGGTTTCATAATGAATAATTATTTTGATGAAACAGGTGCCTATGAAGTATTAGGTAAAAAACTTGATAAGTTGGTTCCAACAGCAGGCTCGGTTATGCAGCCTAACAAAAATCCAAAATTAGAAAAATATCGCAAAATGGTTAATGCCTATTACGATTTGTATAATAATGGTGGTGGAAATCCTTGTCGTAAAACAGCTTATTATTTTCCTAAAACCATTACTTTAGCAAGGAGTGATGATTGGGAAGGTTGTTTAGCAATTACAGAACCTCTTATGGATAAAGCAATTTTACTTGCAGCAGAAGAACAGGGGATAGTTTAATGACTAAAAAAGACTATGACAATTAATAATGATGAAGAATTTAGAGAGCTAACGCCATTTGAAATAAGAATGGCAAAGCTGTCTATTAAATATCAAACAGATTTAAACTCAATGTCTTTTGAAAATGTTGTTCAACTTCTTAGCCAGGAAGATTGGGCAGATTTTAGTGCATTTATAAAAAATGGCTGTAGAGAAAAAATTACACATTAATGGAGTTAATATTAATAACTACAGCACTAGCAATATTAATTATTATTATTGCCGAATTAAAATTATAGGGGAAATATATGTATAAGAATTTATTTAGAGCAGACACAATACTGATTATAAAAGCACTAAAAGAGTATTCTAAAAAGTTTGATCTTGAACCTATTGAAAAATCTAGGATAGAAATAATAACTGAAGAATTAAATAAGCCTAGTAAAGATGCAGATATTCATGCAGAGGTTTTAGATTTTATGTTAAAAGAGCTAATGAAAAAATATTCGTTTATAGACAACGAAGGTAATATTGTTAAATATAAAGGGGGAATATGAGTTATTTATTTTGGGCGATAATGCTAGTTGTTGTTGGCGGTGTTTACTTAGTTCTATGGCTAATAACTTGGATTGTAGTTGACTTTATAATCACAGAAAAACAAGGTGAACTGGAAGATGTAATACACGCTAGATGGGGTAAAGATAATGATAATTAAAGAAGCATATAACAGCCAACTGAAAGATGAGTTAATTTCAGCAGGTTCAACTTGGTCTTTAAAGTTTAAATGTTTCGTTGAGCTAGTAAGAAGAAGAATTTATAAAATTAAAATCCAAGCAGAGTAATAAAATGAGAGAGATTGAGCAAATAATAATGCGTAAAGATATTGAGATTCTAAGAAATGAATACAATATACGAATAATTAGTCTTGCAAAAAGAATAGGTTTGCCTGAAGTTAATCTTAGAAATTTTTTAAATGGCAGAATCCTTAGAGATAGAAACCACAAAATAGTACAAAACGGATTAATGGAAGTTATGCAAGAACTAAAAGAAGCTAAAGAATATAAAGGTTTTAACACAGGAGAATAAAATGCAATATGAAATTGAAGTTAAAGAAGTAAAGAAAGCAAATTTTTTTATAGAAGCTGATACTTTACAGGAAGCAAAAGAACAAGCTCATTGGAGACTGCTAACGCAAACAGAGCCATCTATTAGAGGTGAGGTTGAATATAAATTAATTAATTTAGAGTAATTATGATAGTTAGAGGAATAGAAATACCAGTACATTTACAACATCTATCAAGAAAAGCGTTAATAGGTCTAATAGAAATTTTTAAATCTAGGAAGTAAGTCTAACTTAGGTATAAGTTCAAGATATTTTTTCTTTTTTTTCAGACGAGTATTTAATGTTAAGGCCCGATAAAGTGCATAGTCTTGATTTTTCGTCAACGCCTTTATTTGTGAGCTGAAAATTATTATCATTTTTTTCTACAAAACCCTCTTTAATAACATTCTCTAAAAGTTCTTCTGGCGTATCTTCATTAAACATTACAGATAGTAATAATCCTAGTCTATTGTTTTGTGTTTTACTAAGAGCCATTTAGATATGTTCCCATCTTTTGCCTTGGAACAGTTGTGATTCACATTCCCTTCTTCTTACTAATCCAGCTAAAACTTTACCACCTGCTTTATTCCAACGCATAATCTGTTCAGGAACTTCGTTGTAGTCTCCTGAGTTAAGCACCCTAAGCAGTGTAGAATTTTTTAGTGCATTACCACCAAGGTTATAAACAAATGAACAGAGGGCATCAAACTGACATTGATTCATAGGAACTTTTACATATTCATTAACATAACCTTCGTATTCATGTTCTAATTCTTTTATTAGCATGTGATCTGCTTTTTCTTCGGACCAAACATCTCCTTTTTCAACACCTTTAATATAGCCATAGCCTATGGTCCATACACCTGCTGCACACTGATATGCTTCTAGCTCTAAACCTTCAAATTTTTTAATAAGGTATATACCTTCATCTGATATTTGCATATTATTCTCCCCAAGTTCCGTCATTTCTGACTTTAGCTGTTTTAGTTCCACCCCAGTATTCAACTGCGTGACCTTCTTCTTTAAGTATTTGGCAAATATCTTTATTATCTTCTGTATAAGGTATTGCAAGTATTCTGCCATATTTTCCTTTTCCTAAAGACTGTATTTTAAATGAGCCTACACATAATTCTGAAAGTCTTGCTGATGCTTTTTTTCCTAATGCTTTTTCTGCTAAATTACGAGTTCGTGATTCAGGTGTATCAATTCCTGCTAATCTGCAACATTGTTTGTGAAGTATGACATTAAAACCTAAATCCAAAGAGCAATAAATAGTATCGCCATCTACCACTCTTTCTAAAGTAGCATTGTAAACAAAAGGGGTTACTGTGTTTGACATAAATTAAAAGGTGCTTCTGCACCTATAGTTTTTACTGTTTAGCTTTGCCGATATTGAGTGCCATTAGCTCTAAAAATTTATAGAACTTAGCAATCGCTTTATCGTCTTTTGGAGTTGGCGTTAATGCACAGATAATTGATGCTAGGCATACAACACCTGTAATAATTCCAATCCATTCTCCTATAATTCCCATAGTATTCTCCTATATGAAAATTTAAGGCTATCAGATTTAAGGTTTTATTGGAAGGTTTTCTGTAGTTACTTTTCGGTAATAAACTACTACATCTTTTAACTCTGAGATGTATCTTTTAATTTCTTGCATGTTGTATGCCATGACTTCATAGTCAGGAATTGTCATAGCCAGGAATACTAACTCACCTTCTTGTTCTTCTATTCTTGCTAGTTGTGCATCCCAGTTATCAGGCGTAACAGCTATCCACTGCAATTCTTTTAGATCAATTTCTCTTGGCATGATAGGTTGAACTATCTGCCTTTCTATTGGTTTTGCTGAAATTTCTAGCAGCTTAGTCGGTAGCAGGCTGCAGCTGCAAGCCATCATCAAGACTATCAACGGTGTCGCTGAGTTTCTCAATATCTTCCATGATATGTTTTGTACCATTATTTATTTTCCTCTGCATTTCTATAGGGTCACTTAAAATCTTAGCAGTTAATTCATAATTTTGAATAAACTGCGTATATCTGTTTAATTCTTTTTGTGCAGCTTGACTCTTTAATGTAAGGTCTTGAAGCTGTTCTGTTTGCATTTTAAAATCTGCTTGAATAGTCTGTATAGCTTCTTCTTGAGTAGCTACTGCGCCTTCTAGTGCCGAATTGTTTGCTTGAAGTATTTGATTTTCACTATGAAAATAATAGGTAGCTAAACCCAGCATAATAATAATTCCTATTAGTATCTGTTGCATTACATATCCTCAATAATGTAATTAAGACCACCTGCACTTCTATATTCTATTGTTTTGTTATCTAAATTGCGAAATTTTAAGTGATTTTCTTTTTGCACAATAATTTTTTTACTAATGTAAACCTTGTCATCTGCATCACCATATTCTTTATTAAATGAAACTCTTACTTGATACCTTGGTCTAAAATATCTAATTACAGCATTTTTTAGTTTTTTTATTTCCATGTAAATATTTTTAATGCTTTAGATTTACCTTTTACTTTTATTGATTCTAGCGGCTCTAAATGATAGCCACAATATGCTTCAGTTTGCTCGCCTATTAACAAGTCTACTCCCCTATCTTTTGTAGCACTTTCTAACCTTGCTGCCGTATTAACAGCATCACCAATGGCTGTGTAGTCAAATCTTGTTTCACTTCCCATATTACCAATAATAGCTTCTCCTGAGTTAATCCCTATGCCTATAGCAATATGTGGCAAACCTTCTTTTGCTAACTCTAAGTTTACTATTTTAATGTTTTCAATAATATCTAACGCACATTCAAAAGCAATTCTGCTATGATTTTTTAAATCTAAAGGTGCATTAAATATAGCCATCATTGCATCGCCTATATATTTATCAACCATTCCACCATGCTTCTGAACTGCTATTTGTTGCGCTGTTAAAACTTTATTCATTATGTAAGTAACTTCTTCAGGCGATACTGATTCCGATAAAGCTGTAAAACCTCTTAGATCGGTAAACAAAAATGTGCAGATTCTTTTTTCACCGCCTAGTTTTAATAGATCAGGATTTTTTTGTAATTGTTTAACTTGCCTTGGGTCTAAGTAATGCTCAAACTGTTTTTTTATTTGTTGTCTAAGTTTATATTGTTCTCTAAATCTTACATAGAAAGCTGTTGCTGCAATTATAAAAGCTGATATTAAAGACCATGTAACATCAATTAAAATACCTTGTTGAATAATCCACCAACCACCGAAAACCACAGACAAATGCAATAAACTCGCTAATACTAAACCCCATGTTATGCCTAAAAAGTTTAATACAAGCCAAGTCAGTGAGCCTAAAACTATAAAAATAGCTAATTCTACGGTTAAATTCCAATTTGGCACATAAGAACTATTTTCTAAAAGTATAGATTCAGATAGTGCTGCTTGTATTTTATGTGGCTCTAACAAACCTGCAGGTGTTGCAATTTGTGGCATAACTCCACGGGCTGTAACGCCTACAAAAACAAATTTACCAGCTACGTCCATTTCTTGTAATGTGGTTTGTGGTGTGTCTACCCAGCTAATCCACTGTCTGCCGTATTTATCTAACTTCGTCGGTGGAATTCCTTTTACTGATATTTCTTCTATGCCTAACTCAGAGCCTTTTATAATGTAAGTTTTTTCCTGCGCTAATGTTTTAAGCACTTCTGTTCCAAAAGATGCTACCCAGCCGTTAGGTGTTTGCATAAGCAATGGTATTTGCCTAACTAAATTATCTATTTCTGTAGGCGCTGATGCTATCCCTTGTGATGCATTTACTCTTAGCATAGGAATATTTTGTGTTACTCCAGAAGCCTTTATTCCATTAATATTATTTCCAAGTATTACTGTTCCTGTTGTTGGTGGATATTCTCCGCTTTCACTTTCAAACATAGCTAATACTGAAGGTGCATATCTAAGACTAATAGCAAAACTACTATCACCACCAAACCTATCTTTATCTGCAAATGCAATAACCCAGCCTACGCCTAATGCACCGTTTTCAACTAACTTTTGTTGTATCTGTGCTAGTTTTTTTCTTGGAAACGGATAGCCGCCTTCTGCTCTGACGTCTTTGTCAGTAATATTAAGAACTGTAAAAAATCCTGTAGGCTCTTTTTCTGGAACTAAGTAATCAAATGTTTTTAGCTTTAATGTTTCTAGTGGCGAAACAGCGTAATACATTGGCAATCCAAGTATAATTATAAGTATAGGAAATAATAAATTTTTCATTAATCACTCTGAGTTATAGTAATATTGCTACTGCTTCCACCGTTTATTAAAACAGTTTTACTAACCCCATTTTGTATTATTATTAAAGTATAGCTTCCGCTACCATCTAAATCCAACCTTGCAGTGTCATTGCCTGCACGAATAAGCGTTACTATTTGCCCAGTTACAAATGTTGTTATTCCTGTATCAGTGTCTTGCCCTATTTTTGTTCCAGTAATTTTAATAGAAGTTGCATCCTGTGAAACAGCATCTTTTTCTTCACCTACTGCTAATGAATCTAATATGTCTAACAAATCTTCAAGAAAGTTTCCGTCAAGATAATTAATATCTAACTCTGTAAACTCTATGTCAGCTTCAGCATCTAAATATTCTTCAGAAAGAAAATCTACATCAAGCTCATTAAAGTCTAAATAGCTTGCAGATTTACTAGAATCTTCTTGCGTTT
>Ga0209336_10000628_pt1 | contig 17938 bp, 27 predicted proteins | sample LinPmetageLP32_FD_184042 | JGI IMG/M metagenome (GOLD analysis project Ga0209336, IMG submission 184042) | Marine viral communities from the Pacific Ocean - LP-32 (SPAdes) (version 2) | ecosystem: Environmental > Aquatic > Marine > Oceanic | place: Pacific Ocean | collected 2009-08-23 | reverse complement strand
TTTTACTGCTGAAGCTATCAACTTTAGTAGTCTTGACGTTTTGAGTTTCATCAAATATATCCACTAGTCTTCCTTTCTAGAACGGTTTTTAAGTATTGAAACAGTATACTCACTCGTTGACTGTAAACCTGGAGGGGATAACTCAGGGTTGTCAGATATAAACTGTTTAATGTTTGACTGCTGTATACGCTTTTCAACTAATTCTAAAGCATCGTTTTCTTTCATAAACTTGTACATTTGTGGCCAGTCGCTTGTCCAATACCTAGTCTTTAGTTTTCTAGTTAATGTCCCTACATTAGTTTTAATGCTTGTAACATTTAAAGTTCTGCAAGCTTCGTTTAAGGCTTCTTGCACTTGTGTACGTTTAGTTTTGATTTCGCTTATTTGAGATTCAAGGGTTGCTATTGACTCTCTCATATTAATATCAGCTTGCATAAGCTTTTCAAGCTGATTATCATCTAGTTCCATGTGTTGCTCCTCTCATTAAATGGATTCCCAGTATAGGATAGTAGTGTAGACAATGTCAAGCGTTTTATTAAATTAAATTATACCTAACTCTTCTTTATATAAATCAACTAATTTTACGTGGTCTTCAATTTTACCTTGTAACATTTTATATATCTTTGATTCTACAGGACTACCCTGTAGGTGTACTACCGTCATTGGGTTACGCTGACCCGCTCGATCCATACGAGCACAACATTGTATATATGTTTCTACTGACACAACGGGTGACCAAAACACGACTACGTTAGCTGCGTGTAGAGTAACACCGTGCGAAGCTGATTGTGGCTGCACTACTAAAACTTGTGGATCTTTTGTTTCTTGAAAATTTTTAAATATTTGAGAGCGTTTGTTCATACTTACATCACCGTTTATAGCATCGCAAGTTATTTTTAATTTAGTTAACTCCGTTATTATTAACTCAATGCTGTTTCTAAAAGGTGCAAAAATAACTACTTTGTGGCTTGCTTCATTAATAATATCTTTTAAAGCTGTCATTCTGTTTGACACATCAAACTCTATAATTTTTTTATTGTCTGCATAAACAGAACCTGCACTAACTTGTAGTAATTTAGTAAGCATAACAGCCGCATTTACTACAGTTATTTCTTCTCCAGCTGCTTGTATAAACATTTCTTTTTTTAGTTTTTTATAGTATTTGTCTTGCTGAGGTGTAAGAGGAACATCGCGTACCTGATACGTAACGTCAGGTAAATCTAGGCACTCTTCTTTTGTGTATCGTATGGCAGGTTGTAACGTTTTGAAAACTATATCTTGAGCTTTTGCACGGGGAATCCAAGTAAACTGACTAACTTTTTGTAAAACCATATCTTTAAAAGTGCCGTAGTATTTGGGCACGAGGGAGGGGTTTACCAACTTAGCTAAGCCATAAGCATCTGCAGGAGATTGAGCAGCGGGCGTTCCTGTTAATAACCAAACCCAAGTATCATCTTTTACTATACGATTTAAAGCCTTCCATCTTCTAGTAGTAACAGTTTTAATATAGTTAGCTTCGTCAACTACAATAAGATCAAAACCTCCTTCCGCTATTTCTTTTTCTACTATCTCAATCCCATCATAATTAATAATAACAACATCTGTATTCTCTGCTAAAACCTTTTTTCTTTTAGTTGGAGTACCATGAGCTAGAGCTACAGTTCTGTGCATGGCAGTTTTAAAAAAATCTGATTGCCAAGCCGCTTGCATAATGGATAAAGGGCACACCACTAACATACGATTAATTTTTTTCTTGTTCATTAAATAATCAGCGGCCCATATAACAGCTGAGGTCTTACCAGTACCTGCCTCACTCAAACAATAAGCTCTTTTGTAGGCTGATAAAAATTCAGAAGTGGTTTTTTGATGATCAAAAGGTTTGTGTATACCAGGCCAATTGTATTCTTTGTTTATAGGAGTTAATAAATTTTTTAAACGTAGACTAGATAGTTTTAAAACCTCATCCAAACCCCAATTAACTATAATTTTAGATACACCATTGTCATAAGTTTTTACCAACTTACTTTTTACAACGTTATCTAATATCATGTCAGGTTTTTTAGTGTTTATTATTAACGCTTTTTCTTTATATATTTCCATCTATTTAATTGTCCCGAATCTCATATCTATATTTTTAACCCTAGTATTCTCTGGTAGTTTTATGTAATTCTGAAGCATACATTTTGAAGCTCTTGTGTCAGGTCGATGCAAAGCCATCCAAAGATGAGCAATCTCGCATGACTCAAAGTTACCCTGATACTCCCACTTATCTACCGTAGGACTAGTGCTAATAACTAATACAAAAATAAACTCAATCATTACCAAAATACCTCCAAAGTATTTATAACTACTTAAAGACTACTGTTTACAATGTCGTTATATATCATAACACAACAATTTTAAAGTTGCACTATGTTTTCTTGGTGGTTTTTTTGGTGGTTTTCTTGGTGGTTTTTTTGGTGGTGGGTTTTTTAGTTTTTTTCTTGAATATTCCAGGAGTGTTCCTGCGTACAGATTTATCTGAGTTTCTGTCAAAAGAACTGTTGTCAGCGAAGGAAACTATTTTTGTATTTTTTCTTGTGTTTTTACCGCCCTTACTCAAAGGTTTAATATGTTCTACAGAAGTGCCGTCTCCAACTTTTGCACGTCCCTCACGTATAGCTAGACGCCTTGCTTTGTTGCGAGCACTACGTAATTTTATCTGTTCAGGCTTTGATTTGTAGTTCTTGTTCTCTTTTTTGTAATCTCTTGCCATTATTATTTTCCATTGTGTGCACAGCTAGCTACGGGACACCATCTACATCCAAAATTTGGTACTGCATTAAAGACTTCTGTTTGATATGCAGTATCAATTCTATGTGTTATTTTACTCCATTCCTCAAACATTTCATCAATTTTTTCACTAGTGTAATCTTCTTTTACAAGCTCTTTGCTAACTAAAAACATTAAAGCAGACTTAATATTTTGCACTTCAGGAAAGTGTTTAAATACTCCAACACTCATTAGAGATAGCTGTCTTGTGTCAGCATACTGACTAGATTTACCAGTTTTGTAATCAATGACAGTAGCTAAGTTTTTATCTTTGTCTATAACCAATAGATCTAAAACACCTCTCCACCACACGTTGTCGTCAAAGAAACCGCACGGTTCTAAATCTTTAGTTAAACCTATTTTATGCTCACAATATTTATCCCCTGGTATACGTTTAACTTTGTCTAAAATAGACTGAAACATATTAAACTTTGCAGGTAAACTAACTCCATCACGAACGTATAGCTCCGCAGCTTTGTGAACTTCGTTACCATAAAGAAAATGTTTTTGGTTAGGGTCAGTTTTTACATCTTTAGATACATATAAGTGGTAGTATTGTTTAGGGCATTTTTCAAAAGTTGTAGCGGCTGAGTAACTCCACGTTTTAAACTTGCTCATTATTTAGCATCCATATAATTATCCCCAACTCCGATCTCACAAGCTAAGGGTAGATCGCAACACCATAAAGGAGCAGTAGTCATGCATTGCTCAACATATGATACACAATCTTCTACTTCTTCATCACTGCACAACATAACAAGTTCATCGTGCACCGTCATTAAAACATTATATCTTTTAGCTACCTGCAGTAAATGCTCTCCTATTATATCACGTGCCAACGATTGTATACACCTCTGAAAAACTTTTGCAGGATGTATGTACTCAGGTATTATAGTGCGCCCCATTAGCTTATCGTACACCCAAGACTCTCTACCATCTGCTGTTAATATTTTCCTTAAGTTAGGTAATCCTAGCATCATTCCATTAGGCTTAAGCATGCCTTCTTTAGGAACACTTTCTATAATATTATTAGCTCCCATTCTAAAACTTTGACCTGCTTTCACTGCAGTAATCATGTCTCCTGCCTCACCCCAAGCTCTTACTAAATCAGGATTAGCGCTTCTATAAGCGTGTACAATATTTTTAACTTCACCTATATCTTTTTCTACACCACCTTGAGTTAAAATAGAATGCATTTTAATAGCACCAACACCGTATATTCCTGATAGATTTACTACTTTAAATATAAAACGTAAGTCTTTGTCAACTTTGTCATAATCTATACCTGTAATCTCAGAAGCTGATTGTTTATATAAATCTACACCTTCTCTAATTAAGTTAACTTTGTCCTTAGACCTTGCAAACCAATAAGCTAACCTAAGTTCTATATTACTTAAATCAGCGGCCACTAACTTAAAACCTTTTGGAGCACACATAGCTCGTCTAAGCTGTGATGTGCGAGGTAAGTTCTGCAAGTTTATGCCATCTACCCCACTCCATCTATGTGATACAACTGCTCCAGAATATTTCAAAGGCACTGGGAGTGTACCTCTGTTAGCTATACGTATAAAGTTCTCTGTACGAGTTTCTTCCAAAGTAGATTTGTTTCCTACGCGGGCGCATGCTATTGCTTGTATGTAGAGATCTTCATGGTTTAGCAAAGCTTTAAACCCCTCGTCTGTTTTAGCAAATGCAAATGTCGGATTACCTGTGGCAGGACTTGTCTTCATAGGCACTTTAACTTTCAAACTTTCAAGTATTTCAGCAAACTGTGGATTGCTCATTAAAGAATCTTTGCTTACTGCTACTTTATCTAACAACTCTTCTTTTTTGTATTTCACGTCTGCTAAATGTCTAATTAATAATCCTTTGTTTAACACAATCTTTGGTTCTGTAAACATACGTATAGTTAAATCTATGAGCTTTAGTTCGTTTTTATTGAATTTATAAAAAAATTGATAGAACAAGGCATGAGTTAAATCTACATCGTTTATGCAATACAAACCGTATTTATCTAACTCGTTGGGAGAAAAATTAGAGCGTCGTTTCCCTAATGCATCTAAAACTTCAGTACCTTTTTGCCCTAGATCATAATAATTAGACATGTTTTTTAGAGATACTGATTCTGTTAGACCATGAAGTATGGTTGCCATACCCATGGTGTCTAATAAACCTTTAGGTCTTATATCAAAAATCCAGTTAAGTATTGCGCCATCAAACCGCATGTTGTGACCAAGAACAAAACTGTTTTTAAAATCATAATTATTTAAAAATAATTTTATTTCTTCGTGAGTTCCAGTAAACCATATAGTTTTTTTGTTGTTATCTTTTACTGCAACACCTATAACTTCAAACTGTGAGTCTCTTATGTAAGCCTCAGTAGTGTATTTTTTTAAACCATATTCTTTAGAGTAGTACGTTTCAAAGTCAATCGTTAGTAGATTCAAGTTTATCCTTTCGTTTTTTATTCTTGCACACACCTTTTAAATCTCGTGTGTGTCCGCAATACCACTCCTTATAAAAGAACTTTGCGGGGGATCCGCATTCTATGCATATTCTTTCAGTCTTGTTATACTTTGTTGGCATATAAAGTATGCTCGTCTCGACATTCGGCTGAACACCATCTTCTCTTATCTTCTACAGGTTTATCACACCACATGCATTTACCTGTATTGTTCTCTTCTATAGATGTATTAATAGAGCCAAGAGTTATATTAATTCTATTTTGTATTTCGTCATTTGCTTTGTCTATTTCGTCGCTCATTCTCTTTTAGCTCAATATATTTATTTGCGTACCATATCATTTTTTTAAGGTCTTGTACCGCGTTCTCTTTGTGTAAACATCTAAGTAAATATTTACCGCATTGCCACAGCAAGGGTTCTTTAGAAAAAAATTCTTGAAGTATTTCAATGACTTCCCACTTTTTACTAGTGTAGTGGGTAGGGTGGTTTACCATGTCTTTTTTATTTTTTGTCATCTACATTAAATGTTTGTTTACCTTTAATGTAAAACTCTAGCATATCTAGATTAGTTTCGTCAACTAGTAACGCTTTACCATTCGCTATTGATATATCTCTTAGATGTTTTTGTTGAAGTGCGGTAGGTTTATTTCCGTTGGCTTTACACTCAATACCAACAAACAGGCCTCTGTGACATGCTATGATGTCAGGTACACCTGAGCTCATATAGCCGTTAGCCACAGGAAAAAAGTAATAAGCACCAAGCTCTTTTAACTTGTTAACAACTTGTTGTTTTACCCATTTCTCTGTGACTTTTTTAGCTACCATGCAAATATTGTACTTGCAATAGTTGATCTTACAAGTAACGTTTAATAACCTCAACTGCTTTTGCTATTGATACAACGTTCCTTTTACGACTTAAGCTAAACGCTAAGTATTCATCATCTACTGCGGTTTCAACTAAAACAAAGTATTTATCGTCTCTTACGCCAACACCTTGAATGTGTTTTTTCACAGGTGCCAGTTTAAGTATAGATACTTTTCTTTGTTCTTCTGTTGTCATTCTATTGTACGAAGCATGTACATTAAACACCTTCATATATTTTCCATAATTGAATTAACCTTGTTAACTACGTCAGCACGTAAATCTGCGTGTTGCCGTAAATCAGCAGGGTCTACACCCATCAATGATTTTTCCAACTGCACTCGAACGTTCTCAAGCTTTGCGTCTTTAGTCACGTTAAGCTTAGTGAGTAAGTTAGTCAAGTCTAAAGCGTTGTTGACCAAGCTATCACGAAAGATTTTCTTGTCGTTACCGCTTAGCCTATCCACAATATGTTCTACTGTCTTGTGAACTCTTGACCATGCGTCACTCATAGCATTGTTGACTCTTTCGTCATAAGCTTTTTGATACTCGTCTTCAAGTTTAGATTTCATATCTTGTTCAACACTGATTCTAAAATCCCCAGCTTCGGGGACAGGCATAATTGTATACTTAAGACTAAACCGTTGCTTGATAACATCAACGTCAGGATAATCGTTTCGATTAAACAGCTTACCTAGTCTGTAAGCCATGACCGTAATTATGTTTGGATAATTACTTAAGAACGAATCTACACGTTCCTGAAACAAATCTTCATACTCAGAAAGTTGATCTTTGTAATCAAAAAAGTTTGTCATGGGTAACAGTCTGGTACCTGTGTCAGACCAAGGCAATGTCTGTCTTGTATGCCAATCTCTTATCTCCGTTGATAATTTAGTTATATTCTCAAGTTCACTAGCGCCTGCCAACAAATGCTTGTTGTAGTTGCCTGCTTTAGTGGTAGTGTTTTTGTCTATATCAATTTCTTTTGATACGCTTTTGTCTAGCTTTCTTGCAGTCCATACAGATATATTTAAATCAACAAGAACTGCGCTTGATGCAATGCTACTGTCCATAATAAAATCCTTTTAATAATTAAAGTTAAATCCCAAATTCCCAAATTTAGGAATTTGAGCTCATGTAGTCCAACGCATATTGCTCTCTCTTACCACTTATCATTTCTTCTGCTATCTGCAAACCTTGGTTATCTTCAGGCATGGCAACCCAAGTATTTCGTATTTGCGCGATTATAGGTTCAAGACCTGTGTATGTACACTTGTTGTCTAGTTTGTCTGTGACATACTTAGAAAGTGCAGGTAGTTGAAAACTCATAACAGATTCATTGTCAGCTATAGCTTTCTCTCTCACTTCCGTGTACATATCTAGCATATTTCTTACAGGACTTAACTGCCACGACTGCCACAGCTCATCAGGTAGCATACGAGCTAATGCTATATACCTCTGCGATAAGTCCCATATATTATGGTCTAGAGAAAAGTATTTAATATGTAAACCATCCCATTTATTATCTATATGAGGGTGGGTTTTCGCTGCATACTTGTGCCATAAGTCGTAAGCAATTGTTTTAGTTATAGACTCACCGTTTACATCACCTCTTTCGTAAAACTTTTTTATGTTTTTACGTTGTGATAGCGTTAAGCCTGCTACATTAAATATTCCTTTAAGTTGCATCATTCCCGACAGATGCCTTTGTGGTACATGTATTCCCATTTTATTTCTCCTTTAAAGTTATTGTTTTACCTTGTGGTGCTATCTTGTTAGATGTAACCACCCATAGTACTGGGTTGTTCCAAGGCGCACCCCAAGAGTCTTCTACCCAACCGTCAGTTAGCATAATTACAGCTTCAGGTTCTAACCTCTTGTCACGTATATACTCACTTACACAACCTGCTCGTGTGCCACCACCATCTTTTACTTTGGTGCTACTAAGCAGACTTTCGTAATTCCCTCTGTCATAAGTCTCATGACCTACAACATAATGACCCCAGTAAAGTAATTCAACGCTTTGTGGGTTCACGTCCTTACAAATACCAACAAGTTCGGACAAAAATACTTGTACCTCTTTTGAAGATATTGAGCCTGATGTATCCACACCTACAACTATGTTGCCGACTGATTCCCCGATTATAGAAGGCATATATACATCTTGTCCTATGAATCTTCTATGAGGTCTCTTCCAACTAGATACATCTTTGCTGTTGCAGGTTGAAGTAATGAACTCTCGCAACTGTTCTTTCCAGTCAACTTTGGGTTTCAGCACCTCTTGAATAGTTCGGTTGCCGTGACCCTGCATTTTTCCACGTAACACTTCGCCTTGACGTAATGCTTGGTCGATTTGCCTTTCCGTGACTTGTACTTCTTCCTCAGTCATTTGCTCAGCACCTTCCCAATCATGTTCGTCATGACCAGACCGTGTTTCTTCGCCTGACTCTTCCAACAAATCATATATTTGTTTAGTTGTCATGTCAGCATACTTGAGGTCAAACAAACCACCTTGAGGTAGCTCTGTCAAAGAGTTGTCTTTATCAGCTTCGTATATAGCATAGTTCACTACGTAATCAGCCGCCATGTTTGTAAGTTGTGGATTCTTTTTGAATAGTTTTTTCCACATGTGCATGTGTTGATATACTTTGTGTATAGCTTCATGCAACACTACAAAATTCAACTCTTTGTCATTAAGAGTGTTAATGAACTCAGGGTTGTACATTACATCTCTACCATTGGTGCACGCCGTTGGTATCTTGTCAGTCATCTCCACCTTGCCAATAGAAAGAACTCCTGAAAACATACAGAACTGCTTGCTACGCATGATAGCGATGTGTGACTTGGTAATCCTATCGCTAGGATTCGTTAACTTCGTCATCTTCACTCTCCTTAAAAGAATTGATTGTTTTTTACTGCCCAATCGGTAAACATTTTGTTAGTTGCAAACATGGTTTTTTTGTCAGTTGCCATAATGTTGACAGCAAACAAAGCTTGCAACTCCATAGGTAGTCTCTGCATATAGGTTAGCCAAGCTTCCACATGTTGTTTTTTGATCGTCATCAACTCTCTCATAACCAAGATAACTCGTGCAGAGGGGTCCTCAGGAACTTTAGCTTCATTAGGCTTGCCATAGATAGACTCTTTGGTTGGCAGACCGTCAGACAAACTGAAGTACGCAGACATATCTCTCGCCGCAGACTCACCAATCGTACCAGCAAGTGCACTCATCGTAGTCTCTACTCCCAAAACATGCCTCTGATTGACAATGAATGACGCTTTGGCCAATGACCTAGGAGATACAAAAGCCTCTTGTTGCTTGCGTGGGTCGTATATATACATGTTCTCTTTTTGTGATTCATCTTTGTAAGACGCCAAACAATGTGGGAACTGTTTAACCCAAGCCAATATCTCAGCGGCAATGCCGTTGTTCATACCCCATTCAAGCCACTCATCATCGTTGGGATTACGCACCTCAACGTTTGTCAATCTGTTTTTTGCGTGAGCTTTCATGTTGTCCCCAACCGCATCTGTTGTTAGGTTACCTGTTGAGTATACAATCGAGTCAGGGTGAAACTTGACCGCACCCAATCGACGTTCGAGCATAACGGGCAATAGCATGTTCTTTACAGGTTCGTTAGCTTTGGTAATCTCGTCAAGCATGATAATGACAGGCTTGTTGTGGTGTAGTTGAAACCGTTCGTTTGGGTAGAAGGCTGTTGTTTTCTGCTCATGATTCATTGCAGGCATAGCCAAGTCACCTAGGTCCAAGTCAGCACAATCAATATATACAGGTATGTGTGTGTCAAACCTAGCTGATAAAGTTTGCAGTAGTGTAGACTTACCAATACCTGGTTGACCTTTAATGTGAACCGTTACATCTTTACCAACTGATGCAATAAGGTCTTCGGCTTGTTTCAAAGTAATAGTATTATTCATTTCTAAATCCTCTCTTTGGTTGAAAATAATGCCCAAATTCCTAAATTTGGGAATTTGGTACTCTTGTTATACTCTTTCAAGTATCTGTCTATGCTTTGATGTCTTCATAGTATTTTCTAGATATTCAATAATTTTCTCTACAGGTTGCTTCTTTGTAGCGATTTGATATCCGTATAAATTGTTAACTTTGTAAGTTGCAAACAAAAACATAGCATAGTCATCTTGAGGGTCTAGCTGTTTATACTCGTCACGCATACTACGTTTTTCTTCAAGTGTCAGTTGTTCAGGCAACAACTTGTACATGCTTGTAATTTTATCTACAGTGTTTGTATAGAAGTTTTTTCTGATTAAGTTTATCGCTTTACGATTTACTTTCCACTTAGGTAATGGTTCAAATTGATCGACATTTGTTGGTGTCAAATCATAATTGAACGCGTACATAGTATCTTCTTTTACAGGATAGGTTTTTCCACTCGTGTGTACATGCATATACCTGGTTTTTTCCACCTCATCGTATGGATAAGGTGAAGGTACAATTTCTCTGATAGGTACGTTTGTAAAATGCAAACCTGATATGCTAGTTTGAAAATGATTCGATAAACTTGGCGCGCACCTGTTATAAGACACAGGTGTTTGAAGTTCAAAGTAGTTTTTGTAGTACCTGATACATTCAATGACCGTTCGACCCACTGCTCTATCTGGAAACACTTTAAACATTGTGTAGTACTCTTCCATATCTTCGTTTATTACCTTAGTAAGATATTTACCTTGAAACAATTTAGTGTTTTTACTCGCACCTTTATAAAAGGCTTTGTCTATATGTTCTACATCTTTTGAGCGCAGTGAGTGCCAGCGCACCGCTTTGTGAAAATGTGACACTTCATCAAAAGTGTTTACTCTGTAGTTGTGGTCAAAATGTAATCCAATTGCCATGATATTTCTCCTCTCGTTTACAAATTCCTGAATTTGGGAATTTGAGATGTTGATAAAAAAAGAGAGCGCTTGATTTCTCACTCTCTAATAACATTATAGCATACTAACTAGACATTGTCAAGTCATTTAACATTCCCTCCTTTGTTGTTAATACCTTTTAAATCTTCAAGTCTTGTAAAAACCATGTAGTTAGATTTGTGCATGGGCGCTATACAATGCTTGACCTTTTTTGCGTCTTCTTCACCACATGTCATACAGGTCTTGTAACCTAACACGTGACGAGATGTTGGTATGTGTGTTCCACACTTGATACATTGAAACTTTGGCATGATAATCCTCTCTCTCTATTTAGCTTTGTGAGTGTAAATACTTTTAATTGACCACTCAGGAAACCTAGGTGGTGGGTAGAATATCTCGCTTAGTAAGTTAGGTCTAACTTTAAAATATACTAGCTTGTCATTCTCTGCTCTTCGATAGTTTAGAATATTCTTAGTTACGAGGTACGGTAGTATAAAACTAAACTCATAGTCTTGAAACTGTAGAAATTCTGTTAACTCCGTGGGTGACATCTCAACGTCATCAACTAAAGTTTGCTTGATAAGATTAACAGCTCGCTTGTATCCCACATCAGAGCCGTCTATCATTTTGTATCTCTTTGTAAATATAATTTCAAATTCGTGATTCATAATAACCCTTTGTTAACTTCGTTAGTCTTCGCAGTTGCCATTGATGCAAAATCTGTTTTGGTTTAACAAATCTTTTTCAACTGCTTCTAATGTTTGTTGGCGCAACACTTCCATATGAGTATCCACGTCATTGGTTACATCAGACATTGTTTTGTCTGAAAGTATTTTTCCCTCAAACTCTTCCCATATTTCACCTGTTTCGGCCCCTATAATCTTGATCGAAACTTCAACATTATACTTGGTTTCGTTACCCATTTTATTCTCCTTCTAGTTTTATATCAGGAGCAAAACTTATAGGTGATACAGGTATAAGTTCTCCACCATCATCTATGTGCTTCAAAACATCTTCGCATAGGTCATCAATAGCAAGGGTGCTCAACTCTATATTGTTAGAACTGACAATAATATCTTCCCCTCTGTCATCATTCAAAACAACTCTAAACGTCATCTCACTTGTGTCTACGTAGATGTAATCTACATCTTCACGTTTTAGTTTCATCTTTAGCCTCCGTTAGTTCTTTAATTATCTGCTCAACAGCCTTATCGTTGTGGTTGTTAAGTTCTTTTTGTGTCATATTTTTTCTAATCCTGTCAGGCATTAGGTATGACAGTTTGTTAGGATTATCTGCTAAGTAATCCTCAAGTTCTTTTTTCCAATCTTGTTCACTCATCTTCACTTACGCGTTCTCCTCTACTATCATGTCAATGTGTATGTTTCCGTCCTCTACTTGACCAATTATCCACTTCGTTACTTCTTCTCTAGTAGCATTTTCTAATAGTGTTTTGGTTTCTTCTGATTGGTCGCTTACACTTGTTAGGTCTACTATGTATTTCTTATCCATTACGCGTTCTCCTCTACTAATTCATAATCTAGAATTTCAAACTCTTCATCTAGGTTCTTTAATTCTTTCTCGTTTTCACAGAAAAAGAATATATGACTTTCGGAATCATCAAAATCATCGTAGTCTCCAAAATGTATATACCCCTGATATTCTTTTCCATCGTCTTTCCATCTAATGTTACACCTCGCGCCTACAGGTTTACTCATTTCTTTTTACCTCCCTTGTCGTCTATGTTAATACAAAATGCAGGTGGTTCTACTTTTACAAATATACTACTGTTATCCTGCAAGGACTCTAGTAGAAACCCTTTCTTTGCATGGCAGTGATACACTTTGTTAGCGTCAGCTTGTGACACTATGTATGTCAGTGCGCTTATCCATGCTACTACTAACCCCACCAAAAACGCTGGTAGATAATCATAAATGAACCTAATCATACCAATACCTCCCTTGTTAAGAATCCAATCGCAAAGCCAATGACTATGCCTAGTAAATACCAATTACGTTTCTTACGTCTTACTTCAATAGTTTCGTAACTCATTACGTTCTCCTTGTCCAAATTCCTGAATTTGGGAATTTGAGATGTTGATAAAATAAAGGGGCGAATTGCCACTTCTTAAACACCATTATAGCATTATATCTTGACATTGTCAAGTACATCGTCCCATGAGTCAGTGAGTGTCTGAAGGGTTGTTTTAGGTATTTTATCGTTAGCTTCGTTAGCTTCGTGAGTGTACTTAGTTTCTATTATAAATAATTTCCATAACCCTGCAGGTATGCGACATTGTCCTTTCTCCCACCTTGCCCATGTTGCTTGCGTAACACACACCAAACGTGCGCACTCATCTTGGGTAAGTTTAGCCCTCAGTCTGTGATTTTTTATGGTGCTTGTGTCAGGTACAAAGTACGTGTCTGTGCTCATGCCATCAACCTTTTTTCTTTCTTGTTTTTCAACACTCTTATCTTGACCGTAAATAACTCCCAATACGCTAATGGCATTTTGCTCTCGCCTATCTCCCATCTGCGAAAATGTCTGCTGTTCACGTGCAGTAAATTGCCTGCTTGTTCCTGCGTTAAATCGATCGATAATCTTAAATCTTTAATATCTTTTGGTTCGGGTTGTTTCAATATGTTCATACCTGTCCTCTCTACAGTTGGATTATTAGTATACACTTTTGTCCTGTTTGGTGTCAACATAGTTACGTGGTGCTTAAAAAATAGGCAGGCATTTTGTGACACTATTGTCCTGTTCTGTCCCAAATTCCTAAATTTATGATTTTGTGAATACGAGTTGTGGTGTGTTGATATACACTATTGTCCTGTTACCTATCATACTGTATATACATATTGTATATATTTGACACTATTGACCTGTCATACTGTATTACACTATTGTCCTGTTGTATAACTAAGTTAACTTTGTCATGTACACTATTGTCCTCTTTGACACTTTTGTCCTGTTGGGTAGACAATGTCTGTCATTTTGTTAAGCGTTTGATTTTATTAACTTTGTTAACTTTGTGGTGGGTACACTATTGTCCTATTCAAACACATTAAGTTATTGATTATATTGAATAAGTTTGTATTCAAACACATGAGTATCTGTATTCAAACACAGTAAGTGCTTGATTTAAAAGCAAAATGACATTCAAACACATGAATTGTACAATACTACACTGCGCAAACTGCTCTTACGAAGTTAAAGCAGTTAAAAACACAAATATACAATATGTATATTATATTTTATAACTCTAAAGACTATTTATAAGTGTTATATTGTTATAATGTTTGAATAGCCTGTAATCCCTTGCTATCACTGCGTTTGTATTCAAACACCTATTCAAACACTTCTACACAGTGGACAAAGTCTGTCATAATACAGTTATCCACAGGACAATACTGTAGCCACCCAGTATCGATCGAATTTTGCTGTCAAGTATTGTGGTACCAATACGGTCATACGGTCCTCATTGGACCAAAAAAAAGGCTACCGAAGTAGCCTTTTTTTGAAAGTTAACTAAGTTAACTTTGTTTGTTGATAAATGCTATTAGCTGAACAGCTCTGACTTTTTGAGTTTCGAGGTCATTATCTTTTTTAATCCAATCAGATATATTTTTAATTGAATCTTTGATAAGTTCCTTTGTATCTAAATCTTCAGCCTTGGCATTAGATTTAATTCTTTCTTTACGTACTTTTTTGATTGTGTTGAGCTCTTCAGCGGTGCCGTTATCCATTACGTCTACGGCTAACATAGCGAGGTCAGCGTCACTCATATGCGCGTATTCTGCTTCTAACTCAGCACGTTTTTTTGCTGTTGCTAACGCCTTAGCTGATTGAGGGCGCTCGAGTCCTAACTCTTTTAAGCCGTTGCGAACTGAGGTCATTTTATTTTCAGCTGTTTTTTCAGCTATGTTAAGAGCTGTGACCATTAATGATTTAATAGTGAGCATAACTGACTCCCAAAGCTCTTTGCTGGGCTCAGTACCTAGTAGCACGGCGGACTCCTGAATACTATCTTCAACGGCGTTAACAGAGCTTGAGAGCTTAGTAGCAATACTCATACATGAATCATTCTGAGAGTCTGATAATACTAGTAAAACTGGTCCCGCTTGTTTTGATTGTGACATTTTTATATCTCCTAAAGTTAATCCCAAAATCCTGAATTTAGGAATTTGGGAACGGCTAGGCGTAATTGCTCAACCGATAAACCCAATTATACAGCAATGGTGGACAATGTCAAGGTAACACACCCACCGCCCCCCCATGTAGACAACGGTCATCAGGGACTCCTGATACATCCTATACATAGTAATATGCTCAAATAATATATAATTTTTATAAAATCGATAACTAAACTTGACACTGTATAGCGCACCTACCCCCCTGCAAAACAAAAGGGCTTTGAAAAAAATATTTTGCAAAAAATTCATAACACTGGTCCAGTGCTATGAAAAAGTAGAATGATTCTCACTACCACATCAAAACTTAAATAGATGTAATATTTAATTATGGAAAATATATCTATATACATAATGTTTTTGTTATTGCTTTTTGCGTATTGTTTAGGCCTAGCATATTAAAATAAACACTTGAAATGTTAGAACAAATAATATATATTTGGGTCAACAACGCATACTATGCGCAAACGAAAATGGAAAAAGAATGTCAATTACAATCAAACCTGAAATTGATAAGCCGTTGCCCGATGATTACGATGACGAGAAAGCAACCACTTTTGACAAGAAAGTAAAAGTTGCTACGACTACAGCTAAAGTTTTAGTTGATGGCGGAGCGGATATACCTGTAAGCAGTCAAGAAAAAATAGAAGCTGAAGAACTGTTTAAAGCTTTTACAGATCCCGAAGTCAAGACAACTCCAAACAGCACAATAAACAAAGCTTTAAATACTCCAGCTACAGTGCAGCATTTGTATGCAATGCTTTCGGATTATGATCATCAAGTAGTGCAAGAAGCTGTGCAGCTCCGTAGGTTTATTACAAACAAACTTATAGAAGATACAGGGCTTACTGATCCCAGACATAGATTGAAAGCATTAGAGTTACTAGGAAAAATATCAGACGTAGGGTTGTTTAGCGAAAAAACAGAAGTAGTTATTAAAAACGATGATCCAGAAGAACTGCAGAACCAAATTAAATCTAAACTGTTTAAAATATTAGGACACGGCTATACAGTTGACGCTGACTTTGAAGAAGTAGAAAAAGAGTTGGGTTCTATTAAACACGAAGATCTGGATACACCTACAGATGACGATTAATATACCTGGAATTAATGAAGCTGATTTACAAAAAGCATTAGCTAATTTAAGCTCACTGCCAAAAAACGAACAAGTAGAACTGCTACATCTTTTAGATGCACTAGAAAGCAGAACACAATTAACTAACAGACAAAACACCTTTTTAGATTTTGTACACCATGTCTATCCAGGGTATAAAGTAGGAGCGCACCATGAAAAATTGGCTAGAATTTTTGAAGAAATTGCGGCCGGCAAGAAAAAAAGAGTCATTGTCAATATTGCCCCGCGTCACGGTAAGTCAGAGCTTATATCTTATTTGGCGCCAGCTTGGTTTTTGGGCAAGTATCCGCACAAAAAAATTATCATGGCGTCTCACACGGCTGACCTCGCGGTTAATTTTGGTCGTAGAGTCAGAAATTTGGTGGGTTCAGACCCTTATAAGGACATCTTCCCTGGCGTCGAACTTCAGGCGGATAGCAAATCCGCTTCTCGTTGGGGCACTAATTATAATGGGGAGTATTTTGCTATTGGCGTTGGTGGCGCTCTTGCTGGTAGGGGCGCAGACTTATTTATAATTGATGATCCACACTCTGAGCAAGATGCAAAACTAGGTAAACCAGAAGTATTTCTCCCTGCGTGGGAGTGGTTTCAATCAGGACCTATACAAAGGTTGATGCCAGGCGGTGCAATTATAGTGGTTATGACTAGATGGTCTAAATTAGACTTGACAGGACAGATAATTAACCAAATGGTAAAGAATGAAGATGTAGATGACTGGGAAGTTGTTGAGTTTCCAGCAATAATTGAGGATAAGGGCGGGAATGAAGCGTCATTATGGCCTGAGTTTTGGCCCTTAGAGGAGCTACAAAGCAAAAAAGCGGCATTAGATATACGATATTGGAATGCACAGTACTTGCAAAACCCAACATCAGAAGAAGGCGCGTTAATTAAGCGTGATTGGTGGAATATATGGGAAAAAGAAGACCCACCTAGCTGTGAATTTATTATTATGACGCTAGATGCTGCACAGGAGAAGAATAATAGAGCTGATTATAATGCGTTAACTACGTGGGGTGTGTTTTTTAACGAAGAAGTTAATAATTATAATATAATACTGTTAAATGCAGTAAAAGAACGGTTAGAATTTCCAGAATTAAAGCAACTATGCATTGATGAGTACAAAGAGTGGGAACCTGACTCGTTTATTGTAGAAAAAAAGTCAAACGGGGCGGCTTTATATCAAGAATTTAGACGTATGGGGATACCAGTTGGAGAGTTTACACCAAGTAAGGGACAAGATAAGATTAGCCGCGTTAACGCGGTTAGCGATTTGTTCAGTAGTGGTGTTGTTTGGGCTCCAGACAGACGTTGGGCGCGCGAAGTTATTGAGGAATGTAATGATTTTCCATCAGGCGCCAATGATGACTTGGTTGACTCTACGACCTTAGCTTTGGCAAGGTTTAGGCAGGGTGGATTTATTCGCTTGCCAAGTGATGAAGAAGATGATATACAGATGTTTAGAGGTCGCAATCATAAAAAATATTATGCAGTGTAATTTAAGGAGATAGGTTATGAAGGGCGTTAAGCATTATACAAAAGATGGTAAAGAGCATAAAGGGTCGTCGCATAAAATGAAAGACGGCACACTA
>Ga0209336_10000627_pt1 | contig 17956 bp, 15 predicted proteins | sample LinPmetageLP32_FD_184042 | JGI IMG/M metagenome (GOLD analysis project Ga0209336, IMG submission 184042) | Marine viral communities from the Pacific Ocean - LP-32 (SPAdes) (version 2) | ecosystem: Environmental > Aquatic > Marine > Oceanic | place: Pacific Ocean | collected 2009-08-23 | reverse complement strand
CTTGTACAAGGTGAGATCGACACATTTGTTGGTTTCAAGTTTATCGTAAGCAACCGTTTGAAAGACGATGGTACTAGCAGACTATGCTACGCCTGGGCAGAAGACGGCTGTATGTTAGCGATAAATAAGGACGTAACTTCACGAATTGAAGAACGTGCTGACAAATCATATTCAACCCAGGTTTACTACTGCGCTTCTCATGGTGCTTCCAGAATGGAAGAAGAGAAGGTTGTAGAAATCGCTTGTAACGAATAGGAAAGGAGATAGATCATGGGTACAGTTTATTCAATTGAACGAACAAATAGTCGTGCTACTCCTTCTGTTATGAACAAGACCATCCAGTTTGGTGGACGAGTTCGGTACGCAAGGGGTGAGTATGAAGCCGCATCATTAAGTGCAGGCGAAGTCATTGAAATGTTCAAGCTTCCGAACGGAGCTAGAATTGTCAAAGGGGAGCTTTCACATGATGCTTTAGGTTCATCAACAACTTTATCTGTTGGCCACGCCGCTTATAAAAATGCGGATGGTACTGACGTAGCTTTAGATGCAGATGAGTTTAAAGCAGCCGCAGCATCGACTTCTGTCACAGTTGTGGACATTGCAGCAACCGTTGCACTCGGCCGTAACTCTGTAATAGATGCGGATGAGAATGGTTTCATTGTAACAGCAACTCTTGCTGGTGCGGCTGGAACTGGCACAATCGTAGTCCAAATGGAATACGTTTTGGATTAAGATAGTGGGGGGCATTTTGCTCCCCATTTTTTTTTAGGAATAGAACATGACATCTGAAGTTTCAATTGTGAATCGGGCGTTAAATCATCTTGGTGCAACCAATATAAGCTCGTTAGATGAAAATTCTAAAGCTGGGCGACATATGAATCTTATTTTTAATCAAGTTCGTGATGATGTTTTTAGAGCGCATCCCTGGAACTCATTGACAAAAAGAGCAACCTTGGCACAGCTCACTGAAAAACCTGAGTATGGATATTCGTTTCAGTATGCCTTACCAGCCAATCCGTTTTGTTTAAGGGTTTTAGAGTTCTCTACAGGGACATTGACGTATCCCTATGATAATATGGTAGATAATAGTGGTGGCCCTGTTTTTGTGATTGAAGGAAGAAACTTACTTACAGATGAATCATCCGTTAAAATTAAATTTATTGCAAGGATTACAGACCCAAATGAGTATGATGCAAACCTTATATCAACGCTTTCAGCAAGGCTGGCTATGGACGCTTGTTATGCTATCACAGGGTCAACGAGCCTTGTACAAGTTATGGCTGGGTTATACGAAGCGAGATTAAAAGAAGCTCGGTTTATTGATGCAACAGAAGGTGCTAATCAGCGGATTGAGGCATCAAACTTTATTGAATCGAGGTTTTAATTTATGGCTCGGTCTGCTCCAGCCCTAGCATCTTTTACGGCAGGGGAAATCTCTCCCAGGCTTGAGGGCAGAACAAATATTCAAAAATACAACGAAGGTTTATCTGATCTAACAAATATGGTTGTTCATCCACACGGAGGTGTTACACGAAGGCCAGGCACTGAATATCTTGGTGAAATAAAATCAAGTGGGGTAAAGGGGCGATTAATTCCTTTTGTTTTTAAAAGCTCTGATACATATATTTTGGAATTTGGTGTATCGAAAATGCGCATTTACCGCGAAGGTTTACAAGTTCTCACAGGAACAACTAAAAACATTTCAGCTATTACGCGCGCATCACCAGGAGTTTTAACGTCCAATTCGCATGGGTTTTCCGATGGTGATGAGATTTTCATAACCTCTGTGGTTGGAATGACAGAATTAAATGATAGAAATTACAGGGTTGCAAACAAAACAACAAATACATTTGAACTTACAGATTTATATGATGTAGCGATTAATACGACGAGTTTTACAGCCTATACATCTGGTGGAGCAATGCAGGCGGTGCTTGAAATAACCTCCCCATATGCAGAAGCGGATTTACCAGATTTACGTTATGCCCAATCAGCCGACACAATGCACATTGTTCATCCAAGTTATGCAATTCGAACATTAACAAGAACAAGTCATACGGCTTGGACCTTTGCAACGCCTTCGCTGACTGAAACAGGTGGAAATCCTGCGTTGACCAGTTCAGATAACTACCCATCTGTTGTGACGTTTTTTGAACAACGCCTTGTATTTGCAGCAACAATAAACAATCCACAAACGTTGTGGTTTTCAAAAACAGCCGTTTATAATAATTTTGAAACAGGAACAAACGATTCGGATGCTTTAATTTATACAATTGCTTCAAACACGGTTTCAAATATTCGGTGGTTGTCAGCAACAAGGGTTTTAAGTATTGGAACGTCGGGTGGAGAATATGTTGTAAGTACAACTAATGATGGGCCTGTAACTCCAACAACGACGCTTATTCGAAAATATTCTAATTATGGAACAGCAACGGTTACACCTGTTCAATCTGCGGATGTTACGTTGTTTTTACAACGAGGTGGGCGTAAAGTTCGAGAGTTTAAATATGTTGGTGAAATCAATAGATCTGGTTATCAAGCACCCGACATGACGATCTTATCTGAACATATTACTGAAGGTGGCATTACAGAATTTGCCTACCAACAAGAACCTGATAGTATAGTGTGGGCTATTCGTGGTGATGGTGTTTTACTTGGACTAACGTATAGGAGAGAAGAACAAGTTGTTGCTTGGCATAAACACGTCCTAGGTGGACGCTTTGGCCTTGCTAAAATTACCGTAAGTGATTATTCAAATATTGCAGTTGGAAGCACTCTTACAATTACAAAAAGTGATGGAACATCTGTTGTTTTTAAAAGTGAAACGGCTGGTAGTTCTAGTCCTACAAACACAAATGGTTTTCGCCCTAACACATCAAATAACACAACGGCTGATAATATCTTCACAGCAATCAACGCCCATGAAGATTTCACTGTTGCAAATCCTGCTGCTGCCGTTGTTATAATTCACGAAACAAATCCAAGTTCTACAGGGTTTATTACATTAAAATCGTCTGACACAACACGGCTGACTGTTACAAGTGAAGGAACGTCTGTTGTAGAAAGTATTGCAACTCTTCCAACCGACACTGGTGAAGATGATTTATATATGATTGTAAAAAGAACAATCAATGAAGGAACAAAACGATATATTGAAAAACTAAAACTTTTTGACTTTGGTGATGAAACAACAGCAGCACATTTTGTCGATTCTGGTTTAGCCTTTATCGGAACAGAAACAACGTCATTAACAGGTCTATATCACCTCAAAGGTGAAACAACATCTGTCTTAGCAAATGGAGCGTCACACGCTCTTAAAACAGTGTCTGATGGCGGGATAACAACAAACTTTAGTGTTACCACAGCAGCGGTTGGATTAGGCTATACAAGCAAGTTAAAAACCCTTCGTTTAGAGGCGGGATCTGTTGATGGAACAAGTCAAGGGAAACCAAAACGAATTCATAATATTGTGTTGAGATTATTTAGAACGGTTGGAATTGAAGTTGGAACGGATGAGACAAATATTGATCGGATTCCTTTTCGTGATAGTTCGATGGATATGGACGCTGCTGTGCCGTTATTTACGGGTGATAAGGACATAGAATTTCCTGGTGGATTTGAGGATAATGACCGCCTTTATGTTCAGCAAACTCAACCTTTACCAATGACTATTTTAGCAATGTATCCTCGTCTAAACACGTTTGATATTTAGGAGAAACCATGTCAACAGCTCTTGCTCTTATATCTACAGCTTTACAAATTGGGTCAGGTATAAAAGCCAAAAGTGCTGCAGATAAAGCAGCAGAAGCAGCAAAAAAAGCAGGTGAATTCAACGCTGGAATTATTGAACGTGATTTAGATTTACTTGATATACAAAAAAAAATTGTCAATAAAAACTACTTACAAACAGACGCAGAAAATCGGTATAATTTTAGAGGGCAGCAATCAACTGCTAGAGCAAATTTTGCATACGCTGGTGTTGAAATCTCAATGGGAACGCCAATTCAAGTGATGAGGCAAAATGCAAGATTGTTTGAATATGACCAACATAAAATAAAATTTAATAAACAAATGACTGATTTGCAAATTGAAGATCAAAAAGAATCTGTTCGCCTTAATGCAGAGCTATCACGCATGGAAGGCGGTATGGCTGCGGCCTCTGCACGAACAACAGGTCAAGTGTCTCTTCTTCAAAGCTTTAGCCAAGCAGCAAACACAGCCTACAGCTCAGGGTTCTTTGGGCAATGAAAATACCAGTTTACCAAACAGGAAGAGTCCAAGGAGGTAGTACCCTACCAGGCGTAAGTTTTAATGCTCGTCAAAACCCAAGGGCAATGGCACAAGCTGAGTTAGATAAAGCAAAACCACTGCTTACAGCTATGAATGCAGCCACTAGCTTTATGGTGCAACGCCAGAAGATGGCTACAGAAATACAATATAATGAAAGTCTGTTAGCAGCCGAAGAAAGCCTAAGAGAGTTGACGCTATCGTCTATTAAAGATCCAGATATTGGAAATGTTTTTGAAGGAGAAAACAAATGGAGTCAGCAAGTTGGTGAAGTAAAACAAAAAATTTTAGGGCAGCTTAGAAATCGTGGTGCATTAGCAAAGTTTAATTCAGCCTTTGACAGCTTAGAATTACAGTATCGTTTTAAAGTTCGTGGGGAAATTGATTCACGTTATATTGCAAGAGAAGAAGCAGCGTTGTCTGCACAGCGAACAAAAACTGTTGAAATATTATCTGATTATATTAGCGCAGATCAAGATTTGTATAAGGAGAAGTTTAAACAACTCATGGTGTTGCAACAGCCTAGCATTAACGATGGCCGTGCAAATCCTGATGCAGTAACAGTAGCTAATTTTGAAATGAAGAAACAAATTGCTACAAATGTTATAAACGGATTTGTTGGTAGCAATATTGACAAAGCAACTCTACTTTACGATGCGTTTGAAGCAGTAGAGCGTTTTCGTAAAGACGGTATTACAGATCTAGAATCTCTAGCGTCAATGTCAGATATAGTGGGTGCAGACTATGCTATTAATACTCTAATACAGCTCAATTCTATACCCGAAGGTGATGCAATTATCTTTACCGCTTTAAAAAATGCCATTGATCGTACTAACCTGTTAGAAAAAAAATCTGAAGAATTTGACACCAAACAAAAAGAAAATTATCAAAAAGCATTTATTTCTATGTTTACAATTAAGGATTCTGATACATTTAAACTCATAGATTTTTTACCATTTGATATGTATTTTAACCAAACGGAAAAAGAAACAATATTTGGCAATGGGCCAATTAATGGCGAGAAAGCAAAGCAAGTTATTTTTGATTTCTTTGATAGAAATGCTGTTTGGGAAAGCGTAACTGATCGTGAAAAAGCAGAACTAGAATTAGCTAACACAATAGGGTCAGGTTTTTCGGCTACAACTAATGAAGATGAACTTTCAAGTATAATATTTCGAGCAAGCATTGGAAGCTATACTTTTAGCAACCTAATTGATGATAGAAGTAAATTGACTGCACCTGAGTTTGAAACAGTGCGAAAACTTATTTTATCAGAAAGTGACGATAATCTAGCAGAATTTAGACTTTTTGGTCAAAATGAAATTGGTTATAATCCATTGCAAGACGTAGAAGGGTTAACATCAAAAACCGTACAGCGTGAATATTTAAATTATAATAATGAATTAACTCAGTTTGTTGAAGATAAACTTGCTGATGGATTGTCTTTAACCCGAAAGCAAATAAAAGACAAAGCAAATGAATTATTAGCAGATGTTGAGATAAGAATTGTTAAACAGCTTAAGGGGGATTACTTAGCGCAACTTTCAAGTATTGCTGCATTAACAAACGATCAATTAGTTTTAAATTCCACAGACAACCCATATGCCCAGCTTGAGGCTTGGAATGACGAAAAAGAACGTACCCTTTCTGGTAACAATGAGGCTCTTGCAGAGACACGGCGTATTTACCAACAAACAAAAGATAAACTTTCAACATATGATAAGTACATAGAAGTGACCTACTAATGGAAGATGAACTTTATACAAATGGCGATGAAGAGCTTGATCGATACTATTCGGCATCACTTATACGAAAAGCAAACTTTCCTGTAGATAAGATGGATAAGAGTACCCTTGTACGTCAGTATGATGAAGAGTCAAAAAGCGATAAATTATTTATGCCGCTTGATACTGGTGGTTATACATCTATTGGAAATGCTCCACCAGAAATGATACAAATTCCAGCAAGCGGAAAGCAGATGGCGTTGTCTATTCCAAAAAATAGAAGAGGCAATGGATTACAGGGGTATTTTGATGATCTTGACAGTGCTGTTAAAAAAGTTACTGGCCCAATTATAACTGGCGCAGCGCAAGGTGTTGATCGTTTTACAGATACTGTGTCTGACTTCCTGGGTAAATACATGAAGTTTAAAATTGACCCTGTCAATTTATTGGGTATTCCAGAAATAAATCCAAAACAAATAATAATGGATGCAACAGGATTTGACGGCATTGATGTTTCTATGTTTGAGCCAGACACAAAGCCTGGCATGATGGCAAAAGAATTAATATCTTACGTTGTTGGATATTCATTAACGCCTGGTGGCCCACTAGGAACGTCTGCTAAAGTTTTTATGAAAGACGCAGGCGCAATGATGTCTGAAGGGCCATATATTGGCAATATATTTGAGATTGCAAAAGATTTAGGTTTAGAAAATGAAATTACCTCATATCTAAGTGCATCAATAGAAAATCCTAATGACGCAACTTTAGATGAGCGACTAGCAAGCAGAATAAAAGCTACAACGGATATTCCGTTAATGGCTGGAGTTCTATATTCTGCTGTTAAAATATTAGGAAATAAAGCATTTCAATTGGCTGCTGGTGGATTAATGGGCACGGCTTTAACGTCTCAAGAAGCTGAAGGCAGCCCACTTGGTACTTTTGTAAGGCAAACATTAAAAAGTATGAACCGTGTTGATAATCTTTCACAGCCAGGCAAAGTGAATCAAGTAGATAATACAGTTTATCAACGCAATGACAAAGGCGATCTTGTTCCAAAAACAAAAATAGATCCAGAAGATAACATAGCTAGGATTGAAGTACCAACAGACAATGAGCCAGGCATTATAGCTTTTCATGGATCTGGTGCTGACTTTGACGAGTTTAAGCTTGATAAGATAGGAAGCGGCGAGGGAGCGCAAATGTATGGCTATGGGCTATACTTTACAGAAGTTGAAGATATAGCAAAGTATTATAAAAATACCTTATCTACTTTTACACTTTCAGTTAAAGGTAAAGAACATAATTTAGATCCCAAATTTTTAAAAAAACCACAATTAGCTAAAGCGTTAGGGTTTGAAAATTATAAAGTAAATAAAGATGGTAACCTTGATGAAATTTTAATTGCAGTTGGTGACGCAATACAAAACAACCAAAGCCCATTACAAGCATTAGAACAAAGATACAAAAAAATTGAAGCTTCAAAAGCTCTTCAATCTTATGGCGTTACTGATGCAGAACAATTACGGCGCAATAAATTAGAAGCAAAATTTGCAGAAGAAGATTATATTGAAACTAAAAATATCTTAAAAGAATTAGATTTAAAAGTTGATAATGCGGCTAGTGGTAAGACTTATAAAGTAGCTTTATCACCAAAGCCAGAAGAATTGCTTGATTATGATTTACCATTTTCTGAGCAATCTGATTATGTAAAGAAAAAATTAAGAAACTACAAAGATGTAACGCTAGGTGATGATCCAGTAAAAAAATTAGATGAATTGCTGCAAAGTGGAGCAGATGTTCCAGGCAGTGAAATAGTAAAAGTTCTTAAAGATATGGATGGTAATGGGCAACGTGGCGCACAATTTTTAAATGAATTAGGAATAAAAGGCATAAAGTATCGAGCATCAGGATTTAGAAATCCAACTATGGATACAGAAATTACCAAAGACAATTTTGTTATCTTTGATGATGCAGCAGTAAACATCTTGGCAAAATATGGTATTGTTGGCCCTGTTGCAGTCACGGTTTTAAGCAAACCAGAACCTACAAAAAACGAGCAATAAATGGCATTAAATTTATCATTATCAGCAGCGGATCTGGCAAACCAGAACCGAATCAACGAGGCTGGGCAAATGCGAGGTGACGTTACAGAAGTTAGCCAAGGGCCAGAGGTTGACAATAAACCTATTCAAATAGCTGGCGGTAGTGCTTTAGGGCAACTGTTTAAAAACTTAGGTAAGAAAAAAGTAAGTGATGTTACTCCAACTAACCAGCCAGCAAGAGTACCAACAGAACAAGAAATGCCTTTGCTTCAAAATAATGCTGATTATTCTTTGCGAAAAACACAAGAAGAACAATCGAAAGTATTGCTTTCACCAGAAGGCCAAAAAGAATTTGCATCTCAAAACTTTAGTGCATCACCAGCTCAAGATGATTTATTGTCTGCACAAAAAGCATTAGAAGATGAAATTAGCGCAGCCGAGGCGATGGCAACAGATGTAAATCAGCAGGCAAAAAGAGCGTTAAAAGCTGACGAAAACATCCAAACTTCAGATCCAACAAAAAATGTTGCATCTGAAGAATTAACAGATAAAGTTTTAATTCAAAGACAAGCAGCAATTGATCTTAGTAATGATAAGTCTGGTTTTAATTTTGGTAACATTACAAGCCCAGATGATGTAAAAAACACCATCCAAATAATGGCGCAACAACTTAAAGATCCGCAAAATATTATAACCAGAGGCATAAGAGATAACAAAACTACTATGGCAGATGCGGCAAAAATTGCTGCTGACGAAATGTCTTTTAAAAGAAAATTACTATCTCGCAAAGTTGGTGACGCAAATTTAAATGCTGAAGAACTCGTTGCCTCTCGTATGTTGCTTGTTGACTCAGCTCAGCAACTTAATGATCTGGCTGTTAAAATTGAAAGTGGCCAGGCTACTGCATTAGATCGGTTGCGATTTCGTAGACAACTTGCAATTCACGCTGGCATACAGTTGCAGATTAAGGGCGCACAGACAGAAGCTGCCAGAGCCTTACAGTCATTTCGTATTAAGGTTGGCGGTGAAATGGATGGCATACGAGCAGGGCAAGAAGCTATGCGAATGCTGAATGAAACTGGTGCAAATGTTACAACAGAAACACTTGCAAAATATTTACTAAAAACGCAGAAAAAAGGTCGTTTAGGAGCCGTTAATAAATTTGCAGAAAATGGATTTGGTTCAAAATTAAAAAAACAAGTGCATGAAGCTTACCTTGCTGGGCTTCTTTGGCAAACAGCGTCACAGTTTAAAAACATCTTAGGCAGTGCAACATTTATCGTTTATCAACTTCCAGCGGAACAAGCTGCTGGTATTTATGGCGCATTTGTAAGAGGTGGATATAAACTTACTGGTCAAAGAGCAAAAATACCCGAAGACCAAGTTTACATAAATGATGCTTATTTAAGAATTAAAGGACAGATGGCTGCCTTTAAAGATGCCATGAAATTAGGTTCAATAGCTTTTAAAACTGAAATACCAGCAAGCCAGTTAAATCGTGCAGATCTTGAAGAGTATAAATCCATAGCCAGTGGCACAGATCCAGAGTATTCAACAATAGGAAGAGCTATTGATACTTTTGGAAAAGTTGTTCGATTACCATTTCGTGGAATGTTGACGGCTGATGAATTTTTCAAAACAATGTCGCAGCGAGGCGAACTCTATACATTAGTCAACCAACGCTACCAACATTTTAAAAACCAAGGTTTTACAGACCAGCAAGCCGCAGATAAAGCTGGGATGCTTGCGCTAGATCCTGGGGCAGTTGGTGAACAGCTAGATAAAAAAGCTCGATACGATACTATGATGTCAGATCTTGGGGCGTTTGGTAAAATGTCTGGCATGGTTCAACGAACTTGGGTAGGTAGATTTTTATTGCCATTTGTAACAGCTCCTACCAATTCAATGCTAGCAACATCTGATTTCTTGCCTTTTTTTGCACCCCGAACATACGCAGATTTGCTTGGAAAGAATGGAGCTAAAGGTCATCAAAGAGCAGTGGGGAAACTAGCAGTCGGCGGCGCATCTATGTTTATGGTTGCTGAATATGCGATGAATGGGCAGATCACTGGGTCCATGCCGCAAGATAAAAAGGTGCGAGAAGCTTTACCAAAAGGATGGCAGCCCTACAGCTTGGTATTTCGTAAGAATAATGATGCTTGGCCAAAAGATGAAAATGACGAATTGTTACCAATCTACGATAAATATGGCAGGCCAAATGGTGAATTAACTTATGTGAGCTATCATGGGTTTGAGCCAGTAGGTGGTATCATTGGAATTACTGCGGATATTGTACAACGCATGGTTCTCACAAGAGATCCAGAAATGCGAGAGAACATTGTGAAGGCTACACTCGCAGCTACAGCGGATTACTATACCCAGCTCCCAATGTTAAAAGGTCTTTCAGACATTACGTCTGCTTTGGAGGACGGCAATATAGTAAACTTATTGCGAGGCCCAGCGGAAGCTACAACAGATGGTGCTTTCCCAATAAGTGGTTTGTTACGTATGATTAATAGAACGACAGATCCTATTAAGACTCGTACAACAGTTCCTGTAGAGTACTACACTTTAGCAGATGTTAATGAAAAGCTACCTAGCGGCGAACTTAGATTTAAACATCCTGATGGCGGCCCTGACTTTAGAATGGTGGGTACAGCTAAAAATGATATGACAACTGTGGCTATGAACATACTCAAGCAAGTTGATGCGTATAATGCTAAAGATAGTAACTTCAGAGATGAAACCCAAAAAAATGTTGTGCTTTATGATACGCTTGGAAATACATTAGGTGCTGACGATTACCATTGGGCAACATCGCCAGGGTATACTTTATGGAACAATATAACTGGTATTAAATTTAAAAAAGGCAAAGACCCTTCTTTTCTTGAAAATGAACTTATGCGAGTTGCAGCCGTTACGAATGGCTGGCCACTAACTTCACCTACAAATCGTAAAGCAGGGATTAAGCTTTCAAATAAAAACATAAGTGATTGGGTCAATCTTTCTAAGAATGAAATCTCTATAAAACAAAGCAGAGGCATTATGGATTTTAGAGATGCGTTATTAGATTTAGTTGCAGCAAGCCCATTGTATCAAAAAGCAAATGATTTTCAAAAAGCGTCATTAATAAAAGCAAAAGAACAAGAATATTTAAATGCTGGGTTTGAAGCATTGATAAACTTTAAAGAAAACGAAGGGCTTAGAAAAGCCTATACCCAAAGCCAACTTGTAAAAGAAGAAGGACTTAAACGATGACAGTATCATCAACAAATACCAAACGGCAGTTTAACGGTGATGGAAGTACAGCCGCTTTTGCATACAACTTCAAGGTCTTTGCTGACGCTGATTTACAAGTAATAGTTCGATCTTCAACAGGTGTAGAAACAACCAAATCCTCTGGTACACATTATAATTCGTCAGGCGTTGGAGATACCAGTGGAGGAACAGTCACATTTACCAGTGGCAACATTCCTGCTTCTGGGGAAACAATAACACTTATTCGTAACAAAACGATTTCTCAAGAGCTTGATTTGGTTGCTAATGATCCATTTCCAGCAGCTTCACTTGAAGACCAAATGGATAAACTTACCCATCTTATTTTACAAAACAATGAAGAGTTAGATAGAACGATTAAGCTGTCTAAAACAAATACAATCACGTCTACAGAGTTTACTGAAAATGCGACGTCAAGAGCCAGTAAAGTATTTGCTTTTAATACAAGTGGTGAGATTGATTTAACAACTGAAATTGGAGTAAACAAAGGCAATTGGGCTGCGTCTACAACGTATGCTGTACGTGATATTGTTAAAGACACAAGTACTAATAATATCTTTCAAGTTATCACTGCTCATACTTCTAGTGGCTCTCAACCTCTCACAACCAACACAGATAGTGGTAAATGGTTTTTAATTGTTGATGCTGCAACAGCAACCACCAGTGCGACTACAGCTACGAATAAAGCGGCTGACGCTGGTAAATTCGCTGTTACTGCTGAAGATAGTCAGTTTACTCTTAGTGATGGTTCTACAACAGGGTTCAGTGCTTTACACTACAATGCAAAAGCGTCGGCCTTTTCTTCAACAGCAACTACTCAGGCTACAAATAGTGGTAATTCTGCCACAGCCGCTGCAAATAGTGCTACGACTGCATCAAACAAAGCTGCGGACGCTGGGAAATTTGCAACTACTGCAGAGGATTCACAATTTACTCTAAGTGACGGTTCTACAACGGGATTTTCTGCTTTACATTACAATGCAAAAGCATCAGCGAGTGCGTCGGCTGCTGCTTCCTCAGCAACCTCTGCTGCCTCCAACGCTGGTTTATTGGCCGACGTTACGGCTTCAGCCGCCGAACTTAATAAGCTTGACGGATGTACTTCTACAACTGCTGAATTAAACTATGTGGATGTTACTACTTTAGGAACTTCTCAAGCATCAAAAGCTTTGACCGCTGATAGTAATGGAAATGTAAAGTTAAGTGAAGAATTACAAGTTAAATCATACTTAGAAACGGTTGTAGCTTTGAGTGCTGCAGCTACAGTTACATTAGATCTGTCAACAGCCAATGTGTTTACATTAACAACAGATCAAAACACAACATTTGTTTTTAACTATGGAAATATTCAACAAACAACAAATGATGCTTTTAGTTTTATTTTACAAATCACATCTGGAGGATCACACTCTTTGACGTTTCCTTCTAGTGTAAAATTTGCGGGTGGAACTGCACCTGATGCACCAGCGTCAGGCGAAATTGATACTTATGTCTTTTACACGAAAGATGGTGGAACTCGTTATGATGGAACTCTGGCAGTAGACGCAGGATCTTAAAATGAGTGTATCATCAAAAAATATACTACTTGGTGGGGCAGCAACTGCTGAAGTTCCTGATGTTTCTCAAGTCTTTAAAACATTTTTATATACTGGTGATTCGTCAAATCAAAACGTTCAAAATAGTATAAATCTAAGCGACAATCACGGACTAGTTATGTTACACAGAAGAGACTCATCAACACCAGTTTGTATGTTAGATAGTAGATCTGGTTCAAACGTAGGAATACTTGGCAATGGGTCAGCCCTAGCTGTTGGTGCTGATGGAGGGGATTCATTAACTGCATTTAATTCAAACGGATTTACAATAAAAGGTGGCTCTGAATATTCGAGTAATGGTGCTGGTTACTGTTCATGGACTTTTCGTGAAGCAAATAATTTTTTTACTGTAAAAACAGTAAGTCATTCAAACGGTTCTTCTAGTACTATAGATCTTTCTAGCCTTGGAACAGTTGGGATGGTCATTGCAAAACGAAATGACACTGGAAATGGTAACACTGGATCAAAGATGTTTTGTGTACACAGATCGATGGCCTCTGGAGTAAATACAAACTTACATGATGCTCGTGGAACTTCAGCTTTTACTAGTAACGCTCATCTTTCCATTTCAGGTACAAATGCAGTTTTAGCTTCGGGTGCTGACTCAGGGACGTATGTTATCTATGGTTTTGCTCATGCGACGGGCGACGAGGCAATGATTCACTGTGGGAACTATACTGGAACTGGATCAGCAAACATAACGGTTACAACAGGTTTTGAACCACAATGGATTTTTGTTTTTCGAGCTGATACAAGTGGTGGTTCAGACAAAAGTATTATTGATACAATTCGTGGTTGGCACATCGGCTATGATGGTGATGGCTCAGAGAGTGGCTACGATGACGTTTTTACAGAGTTTAATGTTGGTGGTTCTGATAATACCTCTTCAAAAGTTTTTGATCATTTACAAACAGGTTTTAAAGTTGCGTCTACAAATGATCAATTTAATGCAAACGGCGGAACGTATGTTTTTGTTGCAATCCGATCTGAAATGATGGTTGCTCCAGAAACGAGTTCTGCGGTTTTTAATATTTTAAGAAACAGCCAGTCCGTTTCTTTTAATGCAAGTGGACTAAATAGAGTTGACAGTTATATTATTTTAAACGCTGGCAATGGAACAGGTGGAACTGGTGGTGCTGATAGAATTTCGTGGTTCAATCGAATTACAACTAGTAAAAAAAGATTACGTTTAGATAGTAGACTGGCCGCTGCCGACTACGATGCCTCTAATAATGTTGGTGGGTTTGATATAGCTCCGATGGGTAGCTATGGTGTGTACCAAGCTAATCATTTAGAAGTTCGTTATTTCTTTAAAAATGCACGAAACTTTTTTCAAGTCGTTGGATATAAAGGCGATTCGGCTGGAACAAGTCGAACCGTTAACCACTCACTTGGAGTTGCACCAGAAGCCGTTGTAATAAAGAAAAAATCTGGAGGTAGTAGTGATTGGTTTTTATTGCACGCAAATCAAGAAGGATATTTTGCAGCCGATTCAAGTGGTTTTGGAAGTCGGACGAATAGTTTTACTTCAACAACTTTTACGACTGGATCAGATTCGAATGGGGCATCTGATGCGTATTCTGCTTGGTTGTTTGCAACTCTCCCTGGAGTTTCGAAAGTCGGAACATATACGTGTGGGTCGGGTGCAAAAGATGTAGACTGTGGATTTACCTCTGGAGCAAAATTTGTATATATAAAGCGTTTTTCAAGTTCTTCTGGCAAGCCACATATTTTCAATTCGGTTTCTGGAATTGTTGCTGGGAACGACACGTTTGCAACAATTGAAACAACGTCGGCTGAAGAAAACGATGAAGATTTAATTGACCCGCTTTCAAGCGGATTTAGTGTTCCAGCCAGTGGAAATGCTGATATTCATTCTAATGGTGAAACTTATTTTTTCATTGCTGTAGCAGCCTAAACAGGAGTTAATATGACAGAATACAGAAATTCAAAAGGAACTGTTAAAACTGAGAGTGAGATTCGAAGTGAAAACTCTAACACATTATTTCCAAAAGTTTGGGATAGTGATTTTTTAAATAGCTTTGGTTTGAGTCCAATTTTAGAATCAGCACAACCAAATTGTACAGCTTATCAAACAGTAAACCGAGCTGGTGTAGAACAAGATTCGAGTGGGAATTGGGTAAAGAAATGGATTGTTGTTGATATGTTTACATCAACAGATTCCAAGTCTAAAAGTGATTTGGAGGCTGAGTATCAGGCAACTCTTGATACAGCGAGAGCTGCATCTGTGAGAGCTAAGAGAGATACACTCCTCTCTGAATGTGACTGGGTTGTCACACGGGCAAAAGAACTTGGTCAAGACGTTCCTATAGAATGGTATAATTATCGTGGCGATTTGCGTCAAATACCAGAGCAATCTGGTTTTCCAAACAGCGTCACATTTCCAAGCAAACCAAGTTAGATTTTCGATGACAAAAATTACAGATTTAAAAGCTGAATTAGACACTCTTAAAGCAGTGTCTGAAGAGCGTTGGATAGAAATAATTAGTCGAGTGAAAAGACTTGAGATGGTAGTTGTTGGATCGGCTGGAACGACTATTGTTTTACTATTAAGTCTTGTGGTTAAGGGATAAAAATGGACCCTTTATCTGGTGCTTTACTCGCTTTTACGGCGATAAAAAAGGGTATTTCTATCGGCAAGGATCTACATTCTATGTCGAAGGACGTGAACAGTCTTTTTACTTTTATTGACGGTGCAAAGGAAGCTCAGAAATCTGGTAACAAAAGTGATCCTCTTAGCAGCTATATTGCCTATGAGAAGGCAAAATCATATGAAGCAGAGCTTACACGAATCATTCAAGAAACCAGAGGAGCGTCTGGTTTAAAGAAGTTTCAAGAGTTTAGACGACAAGCAAAACAGAGAGAAAAAGAAGGACGCTACAAAGCTATCCGAAGAAAGAACCAGATATTGAATGTACTGGGGATAACTGCTGGAATACTTATCACTGGTGGTGGTGCTGCTGGGTTGATTTGGTTTGCATTGGAGTTTAAACCGTGAGTGATATTTTGTTTTTTACTATTTGTGTAGTTGCTCTAAGTTATACCTTTACTTTAATTTTTGAACCTAAGTGGTTGTTTATAAAATGAAAAGACTATCTAAAGATAATCCTTTAAATCAAGCGGATCTTGACGGTGATGGTATAGTTACAACAGAAGAACTTGATAAGCATGAACGATTTATAAAAATCGATAACGCTAATCGTAAAGAAGATCAAAGTAGGTTTATGATTCTTTTTAGTCTCTTTAGTGTAACTGCTTTTATTACGATCATGCTTACACCTTTTATTTCTGTTGAAAGAATTACTGTATTACAACCGATTGGAAGCACTTGGGTAATAGCAAACATGGGGATCATTGCCACTTTTTTGGGTGCTAACGCTTATACAAAAATACGTGAAAAGTCTTTTGATAAGGGTGCAGAATAATGCTTACCATTATTGGATCGGCGTTGGGTTTTGCAACTTCAATTGTGCCAGAAATAATTTCAATTTTTAAACAAAAACAAAAAGATTCTCAAGAGTTAAAAATGCTTGAAGCAAAAGCAAAATACGCTTCTGAGCTATCTACCTTGAAAATAAATGAGTTGGAAGCAAAAGCAGATATTTCAGAAATTGAAGGTATTTATTCTGAGATGAAATCGGCTAATTCAAAATCAAAATTTGCTGCTGCTTTGTCAGGATCTGTAAGACCAGTTGTAACGTACCTTTTTGTTACTCTTTTTTTAGCAGTGAAAAGTGGTGCTTTAATAGACCAAATGTCACTTGGAATTGGATGGGGTGATGCGATGAAAATCATTTGGGATGAAGAAACCGCTGCTCTTTTTGCTGGTGTCATTTCTTTTTGGTTTGGTCATCGAGCTATGTCAAAAATCAGAACACGGTGACAGAAAAAGAACTCTGTTTTGTTTGTGGAGCTGAACGATTGATTGTTGAAGTTTATACGATTGAACAAAAGTGGAAAACAATGAAAATGGTTTGTAGAATTTGCGAGGAGAAAAAGAATGAATCTAGACAGACTCAGAAAACAACTTGAGATTGATGAGGGCTGTAAGTACGAAATATATTTAGATCACCTTGGTTTACCTACGTTTGGAATTGGTCATCTTATCGTTGATTCTGATGTAGAAAGTACAAAAGATATAGGCGATCCTGTTTCAGAAGAACGTGTTAAAGAATGTTTTGATAAGGATGTAGAGTCAGTGCTTGTTGACTGCAAAAGATTGTATGATGATTTTGATGAGCTGCCTGACGAGGCTCAAGAGATAGTTTCAAACATGATGTTCAACTTGGGTCTAGGTAGACTTAGTGGTTTTAAAGGTATGAAGGCTGGTGTTGTTGCGAGGGATTGGAACAAGGCTGCTGATGAAATGGTGGATTCTAAATGGTATCGTCAGGTCACAAATAGGGCAGAGCGATTGGTTCAGAGAATGCGTAACGTGACGGGTTAGAAATGAAGTCATTCAAAGCGTGACGGGTCAGATAGGTAAGTATGTGGGGTCCAGACGGGGTACAGACGGGGTACAGGAACAGGAGAAATCAGACGTTAAACTGTGATACAGAAAACACAGGTTTATCTTATTTTATTATATATGCTCATATCTTCTTATCAAACAATAGGTTCGAGTCCCGTCAACCGCGCCATTTAAGTCCTTGTTTTTAAATGGTTTAAGTTTTTAAATATGCCAAATGTAGGCAAAATGTGGGCAAAATGAGTTGATAGAGTTGCCGTGCTGCGTTAATTTTAGGCTTGATTTTCTGCCCACAAATGCCCATTCTTATTAAATATTAAAAAAATATTTGCCCACATGGGTCAAAATAAGGATGGGAACAATGACAATACAAATTAAATATTGGGAGAGTAATGCAAAAGCAAACAGACCAGCTTGGGTTGTTAGGCTTGGAAATAAAAAGAATTATTTCAGCACCAAAGAAAAAGCACAAAAGTTTTTAGAAACTATTAACACCGCAGAAGCAACCGATCCTGGCATGACGCTCGATACGCTGGTTGGCTC
>Ga0209336_10000625_pt1 | contig 18035 bp, 25 predicted proteins | sample LinPmetageLP32_FD_184042 | JGI IMG/M metagenome (GOLD analysis project Ga0209336, IMG submission 184042) | Marine viral communities from the Pacific Ocean - LP-32 (SPAdes) (version 2) | ecosystem: Environmental > Aquatic > Marine > Oceanic | place: Pacific Ocean | collected 2009-08-23 | reverse complement strand
TGTGGAGGAAAATTACCTGCAAGAGCATACTTATCACCTCTTTCACCTTCAAAACTAAAACCTTTTTTCTCTTGATCTTGTTTATGAAAGAGTTTAACCATGTCTAAGGTAGCAACTTGCAAATCATAGGGAACTTCTGTGCTTTCATACCCAGCTCTATAAATAACTTTTACACCGCTTGGATATGGTTGAAACTTAGGAGGACCTCCCATAGTTAGTGCAGGATAAGATCTTGAGACTGTGGGATAATTACCAGTTATTCCTAAGTCACCAGTGTCTCTAGTTACTTCACCACTATCACGAGAAAAACTATACTGATTAATAGCTGCGTGTACATCTTTTGCTTCAGTTGCTCCATTTTTACCATCAAAATGAATTAGAGTAACTGTGTCTTGATCTGGTCGAAATCTGTGATCAGGGGGCGTAAAGTCTCCTGAATATCGTGCTTTATCACTAATTCTTACTTCGTCAATAAAACCTACAAAGTCTTTACCGATTAGTATATTAGCTGTGAATGAGTTATTACTAACAGCATAAGCATCCCCACCCACTGTTACAATATTATTACCATTGTATGATAGTAACATTTGTTGAGAAGTGCTATTAAAAGAGGCGGCTACGTGCGCAAACTCTCTTCTTGCAAATTGTTGTGTTTGAATAAGTGTGTTAGCACCTTTTACAGTAGCAGCGCTTCCGCCAATTGTGCCTACAATTTTTAATCCGCTTGTTCCGTTACAGGAAAATTTCAAATGATTTGAGGCATCTCCATTAATAGAGAATATCTCTTGTTCTGGTAAAGACGCACCGTCTACACGAATAAACATCTCTACGGTAAAATCACCTTCTTCAAATTTTACCTGCGTTGGCACAGTACCCTCTACAAAGTCCGCGGATGCGACTTGTAAGCTAGACTTACCAAAACGTTTTATTCTTGAATTAAGATGTGCATCATTATTAAAAGTTAGAGTTAACTCATCGGTATCTTGCACATTAGGCATACCTACGGTAGTCGGGTCTTCCAGAGTCTGATGTTGTATACCATCAAACTCTGTGACCTCAAACACGTTACTTAGAGGAAGTCTATTTATAAATACACTTGTCTGGCCACCGTCAAAAACCTCTGTGTAATTATTGGCTAAAACCTGTTGACCAATATAGTGTTCTACTACACCTGTAGCATAACTAATAATATTAGCTAATGTACCGTCATGTGTATCACTATTAATACTTAAATAACTTTTTACCTGGGCTAAACTTACATAAGGATATCTGCCCAAACCCTCTTCGTGTCTATCCATTTTTTAGTCATCCTTTTCGATAGTACTTACCTTCGGAGCTGCACTTACCTTTGGGGATGTACTTTTAAAAATGCTTTTAGTAGCAGCTTTAATAGCTGGAGCTACTTTATTAGTTTTAGCAGACTGACCTCTCATTCTGCTAGCTGGTCTTGTTGCACCTCTATTTGGTGCTATTCTTTTAGGTCTAGCAGCCATTCTCTTAGCAGCTAGTTTTGCTCTTTCAGCTTTTTTAATAAGAGCTTCTTCTCTAATAGCAATCGCTTTTTTATCATCAGCTTCTGCTTTATCTTTAGCAATAGCAGCGTTCTTTGTTTCTATAGCTAGTGCTACTTCATCAACCACGTATGGTAAGATTTCCGCTTTCCATAAAGTTTCTTGTTCATCGACATGACCCTGTGATAATCCACTTTTAGCTAGATATTTCTCAGCTTCTTCCCAGGTTTTCATCTCTTTTATTGTTTCGTTTATTACAATCATTTATTTTTCCCTTCGAATAAAAATGGGGGAGGTTATCCACCTCCCCCTAAGATATAGTAATATAGATTATATATTATTAACCTGCGTCAACTACTACTGCATATGGATACTTAGTTGCATCTAGAGCGGCAGCGGAGTTTGTAGTTAGTGCTTTGAAATCAAAACGTGTACTCATGTACATTGCAGTTACCTGCTGTCTTGGTTCGTACTCGCTCTCGATCTCCATAGCTCTTCTCTCTGCGATTAAAAAGCCTGGCTTATACATTAATAATCCGATGTGATTACCTGTAGATCCTACATTATCTAAGAACTCAGTAATTTGAATCGGTATACCGTATACTGCACCAACAGAACCTGTTAAATAGGTTGCGTTAGGTCCAAACTTATCAACTGTTCTAAAGTCTGATGTTTGAACTAGGTTATTGTATCCTTCGATAGTTGTTAGGTATACTAACTGATCGCCTAATTGAAGACCATACTTACCTAAAGAAGTTCTTGCAGCCGCAATATCAGTTGGGTCTACTTTGTCATTTCCAGAACCTGTTGCAACAGATAATGATGCATCAGATGCTAAGTTTGTTAAACCTTCTATGACAGATGCAAAACCAGTTCCTGCTGTAATAGCATTAGTTGGGCTTGCAGTAAAACCTGATAAAGCGCCAGTTCCTCTTAAAATTGACTTATCAATAGCTCTTGCTAAACGTCTTGTAGCTGCTGCTCTTAAAAAGTCTAATAATGGAAGTACTGTATCTTCTTCCTCATCTTTTGCTAGATGAGTTGTAGCCATAAATTTATGTGGTGTAAATGTTACAGCTGATAAGGTATTCTGATTAGTGGTAGGTACGTTAGAAGCGTCTGCGATACCTGTTGCAAATGTGCCAGACTTAAACTGTGCTACATCTCCATCAGTATCTTCGTCAGCTACTGGTACTCTAAAGTTTCTAGCATCCACTGAGATTCTTTCAAACATTGGAGCAATTACTAATTGCTGTTCCATTTCTGTATAAATGTTTGATGAAAAGTTAGATAAAAATTGATCAACAGTTGTGATCGCTTTCATTCTGCCAGCATACTTTGTGTCGTATACGTCACGCTTATTTAAACATTTTGATAGTAAATATGCGTTTGCCATTTCTTTCTCAGAAAACTGAGATTGATTTCTTGTACTTTCTTGATAGAACATCTTTGACTGTTGTAAAGATTTAATTTGATCTTTGAAAGATGAAATTTGAGCCTTTAACTCGTCAACTTGTCCTGTTTCGATAGGTGTGTAGTCAGATTGCTTTCTATCTTGAGCATCTGCTTCCTTTAATATTGCTTCACCAGTTTTCTCGACTAGTTTAGCAACTTCTGGTTCTGACACACTAACTTGTGCTGGAGCCTGTTGCTTTTCAGCTTGTGCTTCAACAGTTTTAACCTCGAGACCAGCTGCTTGAGCCGATGCCTTAAGATCTATAGGAGTGTCTACTTCCTGATTTGCCATTATGCTTTCCTCCTCGTCGGAATTTTTGTGAAGCTCTGAGGTCGCGCTCATTTTTTCTTCACTAATTGGGTTTTCAATGTTTTTTGCCTCAACATTAAGAGTATTATCACAACTATTTCCTTTAGCGTCAACCTCTAAAAATTTAAAAGTTGGCGATTGGTCTGTTGCAATTTTAACAACCTTATAGGTCTTATCTTGAAACTCAATAAGGGTACCATTTTTAAGATTATCTACATTTTCAGATAAAAGATTAACAAAAGGAATTTCTTCGTTAGGATCTCTTAATACTAACTCTTCCTCATCTTCATCTTTTTCTTCTAATTTGTTTTGTGTATCTTCGGAGTCTATTTTTACTTCAACTTCCTCCTCAGACTTACCTTCTGGAATCTCAGCACTTGCTGATATAGAAACCATTTCTTCTGAAGGACTTAAAGGTCTTTCAGACGTATCTTCAGTTGCATCAGTACTCATATCATGCACAGCAATAGCACTCATAGCTATTTCATGCTTATGTCCATCTGCTTCTTGTATAACATAGTCTTTAACCACGTGAGAGTGATTTTCCATGTGAGAAGCATATGTTGTAATACCATCACCTTTTTCATCTAGTTCAAAAGTATGATAATGATTACCTGTCATGTCAGTAATGCCTGCTTTAATATGACCTTTGGTCTGTTCTTTGTCTGTAAACTGTTGTAAGAAATTTTTACGTTCCTCATCGGTGTTAAAACTTTTTGAGATGCTAAATAATGAATCTTGATTACATGGTACACTTACTACACTGATCTCTAATAGTTCGACATCAGTAATTGTCATTGTATCATCTGTACGATCATAATTACCATCTTTTACTTTAAATCCAACACTAAAACTTTTTAACGCGCCGTCTTTGATAAGGGTTTGCACTCCGTGGGTTTTCTCAGCCGCTTCACTTACGGAAGCTTCTACGAAAATACCTTTTTTATCAACTTGGATCTTACTCACCTTACCGATGGGACAATCGTGTTTGTGTTGATAAAGAAGTACAGGGTTGCGCCTAAAGTTGTCCACTCCTTTTGCCCATGCTTGTGCAGTAATAACATCACCAGCACGGTCTTTAGCAGTAGTATTTGCATAACCAGCTATTTTTATTGACTTCGTTTTTTTATTGAAAGACTTAGCTTCTAAAACGCTGTTTAAGTAAAACTTTTTATCGCTCATCTGCTGTTTCCTCTTCATTTGAAATTTCAGACTCTTCTGGAGGTCTGCCCCCTTGCGTAGCGTCTGTTGCGCTACCTGTAATATTCTGTGGCACTCTAATGCCGTCTTGGTCATCTATCTTAGGTAACCTTAAACCTTTTCTAGCTTCGTTAGGTGTCATAATTCCTGTATTCACTAACTGCGCATAGTATGTAGCTTCCGTTCTCATCTCTGGTCTCAAAGCTGGGATACTCATTTTATCAGGTGTAATTTGTATACCACCATTAAAAAAGTGCCTAAAAGCGCTACAAAATTGATTTAAAATAGGTAATACAGTATGCTGATAAAATAACTTTTGGTTAGCATCAATATTAGCATTATTACCAGACTTTAATAAAACGTATGGAACACCTATTGCTTTAGCAATATCTTGTTGTATTCTTTCAACGCTTTGCTCAAAATCTAACTCGTCAAATTTGACGTTTGAGAACTGATCAATCTTTAATCCTCCATCAAGTATAGCAGGATTTCGAGCGTTGTCAAAAATAGTTGTGTATGAATTTCTCCAGCTCTCTAAAAGACGTTCTTTTACCCTTTTACTTAAAATACTATCTGTAGTCAATACAAAACCGGGTACGGCATTGTTTTTGAAAAACTGTCTTTGAAAATTTATCAAATAAAAATAAACCTCTAACAATCTTTTTATAGGTTTTAACTTACTAGTGCCTCTAAAAATACTAAGCTCGTTTTCATTCATGACGTGAATAATTTCATTTGGCTCAAAAACTATAGCTTCACTTTTTCTTGTTGTCTTATTAAAACCGTAAAAGTCTTGAGATTGTTGATTTGATATTAAATAATTGTATTGTTTTACGAAAGTCTTTTCATCAGGAACTACCTCTACATCATTTGCAGGGATACAAAAAAGGTCGCTACCATCATAGTAAAAAAATACGTTACCATCTAAAAAATAATCTAAGAAAGCTCTTCTAAATAACTTAGCTCTATCCTCAAAAGGATTAGGTCTTTCATTTAATATTTTATTAACTTTTTTACTAGGGCTTCCGCCATCTACTATGAGAGGAATTTCAGTGAGTGCATTTATACACATCTCTACTGCTCTATTAACGATCTCAACTTCGCGATACGCCTGTTCAAAATCTGAATTATTTTCGGGGGAGGCATAAGGCTCTAAAGAAGCAATAGATGGTTGTGCAGGGTTTAACTTTTCTGATAACCATTCTCTCCAGCGTGGTACTTGATTTATACTTTCAGCCATTTTTTTCTCTCTGAATTTCTAACCATTTTTTTATTTTTGGTACTAAGTGGTTAGCATATCGTTGCCCATAAAGATTGTGCAATCTAACGTGATGTTTTTTACACAAAGTATAAAGATTTTTATTTGAAAGAGCTTCTTTTTCATCTTCTGCAAAGTCCACTCTTAAAGTTGTTATGTGATCTACTGATTCAATTTCTCGAATCTTTTTTGTAGTACACCAGTTTTCAAATAGCTGACTTACACTGAATAAATGATGTAACTCTAAAGTATGAGTATCACCACAAATAAAACATTTATCTTTAATCTTGTATTCTTTTTTAATATAATCTCTGATATATTTTATAGGAAATCTTTTTAATGTATTCATATTATCTTATTTTACTATCTTATGTCCAACCTAATTTTTTAAACTTTTCTATTACGTTCCATCGTAGTTTATAATGATCTTTATATAAGTTAAGACCTGTATCTTTCTCTGGGAGCAGTTGTATTTTGCATTTAGTTGTTTGTAAGTCCAAATTAAATTTATTTTTGAGTAAGTAACTAATAGTTATATCATCTCCTCTTACTAGAAACGGAATCTTTTTTACTTTATCTCTAATCTTATCTAAACTTGATTGTTTAACCATTATAACAGATCCAACTAAAAAATCAACTGAATCATTACTATTAAATACCCTAGACAAGTCAAAATAGTTGTTAGCTTTGTTAACGCCTTTGTATCCCATAATACCTGTTATATGTTCACAATTATCTAGTAAAGTAGGTATTGAGTTAGGGTGTACTAGCATATCATCATCTAATATAAGCTTGTAAGCTTCTGGATAATCATAGGCTGCGTGCCATCTAACCATACATTTCTTATTATGATCATTATTAATAACATCTGCATGTTCATTTGAATACTGATGCCCTACTAAATTATTAATAACTGTAATTTTACAGTAAGGATGCAAAGCCTTAACTATAGCATCTACATTACCCCACCGTAAATAATTTAAAATAATTACTCTAACCTGTGAATACACTTACAGCACTCATTCTTTGGTGAGAGTAAATTGCATATCGCAAAGCATCACACGGGTGAGAACACCAGTCGTGTACTGGTTTTGGGTTTTCTGTATTCGGATTCCATTTATAACTACTCATGGCAGAAAAACTATGAGCAGCTCCTTCAGTATCAAATAATAAACAATTATGCTCAATTAAAGCTTGTACTGCTGCTATACCGTCATTAACAGACTTTATAGCATTTTCACAATATATATCATAGTCATAGGCAAAGTCAGCTTTAGTTTGTTGAGCGGCACTATCAATATAAATAGTATCTATATTCCATTCATCTGATTTTTCTCTTACTACAGAAGCTAATTCAGCAGTAGTAGATTCTCTAGATACGTACTCATCTATAACGTAGTACTGTTTACCATCAAAACCAACTACTATAAAGCAATTCTCATCACGGTAACCAACATCTAATCCTGCTATAACTTCAACAAAACGTTCTCCAACACAGTCAGTTACATGTTTTTCTTCATTTATATCTTTATAAATTTGATCCTCAGTAGTTGTCCACTCACATTCGTACTCTTGTAGGTACATGGCTTTTGTAATTGTTCGTTTAGCTTCTCCAATATCTTTTTCAGATAGTAAAGGATTAGACCTCCAAGTGTGTAATGTAGAACCCCAGTCAGGGAATTCTTCATCAGCTCCTCTATTAAAATAACTAAATAGGTAATTACCTTTACCTCTAGGAGTGCTTATCCATAAACACCGTGAATCTTTAAATGTTGAGAGTGCAGGTCGTAAATCACGAGTAAAATATTCATCATTAGGGATAATAGCTGCCTCATCTACTATTAGTAAGTTAGCTGCACGACCCACTAATGAGTCACGATTATTTGCTGATAACAATCTAAAGGTACTACCGTTAATAAGTTTTACTATTTTATCTTTTTGATTAAATCTATCAACCTCTAACTCTAACTGCTTAATTAAATCAGTAACATAATCCCAAATAATAGAAGATAGTGAGAAGTTAGGGGCAACAACCATTACTTGCTGACCAGGCTCTAGTAGTTTAGCAAAAGCAAGTATTGCCGCTGCATAGGACTTACCTGTTCGTCGGGCAGAAACTGTGACAAAGAATCTATTATGTTCTAAACCTTCAACCATTGATTTCTGTGCTTCGTTAAAAGTAACAGGAGAAGGTAGTCTTTGTACTAGTTTATCAATACTTATTTTGAAAAAGCTCATCTAGGAAATAATTGTATAATCGTATAAAAAAATGCAGCAGCAGCACCCACAGCAGTACCAATGTACCACAAAGTGCTAATAGAGGATTTGCCTTGGGTGGCAAGGGTTTCGAGTTTATTAATCTTATCGTGCATAGTATTGAGAGTCTTAACAATATGCTCATATCGTTCTTCACACACTGCTTCGTGCGAAGTAATTAACTGTTTATTAGAATTACTTCGCGATTGCAGTTGATCAAGTTCATTTTGTATCTGGTCTAACTCTCTAGTATCAGCCATATTATGTCTTTATAATATACTGTATAACAACTGCTGGGATTGTATGAGCATGTGTATGCTGAGCAACTGCTAAGTTACCTGCGGCATGAACGTGTTGAGCAGTAGCTAAGTTACCAACTCCGTGTGCGTGTTGAGCTGTATCACCTTGAACTGCGTGAGTATGCTGAGCCGTACTTCCACTTATAGCGTGATTATGCTGAGCAGTTTCTAAATCAACTGCGTGTACGTGTTGCGCAGTAGCTAAGTTACCAGCAGCATGAACGTGTTGTGCGGTTGCTAGGTTACCTACTCCGTGAACGTGCTGAGCTGTATCGCCTTGAACTGCGTGTGTATGTTGTGCGGCTTCTAAGTCAATTGCGTGTACGTGTTGAGCACCTGCAAGGTTACCAGATGCGTGTGTATGTTGAGCAGTAGCTAAGTTACCAGCAGCATGGACGTGCTGAGCTGTATCGCCTTGAACTGCATGTGTATGCTGAGCAACTGCTAAGTTACCTGCGGCATGAGTATGCGCACCTACAGAACCACCACCAATTGTTGATATGTTACCTGATGTATCTTTACCACCTACAGAAGCTGTTCCTGCGCCTGATGCAGAGAATGATGGAGTAGTTGAACCTGTTGTTCCACTAATTGCTCCAGTGCCTTGAGCAGACGTGATGTCTACTTCTGCAGCAGCCTGTGCAACGCTACCGCTTATAGCGCCTGTTCCTTGTGCCACACTTCCACTTATAGTAACAGCTGCTTGAGCAGATTGTCCTGAAACTTCTGCTGCGGTCTGTCCTGAAGTAATATCTACTTCTGCAGTAGCCTGTGCAACGTTACCGCTAATTGCGCCTGTTCCTTGTGCCACACTTCCACTAATTGCTCCAGTTCCTTGAGCAGTTTGTCCTGAAACTTCTGGTGCAGCTTGCGCTCCAGCAAGGTTACCTACTCCAGCTGCAGTTTGTCCTGAAGTAATATCTACCTCAGCTGTTACTTGAGCGGTGTTACCACTTATAGCACCTGTGCCCTGAGCAACACTTCCACTTATGGCTCCAGTTCCCTGGGCTGATGTTACAACTGAAGAAGCAGCTGCTCCTGTAGTTGCAGCATTAAGGCCTGTATTGTTAGAACCTAGGCCTAAAGGTAATCTGTCCTTAAGATCTGGTACGTTAAAAGTTGAACTTCCGTCTCCTACTCCAAAACTAGTAGATATAACTGCAAAAAGTCGTGCATATGTAGTTCTGTTTACTGCCGCTCCATCGCATTTTAGATATCCTGCTGAGTTTGCTGGGAGTGTGGTTGAACCGAAGGCTAATATAGTCCCCGCTGGTATTACCTCAACTCCTCCAGCATTTGATCCATCGTGTATTCTTATATTTTTAGTGCTTGTATCAACAGAAAGTTCACCGACGGCACCTGTAAAACTATTGTTTTGTGCTGTTGTGCCTCGTCTGAATTGTAATTGTGTTGGCATCTATATCTCCTTTAACTAAATGCTCCTGCATCTCGTGTTTTTAATTCTCTAGCTGGCTCATCTAGCATGTCTAGTATATCTAAGTCAGAAACAACTTCTCCAAACGCATCTGTAGCAGTTGTGTTAGCAGTGGTCAAGAGGCCAAAATCGCTATCTACCGCTACGAATAAAGATTGATCTAATTCATCAGGTAATGGTAAACCAGTTAATGCACTACCATCGCCGATGAAAGTAGTTGCAACAACCTCTCCACCAACTATAACATTTCCTGTGCTTGCTGCCCCAATCGTGACGGTTGCGTTATCTGCTAAGATAAACTTCCCTGTTGCATCTCTTCCGAGACCGCCCATAAAAGCGCTGACTTTTGTTGTCATTTCTCGATATCCTTACTATAATTTTTTGTGACTTAGTTGTCAATTTAAATTTATTATAACCTATGTGAGCATTTTAGCAAATGATTTTAACTAAATGCTACTAAATCAATAGCATCAACTTCACCTGCTGGAGCTGTTAACATATCAAAAACTGTTAAATCACCTATGGCTACTGTAAACGCGTCTACTGTTAAATTAGCAGAATCTAAAAGCCCAAAATCAGTGTTCACATTAGATAGATTACCCAATGAGGCTCCAACCTCATCAGGAGACAGTGTTGACACTGATATTTTTCCACTGCCATCAGAGGTTAAAAGTTTGTTAGCTGTTAAGTCTGAAGTTAGCACGGAACTAATAGCTCCAGCAATATTAGCTACTCGTCTAGCTTCGATAGCGGTTTGAATTACTACGTTTGAAGCTCGTCTAGACTCAATAGCGGTCTGAATTACTACATTTGCAGTTCGTCTAGCTTCAATAGCGGTTTGAATAACTGCGTTTGAGGCTCGTCTAGACTCTACGGCTGTTATCTCTGAGATTGTAGTATCACCACTTACAGTCAGATTGCCTGTAATAACTAAATCATCATCTAAATTTACCTGTCCTGTAAAAGTAGCTCCGGCTAGTGCTGCTTTAGCGTCTAGCTGAGTTTGTATCGCACCTGATACGCCATCTAAATGAGCTAGTTCTGTGCTAGTTACAGCACTTACTTCAACTTTACCGCCACTACCAGAGACTAAGGCTCTATTTACTGTTAGATCTGCAGTTGTAATACTTGAAACTGCTCCAGCAATGTTAGCTACACGTCTAGCCTCAATAGCAGTTTGAATAACTGCGTTTGAAGCTCTCTTTGACTCTATAGCATCAGCGTTTGCATCAAGAGTATTTATATTTGTGGTAATGCTGTTAAGCTGAGTTTGGATTGCTCCAGTCACACCATCTAAGTGTCCTAATTCAGTAGAGGTGACTGCGCTCACTTCAACTTTACCACCCGACCCTGATACCAAAGCTCTACTTGCTGTTAAATCACTAGTGAGTATGCTGCTTACAGCGCCAGCAATATTAGCTACTCGTCTAGACTCTACGGCATCAACATTAGAACTTACGGTGTTAGTGTTAGAAATAGCAATAGTGTCTATTTGTGCTTTAAGGTTTGCAAAAGTGACGCTTTTTGTTTCAGTTTCACTAATATCATCAATAATAAAACGATCAGCATCTGCAGGAGCTTGAAGGTTAGTTAGAGTAGTAATTTTTACATTAGCCATTATGTATTTCCCTTCAATACTTCATCGTCTTGTGATATAATTACGTCACCACTTTGAGTTGCGATAAAAAACTGTGCTCTTATTCTTATAAATTCATCATCTTGAGTCAATATTAAATCATTTGATTGCGTTTGTAAAAACTGAAATATTGCGAAATCGGCAATTTGAGTTATAATTCTTTTCGCACTCGTAGATATAGCTAAACTAAGTCTGCTGACTCCTAAAGGCATTACTCACGCTCACTTATGCGTAGCGTGCCTGTGCCTGAAGAGGTGATAGCTGCAATAAACTTGTCTCCATCTGCTGCAGAGGTATCGCTACCTAAACTAATATCAAAAAGTGTAGAAGCAGGTAAAAAGTGGGAAGTGCTAGCAGATGCTGTCACAGTACTGTTTCCTGTTTCAATAAAACAGTCGGTATCACTGAATAGCGTTACTACACGGATATGTGAATTAATCTCAGCACTTCTTGCAGTTGTACCGCTTATACTTACACTCTGTCCTCCGCTAGGTCGTAAGCCTAGTACGGGAATTGGTGCGTTAGCGTCATCTCTTGGTTGTTTACTCATATTCGTTCCTTATCTCTATCTTGCTAAAAGGTTTATGCACTGCTCCCTCGTCGCTCTGTAATCCATCTGCCATAATCAAGTATCGTGGCTCAGTTCCGACGGTAGCTCCACAGTGTGTATGCGCACTAGGGCTAATAAACACGTCACCAGCACGCCAGTCGCATAGCGTTCTTACGCCTTCAGCTTCAAAATACTGTCCTATGCTACGATTGTTAATAGGAATCCAATATCTGATATATCGCTCATGCGGATCAAAATCTCCGCGCTCATAGGCTGACCATTCTCCAAGCGCTTTTGCTGTAGGAGTAAAAGCATCGCGATGAGGCGAGGTTATGCTTCCTGTATCAATACGATTAACAGTCCATCGACGGGCTCCAAGACGGACACACAGAGCATCTCCGATGTACCTCTGTTCGTCTGTTAACTCTGAACGCTCAAATTGATATTGACCTCCAAAGTATGTAGCAGCTTTTGCACTTGGCTGTTTTGTTCCACGCACTCTAGGTAGGTGATCAATAAAGCGAGTCCAGTCAGCATGCACAGTGGCAACATGATGTAGCGCTCTTGTTCTAATAATACTCATTTGCCCTCCGCCGCGGGGTGTGTCATTTTTTCCGCGAAATTTTTAAGTCTTAGTCGACTTTAGTCCATTAAATCTTTCATCAGCTTATCATAGTTATTGATCTGGACTGCAACAGCTGGACCATTTGTTTTAGGCTTAAGATTAGTTTCTATATCTTGAAGATGTTTCATCCAGTCGAGTAGATCTTTTTTAGAATATATGCCTGTCTCCATCGCCTCTTCCATTTTTTGGTCTATGACGCGATTGATTAAATTGATTCGCTTGATTCGATTTAAATAGCCTTGAGTAGCAAACACTGAATCTATATAGTTCTTAACTTCTTTTTTCTCTACCACGGCTGTTACACGATCCTCGCTAATTCCATACTCTTCACTTAGCTTGGAAACATCATGACCAGCTAAATAGTCGTTTGCAATACTCAGTAACACAGGATCTAGTGGTGGCGCATCTAAACTTTTGTTTAGAGCGTCTACAGTGGTTAGTGGTTGTACGATTTTGTCTGTCATTGATTTCCTTCCAATGAATATGTGATAAGAAATGACAGATCAGCTATGCCGTACGGAGCCATTAGCCCTTCATCTGTTCTAAAGCTGGAAACTAGCGCTGATTCCACCTCCAAATCGCGATGATTGTTTGCAAAGCTATCTATCACTTTAGTTTCTATATCTGAAGCAATTAATTCAGCGGCATCAAGCTGGTCCTCAGCAAAAACATAGGCTCTTAAATCTACTGATATGCGGGCAAATTTATTTGCACCGCCGTAGTGCACGCGGTCTTCATTTCTAGCTACAAATGTGATAGAAGGAAAGTCATTTATCTCATCTAAATATTTATAGCGTTTGTGTACATTTCCTGCAGCTACATCAGTCTTTGATTCTAAATCTGAAACTAGCGCGTCCATGATTTGGGTTCTACGTGTTGCCAATACTCATTATCTCCTCTTTAAGTGCTTCTAACAAATGTGTATTTTGTTTTGCTAACACTCCTACAGTAACGCCTACCCGTTTAAAAGCTTTTTTGCATATATCTTTTTTGAACGCTAGTTCATTAGGTACAACAAAGTTTTCGTCACACCAATCGAAATAGCATTTCGTAGATGTGGGTATGTTGATATGCGAAACTACTTTGCTTTTTCTAACACTTCCATAAGTATAAAAGGGGTGAAAAGGACAATCTAAAGGTAAAGTTTGCTTTCCATGCCTGTCTACAGGTACTCCCCATTGATCATAGGCAACTGGAGGTTCTCCAGCCCAGTAATAGTTACCCGAATCATCTTCTTCGTCAACGCAGTTATATGTTATAGGTCCGTATTTAAATTTTTCCATATCAGTTCTCTAACAAATAGTATAGTTCCTCTGAGAGAGGTTGTCAAGTTTCTCCTCGGATTTTCAAAATTTCCCAGTTCGGGGCCGCGGAGGGTGGCGCAGCGATAGCAAGCGAACACAAGTCCTAATAACCGCCCTACCCTTAACATGTTAACTAATACTATATATGGTATGCAAGGACTAAAACGAATCCTACATTTAGTTACAAAATCAATAATTAATCAACGTAAAAAACTCTTATATATCAATGACTTATTAGGACGCTTGACTTATACAAATTTAACTGCTATAACTATTATATTAAATAAATAAATAGAAAGTTAAAAAAATGATTAAACAAATTTCAATATTCGATTTAGACGGAACTACAATAGACAGTTCGCATAGAGCTAATACAGATTCGAAAGGTAACCTTGATGTTACTAATTGGATAAACAATGCGATTCCAAGCAAAATTTTTAAAGATAAAGTTTTGCCTTTAGCTTTACAAATTAGACGTAGACAGAAAAAAGGCGATTACACAATCGTTCAAACTGCTAGAAATATGACTTATGCAGATTATGAGTTTTTAATGGAAAATGGCATATGCCCCCATAAGATTATTTCTAGACCTTTTGGCAACATGGTTGCTGATGGAATTTTAAAACGCAAGCAACTTGCTAGTTTGTTTAATCTAAAACAGTTTAAAAAAGTTACTAAGATTATGTTTGATGATAACTTAGAAGTTAAAAAAGAAGTTTCTAAACTAGGTGTTACAGTTTATAATCCTAGCAAATTAAATGAAAGGTTAGCATAATGAAAGAATATATTTTATGGTCAATATTTTTTGGTCAACTAATCACTGCATATATAATACTAGCTTAAAGGAGTTACTATGTTAAAACTAATATCAAGAATTTCAATCATACTTTTTGCCTTAGCAATGTTACCTATTGCAGATATAATTTGGAATACAAATGCTTTAAATCCTTTTTATCTTAAGGAAATGATGGTTACTAGTCTAATTATATCTAGCATATACTTTTTATGGCTTGCCATTATTGAGTTAGATTAAGAAGTTTTGATAATGAGAATCATTATCAACGCACCAGCTCTAGGTATGTTAGGGGCCGTAGGCCCCTGGCCGCTAACCCATTGATTTTAAAGGGTTTTTTCGCTTAACATGTTAAGCAATACTATATGTTGTGCCGACACACTAAAACGAATCCTACATTTAGTTATATAAAATCTTATATCAGGGCGAAAAAAACCCTTATATATCAAGGACTTACAGAGAGGGTTGACTTATACAAATTTAACTGCTATAACTATTATATTAAATCAAACAAGGCAATTATAGGAGAATGCAAATGCCAAAAACTATTAACTACTCTGTTGAAATGACAGATAAAATCGTTTCAGACTACCAAAATGGAACTGAGATTTCAGAAATTGCTGATGCAATTGGAAAATCTGTAAGATCTGTTAGATCAAAACTTGTTAGGGAGGGAGTTTATATTGCTCAAGAAAAAACCTCTAGGTCTAACAAGGTTCAAGAACCAACAAAAAAAGAACTTCTAAATGTTCTTGAAGAAAAAGTTTCTTTTCCTGTTGTTGGATTTATGGGAGCAACAAAAGAATCTATTCAAGATTTAATAGATTTTGTTGATTCTTTAGAATCATGAAAAAAAAAGTTTGGCTAGGGGTTGAAATATCCCTAGTCAATACCCATATATATAATATAACTAATTAAGGAATTTAAAAAATGACTATCAAAAAAAATGCTTACATTGTATTAGATACTGAAACTTCAAAAGCTAATGGTTTAGTTTTTGATTTAGGTTGGACAACTAGAGATAGAAAAGGAAATATTTTAGGTCAAGCTTCGCTAAATTTTTTAGATGTTGTTTGTATTGAAAAACCATATTATCACAATAAAATTGCAAACTATGCGAGAGATCAAAGAAAAGGTAATCATAAGGTTACAACTTTTTCAGTCGGTCAAAGATTATTTAATTTACATATTCAAAGCTTAATATCAAAAAATTATCGTGTTATTCTTTGTGCTTATAATGCAAGCTTTGATTGTCGAGTTTTAAAAGGTACTAGCCAAAGAATTTTGAAAAAACCTTTTTTACGTCATTCTGTTGAATTAATGGATATTTGGGGAAATTGGGCGAAGTCTGCACCAAAAAATTACTCTGCACCAAAAACAGCATCTGGAAAATTTTTGTCCACTTCTGCTGAAAATGTTTTTAGATTTGAGTTTCAAGATCCTAATTTTATTGAAAAACACACTGCTTTTGCTGATACTATTGTTGAGTCAAAAATACTAGATAAAATTTTAATGAGAAGAAAAAAGGTTAAAATTGTCAAGAATCCAAACTTTTTTGATTCTCATATTTGGAAAAAATTCCCTGCTCCTGCCTGAGAATGAGAATCATTATCAGCGTGAGAATGAGAATCATTCTCAACGCGCCAGCTACATAAAAAAATGAGGGGCCGTAGGCCCCTGGCCGCTAACCCCTTGATTTTAAAGGGTTTTTTTAGTTAACACGTTAAACAATACTATATGTTGTGTTCAACACAAAAAACGAATCCTACATTTAGGGAGCAAAAACTAAAATACACACTCCGAAAAACCCTTATATATCAAGGACTTACAAAGGGGGTTGACTTATGCTGATTTAATTGCTATAACTATTATATTAACTAAATAGAAAGATAAAAAAATGTTTATAAAATTATTAAAAGACAACTCACTAGGTTTCATTGGAATGATATTAATTCACTCTTCAACTTTTCCAACAATCATATCTCACATTATGGGAACTTCAAAAGCCTTGCCACCTTTGGAAATGATACTTTTAATTTTTGCAGGTTTAGCTTTTTACTTAGCTGATGCAATTAAAAGAAAGCTAATTGTTTATATAATTTCCAATTCAATAGGTTTCTTTTCTCAGCTTACCCTTTTAACTCTTTACGTTTTCGGAGGTTAGCCAATGACTAAAATACAGATAATAAATCAAATTTCAAAATATTCAGTTTTAGGTTTAAGCATGAAAAGAAAATTTCAGCTTTTGACTTGGTCAAATACAAGACTAGAAAAAGCCTTAAAATCAATTGAAAAAGTCAAAAAAGGAGGTCATTCAATATGGATAAAATAAAAATTTTTAGAGCTAAAAGAGGTTTGGCTTATCTACATAATGAAAGAAATTATTCAAATTTACGTAAAGTTAAAGAAGATGCGAAACTTCCACCACCAAAGCTACCACTTCCAAAGCGATTGTTAACACGTTAACTATCGCCTTTTGCTAATGAGAATCATTATCAACGTAAGAATGAGAATCATTCTCAAGGCGCCAGCTAGGGGCCGTAGGCCCCTAAGAGGGCCCCGCCGCCCTAAGTCCTTGATTTTAAAGGGTTTTTTTAGTTAACATGTTAACCGATACTATATGTTGTATGCAACGCAAAAAACGAATCCTACATTTTGTGGCTAGAAATCTAATAATACACGCAAAAAAACTCTTATATATCAAGGACTTACAAAGAGGGTTGACTTATATCAAAAACTCATGTATAACTATATATATAATAAAGAAACAGAGATTACTGGAAATTCATACGAATTTAGATTAAACTGCAAATCTCATAAATAGAAAGTTAATATAATGAATACAAAAAATTTTAAAGTTTATACTGCTGGAAAAGTTTGGCATCAAGATAAATTCAAAGTCCTTAGAGATGAGAAAAATTATAATGTCAAAGCTCGTTGGATAGATTTAACTGATGATTGTGATATTGTCCAAAATGATAAACCAACACTTTGGAAACTTTGTTATGAAGATGTTAGAGATTGTGATTTTGTTTTACTTTATTGTGAAGATCAAGCTGAAGAACAACGAGGAGCTTTAGTTGAACTTGGTATGGCTTTTGGTTTTGGAAAGCCTGTTTATGCTGTTGGAACTTGTAAAACAATTCAACCAACAAAAATTTCTGATGTTGCTTTTACTCACTACAAAGATTTTCATTGGTTGCCTACTGCTGATTTAGAAGTTGGCTATAAAATGGCTATAAATAGAGAACTTAACAAACTTAGAAAGGTTGCTTAATATGGAAAAGAAATTAAAAAAATTCACTCACATCATGGAATTAATTAGAACTGTTTGCCCAATCATTATGATAGTTTTACAGATCGTTATTTTAATTAAGCTAATATAGGAGATTTTCATGCTTAT
>Ga0209336_10000624_pt1 | contig 18038 bp, 20 predicted proteins | sample LinPmetageLP32_FD_184042 | JGI IMG/M metagenome (GOLD analysis project Ga0209336, IMG submission 184042) | Marine viral communities from the Pacific Ocean - LP-32 (SPAdes) (version 2) | ecosystem: Environmental > Aquatic > Marine > Oceanic | place: Pacific Ocean | collected 2009-08-23 | reverse complement strand
AGTCATTCCTGTGCCATCGCCAATTAATATTTGAGTATCTGTTAAGGCTTTTTCTGTTAATACTCCAGAACTATTAGCATCACGAACTAAAAGGCTATTTGCTGCAACGTTTTGCATTTTAGCAAAGGTTACCCCTGCATCATTTAAAGATATCGTTACAGCACCTGTGGCTTGATCTCTAGAAATCGGTGCGGTAGCTGTTATACTTCCAACATCCCCTGCATCATCTGTATACAATTCTGTAAAGTTATCATTTACTTTATCGAAAGCTGCACGAAGTTGATCGCCTGTGCCATCGTTAGCAGTTGTTCCAATATTTATAGTCTGTTTAGCCATTGTTTAAAATTTAATATTCTGTTGCATCGGAAGTATATGATGTATCATCTGATGTTTCTTTTGTTGTGTCGGCAGTAAAAAAACTCCCATCTGCATCGAACGGATAAGTTCCACCCCAACCATTTGATTCATTTACGCTACCAAAATAACTTACGTGATATATATCCCCAAATGCCATCTTTTATAATAACGTTATTTTTTTTCTTTTGTGCATTTTTTTTTGACGTAAGACATTAATTTTGTTAGATTTTCGCTTTTAATTTTATACGTAGTTATAGAACCCATCCTAAAAAGTTGTTTGATTTATCTGGATACATATCATCATTATTGTTTGTGTAATATTCGCTAAATTTTGAAGAAGCATTGAACGACATATATTGCAAAAACCTTTCAGTATAAAAATCTGCAAAATGTCTGTGTCTTTGTACTAAATAATCTACTTCATCTTTGCTTGGTGTTTCAGCATTTTCTGATCTGTGTTTAAATAAACCACCATTTTTTAATTCGTATGCTGCAAAGGGCAAATAATCTACCATTGCATAGTGAATTAACATAGGTTGTATGTAATCATTTACTAATGCTAGATAATCCCCTGTTAAACTAGCGCCACCTGTACCTAAAATATCTGTGCTAATTTTGTCATATAATTTACTGCCTAAATAATTCTGTATGTGCATTTCCTGCGCAATTTTTATAAAGCCAATAAATTTGTCCGTATCAACATTGCCATTCAATATGGTGTTTTTTACTAGGTCGCTACGTTTTATAAATAGTGCTACTGCCATAATTAACTGATTCTCCAATTATTGTTATTCGGTCCTGCAATTTGTGCTACTTCTTTTGGATTAGTTTCGTAACGTGCATCTTTTCTTTCGCTAGGTTCCAGATCATTAATCATTTGTTTAGCACGATTTACAGATATTTTTTTGTTGTCTTTCCTTATATAGATTTTACGCATCCAAAAGTGTTTACAATTAACACCACCTTTGTATAAAAACGGATTGTATGTATTAGAACCATTCGCGCCCATACCTTTTGTGGTTTCTAAATTTTTATTTAAATCTTCAACCCTGTAAAGTTTTTTAGCTTTGACCATTTTTTGACAAAATTCTCTACTGTTTGCACTTGATTCTAAAGGTGCATATTGATATCGTATTTTAAATAATGACGTATCTTGTTTGCTAGTTTTACTCGGTGTGCTTTTTATTACATTCGCAAACTTTAAAACCTTATCTATCGCTAAATCATTTTCAGCGTCTGACGGACGTTCATCTACTAGAACATAGTTATCCATATCTTCATCTTCGCCGACGTCATCTAGGGCTGTTAAAATAGCTGTACGAATCTGTTCCGCTGCATCAACAGGAACACAGTTAGGTACTTTCTTGCCATTCTTCATTTTAAAGCCTATCATTTCGTATCCTTTCCAACAAGGTGCTTTTAAATCGTGTGATTCGCAAGGCATATACCATTCCTGTCCATCTAGTTCGTGCGTGTGATAACCACCACAACCCATTTCTTTTGCAACTGCTTCTGCTTCTTCTTTTGTATCAAAAGCAGTTCTTCCATCAATTTCTTTAGTTGCTAGATTAGTTTTTAATAAACTTAATTTTTGCCCTGTTTCTTCTTCAACTTGTTCTTTAGTAACAGCGTTTTCTAAATCAGAAAATTCTAATGGTTGTAATGTTTTGAAATATAACTTTAAACTAATTTTATTAAATGCTAATATTTTATCAAAGGCATCTATTAGTAAGTTTTGAAATGGTCTAATAACTGTATTATCCATTAAATTACTAGCAGTTTTTAATTCGTCTGCATTGTTGCCTAGTCCTGTAGAATCTTTAATACCTAAAAGCATCGGTGATACAATCCTATGACTTACCATAATTTTACGCATAGATTCATCAGATAAAAACTGATATTGACTGTGTGCGTCTGATAATTGTACAGGCTCTATTGATGCAGCTTGATTTTCGTTGTCGTTAAATGCTAATATAAATTTGCCTGCGTTTGATGTACCACTAAATTTTTCTTGTATTCTATGTTCTATCATTTGCCTTTCTTCTTCCGTAGGCGTTCCATTATTAAAATTGATTAGCATACTAGGTGCTAGTCCATTCATAATATTGTTTAAATGATAATTTGCTACTTCTTCTTCTAGTTCACTATATTGTAAGCCACCTTGATAATCAACAGGCGAGTAATAATAGAATCCTGTTCTATATGGCTTGACGTATAATATCTCAAGTCCTTCATTACTGAAACCGAATGCCGGTATGCGTTTTAATTTTTCTTGTGGCTTAATTTTCTCCCAATTATGATGATAGTAATATGCTTCTATTTCACCATCGTCATTACATTTTTCTGCACGCAAAGTTTCAACAGGGAAATGTTCTATCTGCACAATCTTTGATCTATCTTTTGAATAGATAACTTGCATTGAGCATTGTCCTAGTAATTTTAAATCGTGTGCTAGTTTTCTAACGCAATCATTATTGAACAATCCCTTCATTTGAGCATATTGCTCTGGTTGTTTATTTGAATCCGTAGCATCTAATCCTTGACCAAATATTAATTGCGATATACCATTTACAGCAGCATTGTTTGTAGGACTACCATTATGCCTGTCAATTAAATATTGGAAATAATTATTGTCCTCACCATACGCAACGTAATCTTTGTTTTTTAATTCAATGATTTCAGGCGTTGTGTAATTGCTTAATTGTACTATTTTTACGTTCATACTGTTATATAATCATCATCATACGTATTTTGTGTGGTGTACTCTCCACTATTAACTGTATAATAATTGTTGTTTGCTTGATTCACAGTTTGATCTGTGCAAAATATTTTGTCTTTATAAATTATTTTAGCTGATGAATTTTTAATTGTCATATCATAAAAAAATCCTTCTGTTAATACAGGACTAAATGTAACATTAAAAGTTAAATCATCCTCAACTGTACTTGCTGTTATGTTATAATTTGTGCTGGTATTTGTTGTATCATCTCTCACAGTCAAAGTTCCGCTTGTAATATATTCACGTGGTATTACTTTTATTGTTTGTGCTGATGCAGTTGTTTTTAAAACTTTCATACTAATATAACGCAAGATTTTTAATTTTTGCATAAAAAAAAAGGCAACATTTCTGCTGCCCCCTTTTAACACAAACCAAAATTTCTTATGGTGTAAGTTGTGTTCCTTGTGTTGCACCTGTAACAACAGTTGAAGTTACATAGTATGCAGGTATTGTTTCCTGTGCGCTGAACGTAAGTGTGTATCCACTTAAATCGCCCATTGCTGCACCGCTGGAAATTGTACCGCCATTCAGATCGGCACCGTGAACCGCACCTACAAGGTAGTAGTTGCCATTATAATCTTCAACAAATATGTGTGGTCTATTTTGAGCTACAAGTTTAATTTCTTCTTGTGTTGCGACCGTTTGTTTTGTCAAAGTAAGATTTAAAGTTTGTTCGTAGAACACAGTACCATTTTCAGTTGAACCTGTTATTGTTTGTTCTAGTGACGAATTACCTTTTAAATCATATTTCATAACTGTGGGTGATCCTGCCATTGCAGTAACATTTCCACTTGATACAGTTAATGCACCTAACGTTCCATAGGAAACTAGATAAGCAGATTTTAATCCACCTACTGAATCTCTACACGGTAATGCACGTCCTTTTGTAAGTAAGCAAGCCATAGTTTATAGTATTAAAAAAGGGTAGGTAGGCACATCGGCTTACCCACCCCTTTTGTTGATTAATTAATTATTAAGAATAAAGAACAATATCGCTACCGATAGCGTGCTGTATTCCTGCTGTAAATCGCATTACAACCCTTACATTCTGACTACCATCAATGTCAGCCATATCAATGACTTTCACTTCATTTTGGTCAGACATCAGTCCTGTGCCGAAAAACAAATTAGATTTTTCTGCAGCCACCATAGTGTTTGCAGCTAATCCTTGCGCTAAAACAATATTGATTCCGTCCATTGTCAAGGCACCACCATTAAACCATTGTGTTCCTTTGTCTTCTGTACCTGCTGCACCAACGTTGCTAGCAAATCCACCTAATGCTCTCACATAGGCTCTGTATACATTAGAAGAAACATATATAAATAGATCGTCTGCACCGTAGACTGCGCTAGGAATAGCATCGACTACCAATCCCATTTTTGCGATTACATTGCTAGAATCTACTGCAGCACCTGCACCTACGTCAGTTACATCAGCATCAGCTAGAAGTGTAGTTTTAAATCCATCAAATTCCCCTGCGTTAGCATTCGTACCACCCCAGATATTGTTTTCTAGTTTTTGTGCTACTTTTGCAGATACGTGAGCAATTAAGAAATCAGAAAATTTGCTTGGCATATTAGAAAATGCTGAATATCCCATTGAAATTGCTTCCCAATCATTGATAAAATCTTTTTTGCAAAGTTGTAGATTTACTTGAAATTCCTCTGGTTGCAGAAGTCTTTCAGTTAAAGTAATATTTGAAGTAGGATCAAAGTCACAGCTAGCATTTTTTACGATGTCATTTGAAGCGACTTTTTTCATTACTTCTTTGTACTTAATGTTTGGCTTGATTGTAATTAAATCATTAGCCAAAGTTGTGCCACTCAATAATGCTGCGGAGATGTATTCCCCTGCGAATTCGCCAGCGTACGTAGTGGTTATTGAAGTTGTTGTTGCCATTTTAAATTATTTTAATATTAATATTATAGTTCGCCTACAGTTATTGAAGATGACTGTGCGCCATTTCCACTTAACATCCACACAGAACCATCAGAGGATAACTCAATGAAATCTCCGATTCTTTCTGCACCATCCTCAAAAGTAACTCTATCGATTGCATCTGCATCAACAACTGCACCTGCAACAATTACGGAACCACTAATGGTATCCCTTTCTGTTGATACAGTTTGAATTAGCATATCAGTACTAAATGCTGCTACTACTTTGAATTTGTAATTTACACCTGCTGTAGTTACAGGTAGTGTGATTGTGTAACCTGTTCCGCTTACTAAAAACGTTTTACCACTGTCTGCAGCAGTAATCGCTTTTGATTCGGTGATTACTTCTTGATCTTCAAACTTTCTTTCTACGTCGTTTGAAATGTGAGTAAATGTTCCCATTATTTAGATTATTTATTAAAATTAGACATTCGTTGTAAAACCCTATCCATCGTTGAATTGGCTTTTTTGTTCTTGCTTAATAGATTAAGCCTTGCATCATCCTTTGTTTCTGGATTATGTTTGATTGCTTTTGTAGCAGGTTCAGTAGATAATTTTTCTTGCACTTCTTGTTTTGCAAGTTCTTCATCTTTCATTTTGCCTAGTTCTTCTTTGACATAAGCAAGTTCCTGTTTCATTTCGTCAATTATTGGTGTCATTGCTGCCACAACTTCCTCGACTATTTTATTCATTTCGTCTTTTTCTTCTTCTTCGAGGTTTTCTTCTTCTTGTACTTCAGTTTCATCTGATAAATCTTTTTTAGATTTTGATTTAGGTTTTTCAACTACATCTTCTGTGTCTTTTTCTGCTTCTAAATCCCTAGGTTCTGAACCTGTAGCAACTTGTGAATCTAGTTCTTCTGTTACTTCTTCTTTTTCTTCTGCCATTTCTGATTTAATATCGTCTATAATTCCTTCTTCGGATACGATCAATGTGTTTCCATCTTCGAGTTGATAATCGCCAATTGGTAAAGCTACTTTTTCATCTTCTGTTACGATAAAAACGCTTTCGCCACTTGTAAAATTTTCAGCTTCCAGAATTGTGCCATTTTCTAACTTCATACTTTCTAGCTCTACTTTTGTAGAAAGCAAAGAAGTAATTTTGTTTAACATTTCTGTCGGTTTCATAAATATATATTTAACGTTAATTACATTTCTGTATTAATATAACGCACCGAAAAAATGATTTGTATTTTAATTTGGAATTTTTGTGATAGAACCAATACCTTGTGCTTGATAGGAACCATCACAGCACTTTCTACTGTATCTTATACCATCTTTACATAGACAACCACGTTTGCCGCTTTTTGGACTGCTGTAACGTCCGTTATTAGGTGATTTCATTTGTCTATTGATTTAAGTTTACTTATTGCCCAATTAATACCACTAGCACCACCCCAAGCATCCCACATAATACCACCACATCCTTCGCCATAGGGTACATCTTTATTTTGTTGATGTCTTTTAAAGCTAGCCATTCTTGCAATCGTGTCACGACTTATGTTTTTTTTTTCAGCTAATTGTCTTGCTCTAGTCCAACCAACTCTAGTTCCACATTTAATATTATTTTCTTTTTTATACTTTATAGCTTTTTTTGCATTGTTACTTGCAGATTGTGGATAATCGTTATAAGTTTCAAAAGTATATCTAACCAGATCTTGTTTTATTTTTAATAATTTTTTTCCTGCTTCTATTTCTTGTGATAATTCGTCTTTTGTTTTTTCTTTAGGTCGTTCTGCTTTGTCAGCAAAGTATCCTTCAATACTAAATCCTTTTACCAATCCTGTTTTGACATATTCATTCCATATTTCGTCATTGTAAACTTTTACAGAACCAACCCACGAACCTAATGGCAAATCCATACCATACAATGCTGTTTTATCCTGTTCTTTATTTTCTACAATCCAAGATTCTACAAGTGAAACGCCATTTATTTTCTCAAAGTGTTCGTATGTAGAATTGTTTTGGTTTCCGTTTGAAAGATATAATTCAGATGCTTTTCGGACTGTGTCCTTTGTAAAGTAAATATAGTATTCAGTATCTCCATCTTTTCGGTAGATTGGTTTATTAGGCACAAGTATAGCACCCATTAATAACCTTTTTTCTGCATCTACTTCTGCAAACTTATATTCTTTGTTTTTAGATAGTGCCAAAAAGTTTTCTTCAATAGCAGGGTTTTCTACTAAACTAATCGCATCAATGCCACTATTTTCGTCTAGTTCGTCAATTACTAATTCAACTATTTTCATACTATTATAACGTTTTAGTTTTTTAATTTGTATTTATATAGACGCATTTTCTACTATATTTCTATCTAATGCTTGTGCGCTTGTTACATCCCCACTTGTTACAAATGCTTTTACAGGCTTTTGTTCATTTTCTCCCAATGCGTTTGCTAGTTGATTTTCTGGTGCTTCACCAACTATATTAAATGCAGGGGGTGCTGATGCAGGTGCTCCACCACGACTACCACCGCCACCACCTTTTGCGCCTGCAGGTGTTTTTACAGATACAATTTTTTTGACTGTAGCTAATCCTGATGCTAATATAGTACCTGCACTTATAATTTTTTGAATGCTACCAAAAGGTTCTGGTACTGTTGATTCTTGACTTAATACTTCTGTAAATCCTAAATAAGAATTGATTGTTGCTTGTGCTATTGCGGCTGCTTTTCCTGCAACACTATTTTCACCTAACAATTGTGCAATACCACCTAGTGCATCAGCAGCTAATCCTAGCTTTTGTTTTTGTAATAATATACTAGATGCTAATTCTTGTTGATCATTTGTTAATTGTTGTTCTTTTATTTGATTATTAAAATCTTGTATTTCTAATCCTTTTTCTTGTTGGAAATCTAACAATTGTTGTTCAGCATCTTGTCTTGCTTGTGTTCCCACGCCTAATCTTTCAACCTGTGCTTGTAGCCTTTCTGTTTCAAGATCATTTTCTTGTTGAGCAATATCACGTAAGGCTTGTAATTTTTCAAGTTCATCTTCTATTTCTTCTGCATTAAATTGTTTTTTAGCTATTAATCTTGCATTCTCTGCTTCTGATTTACTATTTATTAATTCAATTTCTTCAAGTTCTAATCCCTCACGATTTACCCTTTGTTCTGATTCAAAACCTGCAATACTTTCTTTAACATCTAAAATGTTTTTTTCAGCTTCTATTAAAGCAGTTTTATTAGCAACTAATTTAGGATTGGCTGCAAGTTCTGCTTGTGCTAATTCTAATGCTTTTTGTGCATTTGCTAATTGAAGTGAAGATTGTTCATCAAGTATATTTTTTAATTTATTATTTGCTGCTATTCTATCATCTATTGATGCTGTAACATCATCTCTGATTTGCCTTTGCCTTTCTGCTGCAAGTTGATATTTAAATTGTAATTTATCATTTTCTGCTAATGCTAATTCTGTTTCGTTTTTTAATTGTTGTATTCTTTCTTGATTAGCTAGTTCTTGCGTTGTAGATATTTTAGATACGTTTTCCACAGCTTTTGTAGTAAAGTCGCCTAATTCCTTTCCTGTTTGAATAAACCCCTTACCGATGCCGAAAACGTTATCTGAAAGACCTTTAGCTGCACCTACAACTTTTTCATCTACTCTATCAATGTCTGTTTGTAATTCTTTTATTTTATCAGCATCTTGACCACCTAAAAATGATTTTTCCCAAGCAAGTTGCGCCCTTAATAATCCTGTTTGTACACCAAATATTGAAGTCTTTAAAAGATTAACAGGCACCATTACAGAATTTTTAACAATATCCCCCAAAGCTGTAAATTCACTACTTGCATCTATAACACCATCAATAACTTTTGTAAACACAGCAGATACAGTTCCAAACGCAACACCTAATCCATCTACAATGGTTTGATTTTGCATTAATATTTCTGTAAACTTTTCAAATATCTTTAATCCTAGACCTGCAATAAAAGCCTTTGCTGCTAATCCTGCACCTTTAAAACCTTTGCCTACACCCTTAACTGTTTTGCCTAGTTTTGCTAAACCTTTATTTCCTTTTTGGTTGGTTTCATTTATAGCATTTAAAGATTCTTGAGTTTCATCCTTAAAATCTTCCATTTGATCTGTAAGTTTGCCAATCGCTTTTGTTGCACTTTGCACATCTATATTTAAGCGGATATTTTCTTCGGTCATTTTTTTAGTTTTAAACTGTTCTTCACATCTGCAAAACTGATAGGTAATTTATATTTACCTAATGCTTGATCAATGTTGTCGCTTCGTATGTCTTGTTCTTTTGCTAGTTCTAGCAATGTTAAAATATTATCTATCATTAGTAAAATGTTTTTACATTAGTAACTATCCCATCTACAACTGAACCTGAAACACCTTGTCCGGGCGCGTAACATCCATTTTGATTAGAATCATAAAAGGCATAAAATCCATCTGGTGCATAAAGCAATTTATTACTTTCTGTATTTCTTTGATATACACCAAATTGATCGTCTGGTATTTGGTATAATCCGTATCCTTCTTTTAATGGTCTATAATTTTGACAAACAAAATCTGTTTCGCTACTAGCACCTTGATTGTAAAATCCTAATTTTGTTAATTTTTTTCCATTAGGTAAAGTTGAACCTGTAGCTGAAAAACTTCTAGCATACGATTCAGCAGTTGCACGATCAGTTGCGTGATAACCGCAAGCATCTAATTCCCTATCGAATTGTTTTTGTGATTCTTTGTCATATTGGTATCCAGTATCGTGTACTGCAATACCTGTAAAATCTACGCCTTGAAATCTTTGTTGAAAACTTACAGCATCACCCTCAATAAGCACCGGCACAACAAAAGAATATAAAACACCACCACTGATTCCTTTTACATCAAAGAAAGTTCCATCACCATTTTTAATTCTAAATGTTGAATTACCGGTAGCAAAAGCACTTCCGTCTGGTTTCATCACGTGATAACTATATACAGATGTTGTGGTTGTAAAACTAATACTTGGCGTTGCTTGTTCAAATAATACAGAACTTAACATTTCACCACTAGCTACATCAAACGATGTATCATTTGTAGTTTTACCATAGAATCTATAATAAATTGTATCGCCTGCAGATAATCCTGTAATTTGGTATTTTATATTTCCAGATAATGTGTTTTTATTTTGTGGTGTAGTGTCATATTTTATATTAGTTGCTGATCCTGCTTTTAATGTTGTTATACTATCAGAACTTAAATGCGATTTTGTTGTTGAATAGAAAAACCCATATTCATCTATTTGCGAAGTAGAACCAACCTTTCCTAATGTTGTAACTGTAAATGAAATAGTAACGACAGAACTTGTAGGTGCAGTTGTAAGGTATGTTAATGTCGGTGGTGTAACTGTTAATGCTTCATCACTAATAACTACTTGTGGAATATTTGGTACGCTTACATCTTCTGGCACCACTTCTGTTGTGCTAATTACTTCTAATCCTTCAAAGTTGTTAAATTTATCTACTGTAATAATACCATTGTCTGCGAAAAATTCGTCTGAATCTGCACTTAAATTTGTGTCAGTTGATACAGGTAAAAACTTGCTTGGTATTATTGGCGTAATTTCTGTTGTTGTGTTTATTAGTTCTAAATCACTTAACAGCGTTTCAAAGTTTGTTACAATTTTATTAATCTTATATGTCTTATTGAAGATAACTAGCTTGTCTGCTAGTGTTAAATTTTGTAAAATAGAAACAGGTAAATACGCTTTTACTTTTGTTAATCTTCTGCGTTTATCAAATACATCTTCTATATAGCTTTTATAATATTTTTCAAATAAAGATTTGTTAAATGGGATGCCTTCATATTCGTTTGTTTCAGAATTAAAATTTATATTATCGCTTGAATCATCACTTAATGAATTACTTAAATACAAAGAATTTGATGGCACAAAATAAGATGTAACTTCTGATACATTGTTTGCAGAATCTAAAACGCCAATACTTGTGCCTGAATTTAAAACAGGGTAAAACAACAATGGCTCTGGTAGGTATGCACCTTGTTTATCGTCTGCACTCCAACCCCATTGTACAGCAGTATTAGCATTACCTGATACATTTTTTAATCTTTCAAACATAAAATGATCAAAGGGTAATTTAATTTCGTAAACTTGACCTTCAAATTCTTCTAATTCTTTTGATTCACTTTTAAAACTAGCATCGTATTTAAGCGATCCCCATTTGCGATTATATATTTGTTCAAAGTTTGCAGCCATAAAACTTTTATCACCTTTGTAACTAAAGTTGATTTGTTTGTATGGCAACACACTATCAACCATTGATGATTCTTTGTCAATAAATTCTGTTACATCAGTGAACGTTGTATTAGTGTCGTAAAAATCATCTAGCGTTTGTATCTTAATAGTTTTGTTGTCTTGTATAAAAGCTGTTAAATTGAACATTTTGAAGATCCCGGTCAGGAAGTCTATAATTTTTATTTTTGGTAGCTGTTCAGTAATTTGTACTTTTTTGTTTGTTATTGAAATTGCTGTGCCTGTGAAACCAATATTAAAAAATACGTCAAGGCTACCCCTACCACTTCTAACTCTAGGACTAATTTCAAAAGTTGCTACTGTGTCTGATTCAACCGCAAAAGTAAAATTGCCTTTGGCTAGTGGTATGAAATCTGCATTACCTTTTTTGCCTTTTCCTTGACCTTGTGTTGGGAATGTGTCACCTACTAAATCTTTATATTCTAATTCAAGTTCGCCATTTTTGAACAAGTACACATTATATTTTGCAGTTTGATTTGTTGTTTTTACACTAAATCTTATTTCACTGAAAGAACTTAAATTTATAAAAGAATTTTTATTTAAAGTAAAAAAATTACTATCTGGTGAACTATTAAAAACCCTTTGATAATTAGTGAATTTTATTTGTTCTGGTTGATCACTAAACATTGAACCAACTTTGTTGTGTAACCACAAAAATAAATTATAATAACTAGCGTTACTAGTAGCAAAAAAATCTTTACTAAATGAAAAACCTTGTTGAGTAAAAAATTCCCTTTCTATTGCTTTTATAATAGCGTGTACTCTAATCGCAGGTTTTAGTTGATCAAACTCAACACCTTTATTTTGACCTGCAGCATAAGCAATATTTGCTAATGTGTCTGTGTTTAATGTTGAACTACTAGAATCATAAATCAATCTTTTAGTATGTGTCATTAAAGGAACCAACAAAACCTCTGGAAACACAACACCATTCATAGTTTTAGATTGTGCTGTATTTAACATTCCTTTTATGCTAGCATCTGTATATTCAAACTCAAGATCTGTTAATATTGGTAAATCACTTAATGTGCTATCTCCGATTTTATCTTTAAGATTTACAGTATTGCCAAAAAATGTAAGTTTGTATGTGTGGGGTTTATTTATTTTTAATGTTGTTCCTTCTAGTTTTACTTTACCCTTTTTGAATAGTTTGTAATTTAAATATAATTCAGCATCTACTTTTACCCTAGCATCAAATCCATTTAATATTTCAAAATTATAAAAGTGTTTAAATATTTTGTTATTGGTTTCGCTTGCAGGAACTGAAAAAGTTTTGCTAAAATCACTAAATATTTTATCTATATTTCTTACGTCTTGAATAGTTTGTGTCAGCGTTACGCTTTCATCATCAAACATTTCAACCAATTGGTTTTCTACATAAAGTTGTAGTCCTATCATCTGACATTATTTATCTTGTTAAATGCAAACTCAAAGTCAATCGTATGGTTTATTAATTTATCATTCAAGCTAGTTTTAAATGTAAAGTCTTTGCTTGTAGGTATCACAGGCAAAGTTTTGCTTTCATATCTAATCCATATATTTTTAGATAAAAACAATTCTTCAATAGTGCTGTTTGCATCCTCAACCATAAACCCTGTATTTAATTTTAATTTAGTTTTGGCATTTATGTTGTATCTAGTTTGTTGTGACTTGTATGTGTTATAAGTTACAGTTGAGTTGTTGATTATGTTACTTTGATACGTTTCATCTGTTACATTAAAACTTTCAACAGTCTTTTTAAACATATACAAATCTTGGAATGCTCCGTGTTTGTTTACGAAAGTGATTTTGTAGCTTGTGAATTTTGGTTCGCATACATTTATTACCGTAATGGTTTTTTTAAGTGTTGTATCATCAGTGTCGTAAACTTTTATTTCTGAACTATCTGCAGGTATTGTAGCATATTGTATTTTCTGATTGCTATTACCACTATCTGTTATTTGAGTAGTTGCACTATCAATAATTATTTTACCAACTCCCGGTGCATACAATGGCAATTTTCCTGCAGTTCCTTCTGGTATATAAATTGTGTCTGTAGTGATCAAGGCATTTGTAGAACCTTGTGGGTTTATTTCTTCTTCATAATAACCATATCCGTCAAGTGCAAGATATGTGCTAGTTACAGGACTGCCATAAGTAAATGTAACGCCTGTATCATCTACTAAGGTTGCGATAGTTGTAACCCAAACAGCAATAGATGTATAATCATTATTGAAAGTCATTGTCAAATAATCCCTAACTAACTCGGCAAACTCAAATACAATTTTAGTTTCGCCTGATATTATTTCTTTTTGTAAAGTATATTTTAAATCAGAATCGCTGTAACTTCCAGAAGTTCCTGTATAAATATATATTTCTAAATTTGCTGTTTTTAAAGTTGCCATATTAATTAAGTTTGAAATCCTTGACCATCTCCACCACTAGCACAATCCCAAAACCAAACATCTTCAATTACTCCACTATTGCTTATTTGCCAAATATAAAATGGTCCACTGCTTGTGCTTAAACTTGTATTATTTAAATACGTATCTACCCTGTAAAAATTGCTATCACCTGCAAATGGTGTTCCCGCAGCACTACAAACTGTGTGACCATAGGCATCCGTAATATCACTTGCTGTGCTTAATACAGCCCTGTTTGCCCTTAATCTAAAACCAGATTGACAAAAGTCACTTTCTACTGTAGCAACAAAATCAAGTGCTAAGAAATATGTTTGACTGCCACAAACAGGAATATTAGCAGGTTGTGTTACTACTTTGGTACAGGTAATGTCAGAGCCTGAATTAGAATATCCACTAGGCGCATTGATGGTTAATGTAAGTGTTCTATTTGTATCAACGTCCACAGACGCAAAACTTTTCGGACTAAAATCTGTTAGTGTTCCAATATTTGTTTTGCCAAATTTTATAGAACCATCGGTATAAACGCCTTGTTCGGTTAATGTTAAATCATCACAAGTTAATGCTAATAATCCTGTTCCTGCCTGTACAAATGTTTTGGAACATTCTATTGTAGCACCTGTATTTGAATAACCACTAGGCACTGTGATATCAAAAAACAAAGTTTTATTTACGCCTGTCGATTGTGTGTTTGCTGCTACTGATGTTACAGAACTGCCACCTGATGTTTCTTTTATAGCTGTTATTGTTCCCACCACAACAGGATTTGTAATTGCACCTGCTTGTGATATTTCACCACCACTTAACCCTGCATCGGTGCAAGTAAAAGCAGATGAAACACTAATTGTGACTGTAATCGCTTGTGTTGGTCGGCAAGTATTTACATCATTATCAAAAGCAGATACATACAATACTTTTGATCCACCTAAACTAGCAGACGTAATTGTTAATGTAGAACTAACTATTGACGCTTGCATAAAATTTGTGTGATAATTATTAATCGTAAATCCTGTGATTGCTGAACTGCCTTGATTAAAAAAAGATGCTAGATTCACAGTTACAGTATTGCCACCTGATGCTAATGTTTGTGTAGGTACACTTCCATTTACAGTTGGACCGCCTGAACAACTAGGTGTAGTACCACTTGTTACCCTTTTAGGTTGTGTTGCTGTTAGTGTGCAATTAAAAAAGCCATCGCTAGAATTACTAAAACCAGATGGTATTGCTATTCTAAAAACTAATGTTCTTGTTGTGTCAGTAGTTACAGTTGCATATTTTGAATTAGCAAATCCTGAATCAGTGCTTGTGAAAGAATCTAATATGCCTTGTTCAAATTGTGGTTCTGTAATAACACCTTCTTGGCTTATACTTAATCCTGTACCTTTTGCAATATCACAAGTAAATGCAGGTGATGGTTTTGTCGGTGTGCTAAACGATACGAAAAATGGCGAACGTGCATTTATTTTAGTCATTAGTTCTGAAATTTTGTTTTATAAGAAACGACATAAAATTGCTTACGTCTAGTCCAAATGCATCTGTGATTTCTTGTGGTATATTTTTAAAATATTTCTCAAATGGTTTTGTAAAAAACAAACTCGGCTTAATACCATATTTATATATTCCTTCACGAACTGCAAATGCTGTGCTTTTGTAACTTAAAAATCTACCTTTTTTATCTTGAAACTGAAATCGTTTTTTTGTAACCCAATCTATCAATGCAGGTGGTTTTTTATTTGTGTATTTATATGGCGTATTATATTTTGTAATTGTACCGGATACACCCTTGTCCACAAATGTTCCGTAGAAAGGCATCTCTATATTAAATTCTAAGCTGTTTTTAGACACTCTAACGGACGTTCCTTTAATTTTATCATATAACCCCCCACTATTTTTTTTCTTTGCCCTAGACAAGTTGTTTTTAGATTCCTCAATTACAAGGTCACGATACTTTTCTAGTGCTAGTTTTAAATTATCATATTTCATTGTCTACATCATTTTGCACTAATATCGAAAAAGTAGTTGCCCACCCTGCTATTTCATTTTCAAATCTATCTACAAAAGGCTCACAACTTGCGTTGCCATCTAATTGGTATTTGTTTAGGTATAAAGTTCCAGACCTTAATTTTTCAACCATTCTATTAGACACAAACAGTTGCGTATTTAAAACATCTTGTTCATTGCTGTTGTCTAGAAAAATATCTGTTGTAGCATCTTTTGAAAAATCCACAACATCCATCGTAAAAACAGTAATGTTAAAATTTAAAAGCCTTTCAACTTGTGTTACAGTATTTACCATCACGTGCGACAACGGAAATATTGTTTGCTTACTTAAATCTATTTTGGTAATATCCCCATAGGTAACTGTATTAACGTGTGGATTGCTAATCAGTTCATCCTTGATAGTTTGTGTAACTCTATAAAAAGCTGTTGCGCCTTCGTTCATCGTTTAAAACTTTTTTTAATCTGTTGATTTTCCAAATCTGTTTTTTCTTTTTCAAAACACAAATGCAAAAAGCAGGTGTTTATATTCATTTTACTTATAGCTTCATATCTTGTAACATCCCCTTTAGCGAGAGAATAGATTGATTGATGCCATCCCCATTTTCTAGAAAAATTTGAGATTCCGTCAACTCTGGTTTCGCTTTCGCTTTCTCCAAAAATTTCGTCATACCTATCGACAAGTCCATCCCTAAATGATAAAAAAAAATCAGCGAACTAAAGGCAACATCTAAAGGCATCAGTTTCATTGCTTCGTGATAGGCATCGCCCTTGTAATCTTCAATAAGGTATAATCCTTTTTTCTTTAGTTTAATAGGTCTATATAACACAGCCATTGCTTTGTGCATATTATCCCAATTAGAAATGTTTGTGTCTAGGTCTACATATTCGCCGAATGTCATATCGTCTAGTTTTGGAATGAATCCAAATGTTGTATCGCCTAGTTTAAATGATCTAATCAATTCAGGCTTTTCAGATAATAGTTTTTCTATTTTTAAAATTATCTTTTTAACATCAGTCAACCTCAACTTCATTCCGTCTTGGTAATTTATACCTGTAAATATTTCTAGTGTTTTTAATAAATAAAAGACATCAGAATTTTTATTCTGTTCTTTCATTTTCTCAAATTGCTCTATGATATTTAAGTATGCAGAATATTGAGTAATTGTAATCTCGCTTAATTGATCTGGTATCTGTACTTTAAGTTCCATAATAATATAACGTATGTATTTAATATTTGTGCAAAAAAAAAGGGTACCTGTAAAGATACCCAATTTTCCTAAAAACAATAACTAAAAAAATATTACAATAAATTAACCAATTTCTTCTTCAAAAGTGTGCATTGGATATAATAAATCATTTTTAAATACTAGAGTTTCTCCGTAACCAAAATCTGTAACAGTGTGTTGAGATTCAATTTCTAGTCTTTTCGCCCAACCTACCAAATACACATTAGATTCGTGAATCCAAGAAAGAACATAATAATTAGATATTTTCCTTTCAAATTGTTTTTTTAAAAATAAAAGATCAGGTTTAGATTTTCTATCCGTGCATTTTACATTTACTCCGTTTTGGAAGTCGTTACCATCATCCCCTCTGCCAATCGTTATAACATCAACAGGTAATCCTGAAAATTTTGAATAAGCCAATTCACCAATAACACCAATGTAATGTCGTTTCTGTGAACTATGCGTCATTGTGATACTATTTTTAGTGTCTTGATGTCCCATTGAGGAACTTCTTTTATCTGCTAATGATGCACAAAATTGATAGTCTTGTAGGGTGAATGGTATTTGCACCATTATTTTCCCTGTATAGCAACTTCTCGCATTCTAGCTTGTTGAAGTGTAGCGAATCTATCGCCTACTATTCTACCGCATAATGGAACAAGTTCTGTAATGTAGTCGTGATTGAAAGTGATAGTCTTTGTGCCTTTGCGACCTGTAGCATTTATTGTTTCAAGTTTTCTACCGTGGTAACCGGGAACTCTATCTGTATCTGGATTATCTATTGTAACACTACCTTGGTATTTTGATGTGTGTTTGCAGTATAAATCTAAATGGTAACCGATGTGTTGAAATATTTTTTGCATTTTTTCTATTGTTTTTATAAATATAATAAATTTTTTATAATTGGATGTTGTCTAGTTCATCAATGATCTTGTCAATCTGATGAAACGTATTTGCGATTCCAATTGTAGGTGTGCTTTTTAAAAGTCTTAGCATACCTTTGACCTTGCCTACCGTGTAAGCATTATCACTTCTTTTTTCTACTGTGTCTAGTTGTTCTTGTAAATCCATA
>Ga0209336_10000623_pt1 | contig 18040 bp, 21 predicted proteins | sample LinPmetageLP32_FD_184042 | JGI IMG/M metagenome (GOLD analysis project Ga0209336, IMG submission 184042) | Marine viral communities from the Pacific Ocean - LP-32 (SPAdes) (version 2) | ecosystem: Environmental > Aquatic > Marine > Oceanic | place: Pacific Ocean | collected 2009-08-23 | reverse complement strand
CGGAGGAGGTGGACTTCCCGGAGGAGGCGGACTTCCCGGAGGAGGCGGACTTCCCGGAGGAGGTGGACTTCCCGGAGGAGGTGGACTTCCCGGAGGAGGCGGACTTCCCGGAGGAGGCGGACTTCCCGGAGGAGGTGGACTTCCCGGAGGAGGCGGACTTCCCGGAGGAGGCGGACTTCCCGGAGGAGGCGGACTTCCCGGAGGAGGTGGACTTCCCGGAGGAGGTGGACTTCCCGGACCAGGCCCGCTGCCACCAGTGCCGCTGCCACCAGTGCCGCTGCCACCAGTGCCGCTGCCACCGCTTCCAGACCCGCTGCCGCTTCCGCCAGAACCTGAGCCACTTCCGCTTCCGCTTCCGCTGCCAGAGCCACTTCCGCTTCCGCTGCCAGACCCAGACCCGCTGCCAGACCCAGACCCGCTTCCAGTTCCCGGACCAGGTGGACCCGGAGGTGGCGGTGGAGGTGGAGGTGGCGGAGGTGGACCCGGAGGTGGTGGTGGAGGTGGAGGTGGAGGCGGACTTCCCGGACCAGGCCCGCTGCCACCAGTGCCGCTGCCACCGCTTCCAGACCCGCCGTCGTAACAATCATGCGCTGGGTCGTCTGAAGTAATGGTATCAACACTACCTTCGTTACATACTAAACATGGGTCGCTTGTATCGTATGTTGGTCGGACGCCTTGACGTGGACTACCGTAGAGAGCACACTCTTGACACTGATTAGGGTCTGCGCATCCAAGAAATATTAAGACATGTGGAGGGTTTATATCCATTCCTGTGCAGCATTCTGTTCCTGCAGGACATACTGGTTCACCTTCACAGTCCCGACATACTGGAGCAGGTTCTGCCCCAGATTCTCCACAGCACTCATATTCATCTATACAGGTTCCATTACAACACTTTTGATCTTCTTCGCAACTATAGGAGTAATCTCCAGGCCCATCACTACAACATTTTTTTGACGGAACCGCTGTGATTAAGTCAGTTCGACAACATTCTTCTCCCTCGTCTAAAGTAGAGGTAATCGACCGTATCAGTGGTTCGTCACTCGAAAGAGGATAAGAAGGATTGTCTACAGCTTCACACTTCTGGCATGACACTATTGCGTAGACACTCCCGTTATATTCAATACACTTGCCTGACGTTTCATAATCGTCGGCAGGAAATTCACAAGGAGGACAAGGAGGTATTATACATGAAAACGTGTCGTATGTAATGTGAGTTGGAAAAAGTGGATTAGAGTGGTCATTCCAAGTATCTGTTCCTGATTTAGTACATACTTCTGGAGGTATACATATGTCGGTTATCGTATTTCCTTCGCATTTTTGACATCTTGGATCGTATCTAACTCCAGCACAACACGATGTAGTAGGGTCATTAAGATTATAAGGAATTCCAGCAGTAGTCCCACTAGAATTGCCAGTGTTATCACTTTCAACAGGTATACACTCTTGACATTTGATCGGATCGGCACATGTCACAGTTTTTCTATATCCTGTTTTTTCTCTTGTATCACGAGTAAGACTTGTACAACAATAAGATCCCCGGATTCCAAAACAAGGATGACGAGAATCAGGTGCTTGGGCACCCCCAGCAAGCCCATCCACACATCTGCCACCACGACAGACCCCGCAACCTTCACAATCAGCATCTGTGTCACAGCCACAAGCTTTACAAGGCTGATTGAGACTTGGCTCTCCTGTAGTAGTATTTGCTGTGGTAGAAATTTTATTTGTTTTGTAGCTACTTGTTGCTTCACAATAGTATTCGCATTTTGTTTGCCCCATCCAGGTTGTAATGATGCCGTCTTCTCTAATCCAATACGGATCATCGGGACCAACAGTATCTGCTACATATTTTTTTGCATCGCTTAGTGTCATTAGACCTTCTAAAGAGATTGGTCTACTTTCAGGGATATAAATTAAATATACAGGAGCATCAATCCTAGGAATGTTGTCGCCGTCACAATGCTCTGCACAACTGTACGATTTAGAGCCGATTTTTTTGACTTTGTATACGGTGTCACCATAAAGACATCTGAAGCTAGGATCAATGTCGTCTTGGTCATAACAAAATAAACTTCCTGGTCTATCTATACAAGGGCCCCAATGATCTTTGCTCTGATTTAAATTGTGTATATCACAAACGTCTGAATCTAATTCCAGGTCTCCTGATGTGTATTCGATTTCTGTCGATTCAACGTAATAATTATCTGTTGTGATAAGACTAGTACGAAAGTATAGTTTGTAAGGGATGTTTGGTTCTATATTAGGACGACCTTGATAGGTAGCATATAGATTTCCATCGGAATCTGCAGTCACAGTAGCTGTAAAATGACTTCCAACATATTCCATACCTACCGGAAAATCTATAGACTGACAAAGGGGACCATCGCAACCTCCTCCGTAATTAGTATGTGTCTTCCCCTCTCTATCTTTACATGAACATCCTCCTTCGTATATCCATTTATTTGCTTCACATTTATATTGTCTTTGAGTTGCTGAAGGATTTATTAAAACATTGTATTTAGGCCGTGTCACGTGCTCTCCTGGACATGCTGGTTGATTGCACCATTGATTATTTAAACTATGTCTGTCTCCAGGACAACCTCCTTTTGCAGCTCTACTACCCGGCCGCACGGGACGAATTTCTGGACAATCTATGTAGTCGGTTTTACTTTTATCATCATAGCACAACAGTGCTTCACCTCTCTCAGGATCATCTATAGGATCTCCGCAACTAGCGTAGTCAGATGATCTACTTACCGAATCACTAGGGGCTATAGTTTGAGCACCTCCTACACACCATGAATACTCATCACCTCCTACTTTGGTATTATACCAGTATCCAACATGCTTCCTAAAATTAATCAGAGCCTCGCCTTCTACGATACATTTGTTTGCACAAATATCTACTGGATTACAAACATAGTTACTGCCGGGCCAAATAGGTTTTTCTTCTTTGACACAGTAATCAAGCTTGACGCCACAAAAAATCTTGACTCGTCGTTCATAGCATATAGTTGCACCAAAACCAGCCTCACTTGTAGGACTATCTGCTCCGATAGTGACAGATTCTATAGTTTCTGTATCTTCTGTAGATTCTTCATATTCTACATTTAGCTCTAGGTTGTCTAATTGATTATTAAAATTAATTTCGTCGCCAAGTTGTTCTATAATATCGTTTAAAGCCATATCTACAATAATATCTTCTAAATCTAGATTATGATTAATAGTTATTGCTTTACTATAGAATACTTCAGAATCATCGTCGGCTTGATTAGTTAAAATAATATTGTCGCTAGTATTAGAAATAATGTTTTTAATATCAGAACTGTTACTCAACAAAGAAGAAGAATTTCTATCTACAGCTACTTTTAATTTATATATGTACTGAATATTTAATGTGTTTACATCTAGTGACAAACTAGCACTATTTTGATTTAAAGTTTTAAATGTTTGTCCTCCATCAGCAGAATAAAGCCAAGAATAGCTAGCCGTTCCATCAGCAGTATTTAATAAAAACTGTTGACGATCAGCATTTAGATAATATATATTAGATGAAAGCTTGACGTTCTCTACAGAAGCTAAAAGGCTAGGAGATTGTTTTATGTCTATGTATAAAGTATTATAAGAACTCATGTGTAAAAAATCCTGTTGTTTATTTTAGCTCTAAACTTATAATTATCCAATAAAGTAACTTTTACTCCGCTAGCCACTAATGCACTATTGCCCGAAGTGTTAGGCACACTGCTATATGTATTTGTAGTAGCGTTATATTGCTCCCAGGTAATATCTTCTAAAGCAAAAGTGTCTTTAGTATTTTCTACAGACACATATAGATCACAATAGTATATACCCCCATTTGTATAATAATTATTGTATTGTTTATATAAAAATATATCATTTTGTGGATCATAAGGATTGGAAGAACTATATGAGATAGAATTAATAGTTTGTGCTACATTGTCTGAAGTTATATTATTACCAAGAGGATAAGATTTATATCTAATAAATTTATTGTACTCTCCACTATTAAGAGTTAAGATGCAATCTGTACCAGATATTGATCCTCCACTTTGAATATTATAATAATTTTTATCATCATAAGAATATTGCCAACTAATTAAATTACCAGAAGATCCTAATTGGATAGTACTTCCTTCTGATGTGATACCATTTACTCCGGTATGAGTGATTGTTTTTTTAAACAGTCCTGACCCATTATGATTTAATTTTTGAACGTATGCTTGGTTGTTTAACGAAGGGCGACTTAATATTCCTGCGTGCCCTTGAGATTGGAATCTAAATAATTGAGTTGATACGCCCTCATCGTTTAATGGTGTTTTAAATATAACTCTTCTATCAATCAAATCATCAATATCAGAAGATTCAATACCTGATATATAAATAGAATTACCATTAAAAGTACCAGAAAAAGCATCTTCAAAAGATTCTCCATTAGCTTTTTGCAAAGTAAAAGATATAGGCAAATCTGATGAACTAACAACAGAAACAGGCATTAATAATTCTCCTGACACAGGTTTAACCGCTGTAGTTCCTCCTATTAATGACTTTGTTATAGTAATACTATCTTTAACAATTTCTCTGTGATCTCTATAATAGCTATTAACGGGTCTGAGACCTCCTAAAAGTTTGGATAAATCTTTCCAAAAATTATCATTAGGAGTAAGTTCTTGTTCTGGAGAAATTTGAGCTGAAGGAAGTTGAGTATCGTCAAATAAGAAGTCGGATATGTCATAATCATATGTTTGTAATATAGGATTAATTCCGTCCGTTGTACCTCCAACTAAACGACTTCCTAAAGACCAAACTGAATTAGGTTTAGTAGTACCAGGTTCTGCTTTCCTATAATGTTCTATTAAAGATTTATAGACCCAATATAAAACACCTCCAATTTTTATATCTTTACTTACTTTTCCTAGCCAATGAAAAGAGCCCTCAAAGAATGTCGACAATCCATCTAAAGAAACTGATGTTGTATTTTCGGTTTCTTTTGCTGTGAAGGAGAATAAATCTAAAATATTAAATGTTGATTCCTTTAAACCTATTTCTATAGGTAAAGGATCTTTAATATAAAAAAACTGCGCTTTAGATTTAAAAGAATCTAGAGTAGTTTCTGTTCCTCCAGCAACATTAGTAGGACTAAACTTAAAATCTTTTTCAACATTATTATTAATAATACTATCTTGGTTATATTGACAATATCGAACTTCTTTCTCTGTCTTGTAATATCTATTAGGTTCTGCAGCAAATACTTCTTTTAAATGATTAAATTTCCCGTAATAAGCATTCCATAAAACCCATTCTGATGTAATTAATCCTCCTCCGTCATTTACATAATATTTTAAAGCCTCTTGCTCTAATTGAGTGAAGTTTCTAGAAGACCAATTATATCCTTGATTTAATATTACTACATCTATATTGGATAATGTGCTTTTTGATATTGCGCTAGCACTACCTATAATTTCATAACTAATTGTCAGATCTACACTGACTTCATTGCCATTTTGAATTTTTATTTCAGTTGGAAGTTTAGATAATAAATCAGTGTCTACAGACGAATTTCCTGTAGTTGTAAAACCCACTTTAATAGAACCATATTGTCTATTACTAGACTTAGCTATACAATTGCTAATAAAGTTTTTATAATTAGCATTAAGTAAATTATTACCATGTAAAGGATTGCACAGATTGATACAATAACCTTGTCCATAAACTATGCCTGCTCCAGCAGCAGAAATATTATTTGATAAGGATTGCACTCCAGCGGATTCGTTTATAGTAAATGGTGTTTTTTTGTTTTCCGATGAATTAAAATTTGTTACAGCATTTTGTTGTAAAATGTTGTTTTTAAATAAAGAAACGTTTTCTATAGCAATACTGTAAGGTTTGGTCTCATTATTCTCTGGGGCTCTGATCATATTTAGAACTAAGTCATATTTGTCTCCATTAGATTCTAAGCTTAAAAGTTTAAGATTAATTCTTCTATTTTTATTTTCTAGAATTTGAGGACAATTACTAAAAAGACCCAAGGTCAAACCTTTGCAGGTTCTAATATGAAAGTGATTCATACTATATATTTTGGAACTATAGTCAGAATTAGTAGTTTCTGGAAGATTAATGCCGTCTAATAATGAAGCGCTTTCTGACATAACAGTATGCCCATCTTTAGATACGTTTACTCTATATTTAGCTCCAATAGTCTGATAGTAATTCTGCCAACTTGTTTTACTGCTAGCTTCTTCGTCTTTTATTAAATCATAAACAGATAATTTGTTTTGTCCACTAGGATGAGTAGTAACAGGTTCCCAACTGATATTATCTATTGTTCGTTCCCAAGCGTAGCTAACTCCGCTTGACTCGAAAAAAGTAGTCGGAATACCATTTGTATCTAATCCTGTGCTTGATACAGTTACATCAAATTCTGCTCTCGCTTCTTGAGATTGAGTGTCCATGTAATAATGCTGCGGCTGTCGCCATATTTGTATAATTGGAACATCTGTTTCAATATTCGTCTTGACAGCGTTTGAAAATACTGTGTTGACAATACCTGAATAATAGTAACTATCTGCTTTTAATCTATATAGCCAGTTTTTGTTAATAGAAGACAATCCTGTTAAAGACAGGCCAGATCCTGTACTCGATGGAAGATCATAATAATTATTTCCATCATTATCAGAATACTGCCATTGAAAAGATGTAGTAGCACTATTGTCTACAGAAACTGTCGGATTCAGCGAAAGATTTCCGTCGTCTATAGAAATATTACTAGGTAATTTACCAAGAGATATGTCTGAAAAGACTGTAAGTTTAGCGGAATTACTGTACCTATATTTTGTGCTACCATCTCTGTTGACTCTACATCTATAAAGATTATTGTCTTGATGTCTTTTGATTCCACTTAAGTTTAAAATAGTTCCTGTATAATTAATATTGGAGTAGTTATCTCCTCCATTTTTAGATACTTGCCATTGATAATTAATTGACATTATTCTGCACCTATAGAAAATGTTGCTGTTCCACTACCTGAAATAGTAGTGCCTGTGGGCTGTGTTGTAATATTGATATCTGTTAATATTGTAAGTGTTGCCACATTTGTTTCAGTAGTAAATACTCCGTTAGTAATCTGACATCTGTATTGATTGTTGTGTTGAGCGGGCGTGAGATTGTTTAAGAATAAATATGATGTTGGATTAGATTCCTTAGACGGCACAGCTAAACCACTTATTGTAATAAAATTCCAATCAGAACCCCCATTGTCGGAGTATTGCCAAGAATAGTAATGAGTAGAATTACTATCTGTAGTTGTCCTAAACGTTAAGCTTTGTGTTTCTTCTATATCTATTGTTTGGGAATCTGGATGGTTCAGTATAGATATTGGTCTAGGAGATGTTGTCGGTGTGGGGGTTGGTGTTGTGGTAAGAGTAGGAGTAGGAGTTACTGTAGAAGTAGCGGTTGGGGTGACAGTGACTACTATCGGAGTAGATGTAACACTTGGTGTTGGCGTAGGGGTTGCAGACCTGTTGGGTGTTGGTGTTGGGGTGACTGACACTCCGCTTTGTGCTACAACAAGTACACTCATTAATCTAACTCCACAAGTTTAGAAAGTTTACCATTAAGAGCATTTGTTAAAGAATAGACATTTCTTTTGCCTGCTTCTCTTACAACAATAGTGTCTGTAGCCTGATTTATGGACAACACATCATTAGACGCATCTCCAAACAGAGTTAGACTGCCCAATAAAGTAGAACCGCTATATAATTCATCTGCTATGTCGGTAGACTTTATGTAGTTATTACAAAATAAATCTATATATTCATGATAGTTTTTGTTATCTGTTAATGTTATGATAGAATTATCTGATAAGTCTATTTGAAAATTGTCTTGAGCATCATGATTTCCGTCTAAAGGTCTAGATGCTATAAAAGTGCCGTTTTTGTTATTGAATAAAGTTTGCACTGTATTGTTCAAGGTAGCGAGCAAGGTCAAGCTATTGTTGCTAATAAATATTTTTTCGCTTGACCCACATATAAATTTGTTATTGATGTTGTCATATTTAATATCGTCTACAGGATATGGTATTGCGCTGTCTAATGTTCCATAAACAGAGCTTGTATTATTTGTTAAATCAATTTGATAAATCTTATTATCTAATAAGGTAAAAATAGTATCATTGTCTTTAAAGAAGATTTGGTCCCACCTGTAACCAATATCAATTTCAGATATATTAAAATCAGCATCTATATATTTAATATTATTGTTATTACAACACACGTATATATAATTGTTATAATTAAAAATATAATGCTCGTTAAATACAGAAAAAACACCTATGTCTAAGTCTAATCGTGATTTTAGTGTGAAGTTAGATGTACTAGGGTACGGTAAGTCAGATTGATATATTCCCAAAGTTTTATCTGTTAACATAGAATAAAGGGATGAGAATGTCTTTGATTCAAACCTTCTGAATGGCTTAAATTTATTTAATAAATTATTTGCTTGAGTCTTGATGTCCTGACTAGATATCTTAGCGTCACGACCTTCTCCTTCTCCGAATGGATATCTAACCGTAATACCACCATTATCTATAGACTTGTCAGTATTAATTTTTTCTATATCCGACATTATGAGATCGTCCTCTATATAAATTTTGTATCTGTCTTTACAAAATTTAAATACACCGTATTATTCGCAGTATTGACAGCTTATTTTAGCTATGCCGTCACCACTAATATACCAGCCTTTTCCCTTGCAAACAGGACAGTCTTTTCTTTTGTATTTCTTTACAACATCTTTTTGTGCAGCTATTTTGGCCCCAACCAAGGTAACAATAGCTGTTGTACTATAAGAAGGAGCATCCGATACATTAGTAAATAAAAACTGGCCAAACATTAAGGGTAAACTAATGATTGTGCTAAGTAAGATTTTGCTCATAATTTTATTTCATCCATTTTTTAAGAAAGTCAAGTACAGGACGTTTTCTCTCTCTAGGAGTTATACTGTCAGATTTGGTTGGGGCAAACATTTTTAATATAGCTAGTATAAAACTAGTAATGGTTTTAATTAAACTGTTAAGTGCAATCTTGTCTAGTAGTCTCATAAATAATCTCCGAAGCCATAGTCAGGAAGTTTCTGTGGAGGAAATCCATTAAAATCACTAAAGGCATAAGCCCCATTTTGTCGAAGCATCCCTTCTGCAACATCGGCATGTATTAAAAAAGAACCATCAGGAATTGGACCCCATTCTGGATGCCCTCCGCTATTAAATTTGCCCCAGCTATTTTGTATAAGAAAAGCAGGTTCTTTACCAGTATCATCGCAGGCCGTCCAGGACATTGCGTGATTCCAGGACCCACTTTTTCTAGCGAATCCCTTGCTATCTCTTTTGCTGGAAAATCCATAATTACTACAAACGCTTAATCCATACCCATTAGCCAAAGCATCTCTAGCTTCTTCAACAGTTCTGATTAGGGAAGCTGTCTTGACTTGATGATCATCTGCTTTGTCTACAACTTTATCTGGCAAACCTCTAGAGCCCCATTTAGCACCCATAGAGCCATTGTATTTAGAAAAGTTAGCAACACCAGGATAATTTTTTCTAACTAGTATCCCACCTGCTTGACTAACAAAAGTAGCTGCACGACTACAACTCATCCCTTGCCCGCCGTGACCTCTACATCCATATATAGCTTCCGTAGCACCTCTAGCAATCCAACTTTCTTTGTCTCCCTTAATGTCAATTTCTACTGCTCTTGTTATGTCACATGCGTTTCGAGTGGCGTGAGACACACAATCTCCTGTGGTTTGTCTCTCTATATATGCATTTTTGTCAAATTTTAATACAGACATAAAAGGAGTTGATAGTTTACCTTTTCCGCTATCTTTAATTTTTTTAGCTCCGTCTTTAAAATAACCATATCTTGAGCTGTCGATTAGCTCTGCAAAAACATGCTCTTCCCACAAGCATCCATTATATCCTTGTCTGTAAGCCTCATATAAATTTTTTGGAGTCATTCTTGGCATTATTTACTACCCTCCCAAAATGCCCAGCTTAATGCTCGAAAAGCCTCTACGGCTTTAAGTCTAAGTTCTTCATCTAAAATAACATCGTCGTCACCTATATTAGTCACAACGAGATCTTTAGCTAACTCAGCAAGATTAGGATATTTATCTTTTATATCCAACCTTAACATCTTACCAGCAACACTATTTACTTCTCTAATTGTTGATGTGTCGGCAATTACTAAATCTGTTTTGTCTAATTCTATTAATGTCGCGATGTCGCAGTATAAAGAAGATAGTTTTATACAGTCGCTTTTTCTGGTAGAATCATCAGAAGCAAGTAATACTTCTGTAATAGCTCTAGCTTTATTTAGCAATGTTTCGTTAGCAGGAGCATCTGCAACATGGTTAGATGTTACGCATACAGTACTACCACCTACAGGCAAAGATAAATTAGATAAATCGGGCTTAAATATGCCAAATAATACTAATACGACTCCTACAAATAATACTAATTTATTCTGCATCTTTATCCTCCGAGCATATTGTTGGACTTAAGTAAGGAAACATTTGATCAGCTACCTCAACAGCTTTTTTACAGCCACTAAGTTCTGCTAAGTCTCTTGTTTGCTTCCAAGACACAACTAAATCAAAAAATACGTTTTGAGTCTTCACGGGAGCATTCTTCATACTGTCTGGTAACGGAATAGATACTGCGGGTTTTCCATCTTGTCCTAAAGAAGACTTTGCTTTATTCACTAAATCTATTACAATTTTTTGAACAGGACTTAGTCTATCTTTAAATAAGACCCATAGAACTATGCCCACCCCAGCATATAAAGCCAAATCCATCGGGCCTAAACTGCTACTAAATTCCTCAAAACTTTGGCTAAAATTCATAATCTATCCCTTTCATGGAACATAGGAAACTTTTACAACTTCTTTACTATAAGGATTTTCATCTAGTTTTTTCTTTAGAAAAATACCTGTCTCTCTAAATGTTGTGACTAACGCATCAATTGTTGCGCTTATCAGAACCATTAAAAATGCCTTGACACTCTTATGTATAATAGGCTCTAAAATATTAGGCACAACAGGAATATCAACAGCTGAAAATATTTTATCATAAAAACCAGATAATAATTCCATAGCTATGGTCTTTTTTTCTGGACCTTCTAGATCCGATCCGAATTTTTCAATGGTTTGAATTAGACTTGCTGTAGCTACCTGAAGGATTTTCCACGCTTCACCGATAGCAAATCTTTTTACATTATCTAGGCTAGTTTTTACATTGTCAATTAAAACATCGAATTCTTTAGCTATTAATTCTTTACTATTCATATTTTAACCCTCATACCGTGACATATTTGCTAATATCGGAAAAAACACTATCTCCAATACCTTTTATTTCAATTAATTCGTCAATATTGTTAAAATTACTATTCTTCCTAAAGTCAATAATTTTTTGAGCAAGCTGTGGACCTATATGGGGAAGCTGTATTAATTCTCCTAAATCTGCTTTGTTGATATTGACAACTTCATGTCGTTTGCCTACTCCAACATAATCTTCTAGTTCTTTGCGTAAATTATCTTGTTCTTTTTGCTTGGTCTTTTCAAACTCTATTTTTTCTATTTTTCTTTTGTTTAAGTATCTAGAAAATACCATGAACTGGCCACCTAATAGAATAACACTCTCAACCACATGAGTTCCAACGCTGATTAAATCATCTTTGGTGTCTGGTTCTGCAATTACTCCTAGTATGAATAAACCGCTTATAACAAAACTAACAATAGTAAACCAAAATTCACTAGTTTGATATGATTTTTTCATAATTTATAACCTCGTTAAGCACTATTGTAAATAATAGTCATAATCGTCAAATCTTCCAGAGTATTTAACTTCTAATTGATCGTCTGTAGTTCCTGATGTTGCATATGTATTATTGACATCGTAAAAAGCAGTTCTAATTCCAGCATGTAAAATTATACTGCCGTTTTTAGGCATCCCTGCAGGATTGACACTATCGCTTGAAAAAGCAACGTCTGAAGTAGGCATTGTTTTGTCTCCATGTTATGAGAATTTATATAGGTTATGTTCTTTCGATTCTGTTTTCAAGAGCTTCTAAAGTTTTTCCAAGCATAGCAATTTGAACTTTGAGATCACCCATTACGTCCGTATTTTTATTTAAAGCTCTAAATAATGTATCACTGTCCGCTTTATGGTCTTCTAGTCTAGCCATAATGAATTCTCTATCTTTCATATATTGACTTTGATGACTTATCATCGTTTCTACTTCTTTTCTGCTTACTAAATTTCTAACAAAAGTAGTCCAAAAACCTATAAGCGCAATTATTACGCTTGCCATATGAGTGGTAAAGTTTTCAAAAAAATGACCTAGAGTATTAGGGTCTGACATGTTATATATCTCCAATAAAAAAGGACGGCATATAAAAGTATACACCGTCCTTGATCATTAAATTATTAAGTTTAAAAATTAGCCAGTCTTTTTGTCAGCAGTTGAATAGTAGCTATCTACAACAGGATTTGAACCGCTTGAAGGTCCACCTAATTTAAATACTAAATTACCAGGAGTTGCTCTGGATACTCTAGCAGCATTATCGTTGCCAAAAGTGTCTGTAGCTGTGGTAGGATCTGGATTAAAATTATATCTGTCGTTAGCTCTACCAGCAATGAAGAACTGACCGCCTCTGATAGCTGTAGCAGTTCTAGTTGTGGTAATATTTTCAACAGCATGTATGGAATTAGTATCGTCGTAGGGTAGCATAGCTCCAGCTAACAATCTGCTGTCTACTGCGCCTCCACCTAGAACTGTAGTTAAACCCTTGGCTACTGGACGTTGGTTATTGTGTGCAAAATTACCATCTGATAAAGCTTGATCTGTATTTGGATTGTTGGTATCAGCTGGAACTGAACCTCCAAGATAGCCTGCGTATGCTGGGCTAACTGCATCCATTTTGGTATTTGTGCTATCGAAAGCCAAAAATGTACCAGCATTATTTACGGTACTAGTAGATGTAGTAGCTGATCCATCATTTTGTTTTACATTCGCTGATAAATTCATTTTATATCTCCGGTTTGTTGTGCAAATAGGCCTATTGCTTATAAGTAAATTACACCATAATTAATAGATAAATAAAATTGAAAATATCAATTTTGTAACATATTGACCGTATTTATATTAAAAGCTCTGATTTTATCTATATTATTTGCTTTTAATAAAGATAAGTGTTTGTTATGATATACATTGCCGCTGCAAATAGTCTTGATTTTAGATTTGCTTTCTAAATATTTGCAAGCAATAATATTGTCGCTAATATCATCTATCATATTACCCGTAGAAGGAATAATTGTTTCTATTCCTTTATCTGTAAGAATTTGACAGCATCGAGAAAGAACTCCGTAGTTAAATATCCTATATTCTAATATATACCTAATATCTAAGCCATAATTTTCAGAAACTGAGTTTACATTATCAATATCTTCTCTAAACTTAGAGTATTTGTTATTGGAAAGTGTCTTAGAAGGAGCAATAACATCTAAGGCTTGTATCTTGTATTTATTTAATAAATTAGAGAGAACCGCTTTTCTTGCATCAATATCCATAATTCCAAAAGGATAATCAAGAGGTACAGAAACATTAATTTCTTTTAATAATCCACTATTTTTTAAAGATGCTAAAGAATAAGGAAGTAAACAGAAATTTTTCACACCCATGTCTAGGGCTTTTTCTATTTCCTGAGATATGTCTTTTTCGCTAAGTGTTCTATCATATAGACAATACTCTATATACATATTATCTTTTTCTACTTTTTAATTTTTCTATTGTAGTAAACTTTCTATCTCCTAATACACCGTCAGCAAAGCCATAATACACAGATTCGTCCGCATTTAATATCCAATCACTTTTATTGTCTAGTTGCGACATGATGTGTTTCTTGATTATATGTTTTTTCCAATTTCTTTCTTTTGCGATTGGACTGTCAATACATCTTTCGCTAAACATGTTAATCATTTTAAGTGATTCTTTTTCGCTCCATTCAAAACTACTTTTAGCAGCACGGTGTTCATCTTCAATACTCAAAGATCCGTAATGAATCAGCATGTGTGTATTTGGCATTAATACTCTAAGATCAGCAGCTTGCAATAATATACTACTAGCAGATTCTACTTTTCCGTAAGCCAATATAAATATTTTTGAATGAGAGGTGGCTATCGTATCAACGATACCCATACAGTCTTGCCAATCTCCTCCCGGTAAATGCATATGTACTAAAATCGGATCATGAGAAATCTGGTTTAAATATCTTACATTTTTTTCAAACATTATAGCAGATCTAAACTCCACTCCTGACTCTTCTTCGGAATCAAAACTGGAGTGTAGATATAGTTCCCTGCTTTTTGTATCTATACACAGATTATGTATGTTATATAGTTCAGATTCATTATTGATTTGTGTCATATTAAATAATTATATACTCTTGAGTTAATATCTCTCATTACTTTAGAATCATGAAAAGCTTTACCTATACCAATACGAAATCTATATCTTGTGAAGATATCTAGAGTTTCTACTCCTGGTGTTTCCTCTATTATTAATGCTAAAGCATTAGTTATATCAAAATTTGTATGACCAACCCAGAAATTAAATATTTTACCACTTGCAGTAGATTCATTAATAGGAATAATACCCATAGGTGTTGCAATGGCTCTAAATTTACCTAGTTTGTCTACAGTTCCGTATTCTTCTACCTCTTCTTCATCTTCTAAATATTCATCTTCTAAATCTTGTTCGTCTTCATCTGTAGGTATAGGATCTTCTACAGTCTGAGAATAAGGGTCTACCCATTTCTCCCATACAATCATATTTTCTCTATCATCTAGGTCTTCAGTATTAAACATATCTATTAAAAGCTTCCGATGGTCTAATTACAACTTTATCATAAAGAGTGCTCTTGACATTATCAAGCTTTTCTTTTTGTTGCATCTCATGATAAGATAAAACATTTTGAAAAAATAGATTACTGTTGGGACTAGTTTCTGTTGTCTTAGAAGACTTATTAATAAATTTTAATATTTGAGTATTCATGTCTCCATTAACAATAGCAGTAATTACTTGGGCAGTTTTTTCTGCATCATTATTTATTTCTTCTAAAGACAAAGTGTCTGGATCAACTATGTCTACATTCATCATTATTTTATTTTTAGAGTCTATATAGAATGAGACTCCGTTTGGTTTTTTTTGATGAGATGTAGTTTGTATAAACACAATACTAACTAAATAATTATATATATATTTTAACAATAGCATTTTTCTAGTTTTCTAATATTTTGTAGCCCGCGTTTAATGTTTTGACGTACCGCTTCTCTAGAGACTCCAAACTTTTTACCTATTTGAGATAAAGTATTACCTTCGTAGTAATACATTTTAATTTGATTTCTTTGTTTGTCGTTTAAGATATCAGACTCTAATATGTTTTTTAGGTTTTCTTTGAGATTTTGTTTTTCTTCTTTTTCCATAATAATATCTAAAGGATCAGAACTTTTATGGTCTGGGATAGTTTTAGACAAGGTGTCTTTATCTCCGATGTCATAATCTAAACTAGAATGAGTTTTTTGTTTGTATTTGTGAGTAACATAAGTTTTCATAGCCCATATAACACATTGATTTCTATATGAGTATTGAGTTTTTTTCAAACCTGTTGGGCCTACCCTATTTGAATCAAATTTCCAATCAGCAGACATAATAGCCGCAGCTATATCAGAAATAGCATCTTCATTAGAAAGCATTTCAGCAGCTAGTCCGTTATAAAATTTGGGAGCAAACTTAGAAATGGTTTTCTTTGCTAAGTGTATATAGGTGTCCAAAGAGTCAAATTGTTTATCCATCCTTTTAAATCCTTTTTAAATTAAATATAGTTTATAAAATTATTTCTTCTTTTTCTTTTTCTTTTGAGCTTTTTTAAGTTGCTCTGGTGTTGGTCTGTCTGGATCACCAGGCTTGGCTGGTTTGTAATTATCTCCTTCCCTTTGTTTCTTTCTTCTAATGTTTTCCCATAATCCAGGGCGATTGGCCCCTTTAGTATCATCGTCATCTGAAGACGTATACTTTACAAAATCGTGAATTGTACGCATATAATCTTCTGTTACTGCAATTTTACCCTGTAACCAGCTCTCTGTCAAGTTTTCTTTTATAGATTCGTCATCAAGCGACTCTAAAATAGATTTAGCGTGATTCATTATGGCATTAAGAGCACCCACATTCATGTCTAAAAAATCTTTTTTGTATTCTTCCAGCTTAGTATCTGTAGGATTTTCTTCTTGTTCGTTTTCAGATATTTGATTTTGTATGTTATTAAAGATTTCTTTATAATTCATGTTAGTCTTGCTCCATAAAATACTTTTTAATATTGGGAAAAATTTTGTTTACAATTTTAATACTAGCGATATTATCCGAAGGATAGTGAACTCCTTGTAATACTCTTGCGTGTCCGGTCATTATCGATAGTTCGTCTAACTCTGCTTTATGCTGTGGATATTTATCTGAAAGCATTTCTGAGGCTAAAGCGGCATACATGGTGTGTCCGCTAGGATAGGAAGGAGTTTTATGTGTTTTAGTGATAATTCTGTTAATATTTACAGATAGCATATCAGCTAGTTGGTATGGTCTAGGTCTATTGTAATAAAACTTCAAATGGTCAACCATTTCAGAAAGAGAATGATAATACATAGTATTAAATGCTTTTAAGTCTAAGACCATATTTAGTCTATCAATTACAGGATGATATAAAAGCAAAGGATCAGAATCAACCTTATGAACTAATTCTATTTCTTTAGGAGTTCTGTTTTGCGTAATTTTAGCGATATCATTAATTTCTCTCTTAGTCTCGTCGCTTGAGTTTCTAAGAGGAGTCTGAACTATATCAAATAAATTCATGCCTTCTAATTCAGCAAACTTAACTCTTTGATATACAGATTTATCATAATTAAATCCTTGTGCGTATTGTAAAGAGTCTAATTCGAAAATGTCTGAAGTGTGTTTAATAATATTTGACATATCACCATGCCTTACAAGACCAGTATCTGGCTTTCCATTTAGGACCAGGATTACTACAATTATGCCTAGCTCTAAAACTTTTGCGTCGTGCAGGATCAGACTTTTTAATTTTCATATTCGGATCACCAAAATTTACTTTGACTACATTTCCTTTATCATTTTTAACATAGACACTTCTTTTTTTAGGTCCATCAGGAGTTCTGAAAGGTTTGTTTAAGGTAACTTTTCTACCCTGATACTCTGCCCCCAGACTTTTACCTTCTTCGTCTATTACTCCATCTCCAGACAGTATAATATCTTGTGTAAATTCATTCCATTCTTCATTCCAGCAAGCGCCCATGTAGTATAGTTGGTCGCAAACTTTTTCTACCAACATTTCTTCAGAGGCTTGTGATTGTTTAATGCAAACAACTAATCTCTGTTGAGTCTCTGAAAACTCTTTTTTCATTTTAGGACTACTCATACACTGTTGCATAAACTCTGATTTTTTCTCTGAGTCTTTTTTTGATGGTAAAGGCATAACGTCTCCTGATATATAAACTGTATAATATATTATACACCTCTAAAAACTAGCCTGCCATGATTTTGGCTATTTGCTCAGAGGTATTTGACCAAGTTAGAGATCTCGCTGTATTTAAGCCAGATTCGTTAGTCTTAATCCTCTCTTTATAACACCTTCTCATGTGATCAATTGTTTGGTCTATTTGATTCTGTCCTATTTTGGCCCATTTAGATCCTCCAAAAAACCATTTACCGTCATTAGCTTCTTCTAGTTCGTCTATATCTACCAACATAGAATTATCGCTATTGCAATATTCTGTATGTGCAGAAAAATTACTTGCGATTACAGGCTTGTTCATAGCCATTGCTTCTAACAACTCCATATTCCAACCTTCTCCGCGAGATAAATATATTCCACAGTCTGTTTGAGACATGAATTCAGC
>Ga0209336_10000620_pt1 | contig 18085 bp, 23 predicted proteins | sample LinPmetageLP32_FD_184042 | JGI IMG/M metagenome (GOLD analysis project Ga0209336, IMG submission 184042) | Marine viral communities from the Pacific Ocean - LP-32 (SPAdes) (version 2) | ecosystem: Environmental > Aquatic > Marine > Oceanic | place: Pacific Ocean | collected 2009-08-23 | reverse complement strand
TAAATCTCGCACGGGTCGTTTTTAGCGAGCCAACTCAATTAGGACTAATTGATAATGTGAGATTTTCTTTTCTTTGCATTTTTATATTCATCTTACTTCATTTTCTTTTTTTAAAATTTGCTGTTGCCAGAGTGCCTTTACCTTTACCAACATAGAAACATTCAAGATCCCCGAGTCAGTCACAACATTGGGTTCACAAGTACTCAACAGCTGTTCCAGGCTAAACCGCGTCATCGTACACGGAAGTAATCCGTGGGTTGCTGGCAACAGTGTGAGTAATATCGCGGATTCTCTCTGCGACCGGGACGCAACTCCAACAGGCCAAGCCTGCATCGAGGGCAGCGGAAGCCGTGCCGCAGACATCATTAACCACGTAGACAACGACTGTGGGCTCAAGGCGTGCCCCTCTGGCGACGACGACAACGACGGCGACGACGACAACGACGGCGACGACGACAACGACAGCGACGACGACGAGCTTGGCACCGGTGCCATTGTTGGGATAGCTGTTGGTGCCACTGTGGCCGTCGCGGGTGTGAGCTACGCGGTGTATCGTTCTTGCAAAACGTCGCAAATTCAACCCCCTTTGGCGCAAGCCGGCAATTTGATTTTTTAAGACAATTAAACGGCACAACAAGACTAATTCGAAGTAAGGGCCGCAAAAAACTGGAGGGCTTCTTTCTGGGGACTTTCTTGATCTCCCGCGTGCGCGGCGGTTTTGATGGCCGCGATGTCTCTGAACGTGCGTGCCTTTCCGAGCCATTCGTCTGCGCCGGCGATGAGTGCCCTGTTGACGGCCATAAAACGCGATGTTTGCGACGGGGAGACCATGCCGGTGACGTAAGCGGCACCGATGATCTGGGCAATGTCCGATTTGAACGGGAGAGTTTCGAGAGCTTCCTTCCATTTCTTGACCCTGTGGGCAACATCCGTTGTTTTGGTTCTCTTGAGAGCATCCGGTGCCCCGACAATGGTTTTGCTGTGGAGGCCATTCTCGCCGTCAAAGCCCGTGTATTCTGCCTGTGTGCCAATGTCCGCTGCGAGGAAACGGACCGTCTCGTCCGCGTCGACGACGCGCTGTCTCTGCGTGGCCGATGCGGCGGGGCCGACGATGTTGGGCACGGGGTCGGTGCCCGCCGGCGTCGAAAGGGGTGTGCATCCGTGGGTGACGACGTGCACGTTTGCGTTGCCTCTTCCGGCAAGATATGCCCTCAAAACGGCCTCCTTGAAGTTGAAAGCGCCCGGCGTGAGCAGTATCGCGTGCGAGGCGGCCTCGTTGACGAGGGTGAGCTGGCGGTGCCCCGGTGCGTCTTCATCGGCGTCAACTTGAACGGTGCTAAACGGCACGCCGGCTTGGATGAGCGCGGGGATGACTTCCATGCGGATGAGCTCGATGGGCGTTCCGTCGACGTTGCATTGGGCACCGTGAAGGGCCATCGACTGCGAGGCAGACGCGTCGTCTGGCCACGTTCCGACGCAGAACTTGTTGAGGCTGCTGTTTTCCGACGTGTACAGGCTCGTTAGAAGCGGGCTGCCCTGGATGAGCTCGGACGGCACGTCGGCGTCGTCAAAGTCGACCTTTTCGCGCTCGTGAAAAAGATCTTGAGCCATCGCCGGCGGAGGGGACATGTTGGTGACGGCGTCTTCCAGGCGCTTGATTCGCAGATTCATGGCATCGACGGCGCGAAGGACACGGGTAAAATCCATGGCAAATGTCGTCTGGTTTGCACTGCGCGCACCGTAAATAACCACGGGCCGGCACCGCACCCCATTACTTGACCCCGCGACCGTCGGTGCCGCCCGCGGTGAAATCGCATGAAGAAACACAAGCTTGTCATGATCGGGGCCAGCGGCGCGGGGAAGACGTCGATCGTGTCGCGATTGCTCTATTCCGGATTTGATCCCAACTACCGAGGCACCATCGGCATCGATTTCATGAGCCACGTCGTGGCCGTCGACGGAAAGCAAGTGCCGCTGCAGATATGGGACACGGCGGGTCAAGAGCGGTTTGCTTCGCTGATTCCGACGTACGTGCGGGGGTCGCGCTGCGCCGTCATCGTTTACGACGTCACGGTGGCCACGGCCGAGGCGGACATCCGAGCGTGGCACAAAATCGTGATGCGCGAAGGAAACGAGCCTTATGTTGTGCTCGTGGGAAACAAGATTGATCGTGACGACATCCGGCAGATTGCGTCGGAGCGCGGCAGAAAGATGGCCGAGGCGATGGGGGCCATGTACATCGAGACGTCGGCCAAAACCGGGCACAACATCGAAGAAATGTTCCGGAGAATCGCGCGCGTTCTGGTGACGGAGAAGGGCCCAGAACCACCGGCCATGTTCGAGGGCATGGTCAACGTCGATTTAAACGATGACCACGGTGTTGATGACGCTGGAAAGATCGCGTGTTCGTGCTAAACTATATCCAAGCGCTTATTTTTACATAAAATAAAAATGAAGCCTTGGACGATAATCCATGTGGCGTTGGCAGTCATTCACGCCTTGGTGGGTGCCCTTGTGTGGGCACTTATGGAGGACGGCATCGAGAAAACGCGTCAGATGGTATACGAATCGCAGTCCGTCATCGTCGACGACGGCGGTGACGATTTCAGCATTGATGTAGAGCAGCACGACATGTTCCGCGTGTCACCCATCGAAATTCACGCCTTTGTTTCCGTCCTCACCGCCGTGTCGCACTTGGCGTCGGCTTGGAAATATCGCAATAATTCAGACGGCGTGGCCAAAAATCGGCCCAACGTCGTGCGATGGACCGAATACGCCATCACCGCCACGCTCATAACATTGAGTGGCACGCTCACCGTCGGGCAGGGTGACCTCTTCGGCCTCGTCACGCTGATCATACTCGGCGTCTCCCTGCAAGTGTGTGGTTACTACATCGAGAAAAACGTCGAATCCAAACAATGGTGGCCTTTTATGATTCTCGGGGGTGGAATAGAGGCCGCCATCGTCACCCCCATCACCCTGTGGACGCTCACGGCCAGAAACGCTCGCATTGGCATTCTGGATGCCTGGATCGCGTACTTCATTTACTACGCCCTTTTCCCCCTCAATGCATGGCTCGACACAAAACGGCCCAATGATTTTCAAACCACGGACAAAATCTACGTTATTTTGTCTTTTACGTCCAAAATGGCCCTTCTCTGGATCACCGTCGGTGCCCTCATGGCCAACGTCACCGACGGTGAGGAGGAAAAGGGGTGGATAGCCGTGGTGCGCGTCGCCGAGGCCGTGCCCGCTGCGTTTCTGGTTGCGTGCTACGTGTGGCTGCGTAGGGACAAGGGTAAAACAAACAAAGCAGAAAAATCTGCAACAAAAGCACGAGTGGCAAACCTTGTTTTTTAGTATTTCTAGTGTTAAAGAAACAGACTAAACCCTGGCACGTTTGCAGGCCGATCCTTCGGACTTGCCTTCCTTTTCCTTCACATGCCTCTTGAGTCTTTCGTACTTTTGTTTGACCATTATGCATTCTTTGCGAAGATCTTGATTTGTGTGGTACAACGTGTTGCAACGCTTGATATCTCTCGCCCATGCCTCACGGTCCGAGGCAAACTCGGCAGTGGTCAGTCCGAATATGTTGGCGGTATCCAGAAGCCTGTCCGCCCGTGCCTTTTCAGCCGCAACCTCTCTCTTTAGTCTGCGTATTTCCTGTGTTTTTTCCCAAACCATTCTGTCTTCTTCATAGAGGCGAAGTTCTGCACGCACGGCCCTTAGCTCTGCGTATGTTTTTTCGAGTGATTCTTGGAGCCTGTCAATGGTCTCGTTGGTGACTTGAAGTACTTCATGGTTAGAGGAACGCTCCAGCTGTAGTTCCCTTTCAAGTTCCTCCACGCGAGACATCATTCTGTTCAATTCCGTCACAAAGCTGATGGTTGTCATTTTATTTTTTTTATTTTAAAAAATTGTAACCGACTTTTTTACTAAATAGGCACAACGGGTTTTTTACAAAATTCCAAGAGGTACTGCCGCGGTTAAATAGGCACTGCCGGCTTGACCGTTTGCGATTTTTTGTGCAAATTCTTTTCTGTCTGATTCCGACATGGCGATGAGCTCGTCGGTGACGGCGTCCATGGGTTTGGGCCCGTCGTACTCGTCAAGGGCTGCTCTGATAAATGCGTCAAACGCAAGTTCAGGGACAAGAAGATCAAAGTCGTCGGGGACGGTGCCGCCGCTTGCGTCAGCGGGCTTTGCCTTGTAGTCCGCCAGCATGGCATTAAACTCGCCGTCCGAGAGCGCGTCGTTTGCAGAAGACAAGAGCTCGGCGGCGGCAGCCTCAAAGTGTTGGTTTCTGTGCGTGCTGCCCCTCATCACGGCGGCGGCCACTCTTCGTGCCGAGCGGAGGTCCGTTTTGGCGAGGGCGACGACGCCCGATGCGACGTGGGGCATGTGCGGCCCCGCCGTGAGCTCTGGCTTTTTGCGCAGCATGGATCGGAGGGCGTCTTCGGGTGGGTACATTACGTGGATGGGGCAAAAGTGCCGGTGATGATGGCACGTCCGGTGGCTCCGGCGCGGCGGCTTTGGTCGTAAGCTTCCCTGGTCACGGGCGGCTTGCCTGTGCGAGCGTTGACGTCGTTGTGGAGATCAAAAATCCAATCGAATGCCTGTGTTCTTGTTTGAATATTTTTAGTTGGTCGCGCGGCTAAGAACTCTTCGTAGTGCTCTTGGCACTCGGCGCAGGGTAGGCAGAGATTGCCGAGACAACCCTTGATTTTTTCGACGGATTGTACCGATTCGGGAAGGCTGTGCAGCACGGACCACAGCGGTGGCCCCCACTTTTTTGGATGAAGCGAGCCCTTGAACTCGATGCCAGAGCTGCTCATGAATGCCAATGAGCTTATAGGCCAAAACGCAGCCGAACGTTTATATAACCAAACCCGGTGCCAGAGCAAGCCGACGATGGACGCCGAACGCATACAGCGGCTTGGGTCGCTCGTGGCCATCGGGGTTGCGTCACAGGTATCGGCAGAGATCATGACGAGCAAATCCAGTGCGCACAGTTTCTGGATTCTTGTGGGAGTGAGTCTCGTGATGATGGTGATTAAAGTCGTGTTCGAGCAGCTTTTGGCACTGCAGGCCAAGATCGAGCCCAACTGGAAGAGTTGGGTAACGATCCTCGCGCAGACCATGCTCGGTCTTGAGACGATTGTGTGGACGCTTTATGGTTCTGCTACGGGGCAATGGGTCTTGGCCATGTACAATGGTGAGACTTTTATGGTTTTGTTATTTATTTAATTTTCTAATTTCTCACGATTTTTTGCAGACATGACCGAAGTTCCCACGTTTTTTTATTTTTTGCCGTTATGGGCCTTTTTGTTTGGGTACTACGCGGTCGCGGCACCGGTGCCGCCTTCGAAGGAAGAAGCTTCAACGCGTGTCGGAAAGCCCGTTGCCGTGAAAATAGAAGGCCTGGTTTATTCATGACTTTCAGAATAATAAATTTTAACACATATTTTTGTGAATCTGCCATGCGAGCTGCTGGCACCGGACTCCGCAGTAGAATGCAGTTTTGCACATGCTGCATCTTCTGGTTGCGACTGCTCCGCATACCGAGCACGCGTGCCCAGAGAGCTGGACGACGTTGTCGGCTACGTGGGCCCACGTGCCTATGGGCGTGATTTTTAGCACGCTGTCCCCGCCGGGGATTTTGGTGACGCTGGCCTCGAAGAAGATGGGGCACTGAGCTTCGATGCAAAGCGCCGAAATATCTTTGGAAATAGAACCCGGGTTGCTTGTGTCCATGGCAGCAAAGGGCTATATTTCCTCTTGTCCAAAAGAATTGAAAACAACGAAAAATCGGATGAATGTCGTTGGAATTATTCTTGCCTTTTTAGGATCGAGCTGTGACAGCTTGGGCACGCTGCTGCAGAAGCGTGCCCAGGCACAGGCCACCGAGCGTGCCAAACGCGAGAATCGCGAAGAGGGCGAGCTCGATTACGTGAGCACGGGCACGTGGCGCGCCGGATTTGCTGTTTACACGCTGGGATCGATATTGGCGTTTGTGGCCATCGGGTAAACAGCGTCACCGGGCGTGCTTTGCTTTTTGGGCCGTATTCTTATAGTCTCGCGCTCTCTCATTGCAGCATGGTTGGCCCAGGCGTCATTGTGGTTGTCGCGGCGTTTACGCTCGTCGTCAATCTGCTTCTGTCACCGCGCATGCTCGGGGAGATGCGGGAGTGGGCCGATTGGGTTGCCGTTTTTTTCGTTGTCTCGGGCATCTGCCTTGCCATCACTGCCGTGGAAACCAACCCCGGCAAGATGCAGCCGAATGTGGCTGAGATTGAGGTTATGGTGTCTTCGGAAAAGGCACTGGCGGTGTGGTTGTCGCTGTTGCTGGCGATTATGGGGCTGACGTGGGCGTGCCAGTTTCCGTCGGACCAGAGCGGACCCCAAGGCACCATCGGTCATGTCGTGTTTGTGGCACGTCCCGCCATGTCGGGGTCCATGTCCATCATGCTCGCGGCACCGACGTCTGCTTTGATCATGGACCCCGGCGGTGCCTCGGGTTGGATGTGGTGCCTGCCCGTTGCCATGATCCTGAGCACCATTCTCGACGTGCATTTTGTAAATAAATCGCTGAAATACAACGAGGCTCTCTTCCACGCGCCCGTCTGCTTCGTGCTCTGGCAGATCACGAGCCTCGTTTGCGGGGCCGTCATCTACGAGGAAACCAAAGGATTCGAAGATCTACAATGGGCACTCGCGGGCAGCGGCGTCGGTGCCACTCTTATCGGCGTCGGCGTGGCAAGCACGAGGCCCTTTCCGGGATCTCCAAGATACAGAAGGCTGCAGTTTTTGTAGTTTTTTAATATCTAAAAAATGTATCCGTTCACAGAAACGTTTTTGGGAGGATTTGCAAACCATCTGTTCCACTTGTTGTCGTTCTCGTTTACATTAACGTGATCAAGAATTCTGATGCGTCGAAACGGCTTCAATGTATTCGGACGTGGTGACGCTGGCGGCCTGGGACGATATTTTGCCTTTACCAAGGCATCCCGTCGCTCAAACGACGGGGGCTGCAGGCTTAATGTTTCGTCGTCGGATTCGGATTCGGACTCGCTCGAGGCACCCGGTGGTCCAAACGACGGCGGCTGTAAACTCAATGTTTCGTCGTCGGACTCGGAATCGCTCGAGGCATTCCGTGGTCCGAACGACGGGGGCTGTAGACTCAACGGTTCCATTTGAATGTTTCAATCGGGCTACGGTTATACCTTCCGAGATCGAGGTGCATTAATTAAGAAAATCGTATAAAAGCCCACAAACGGCAACCCAGGAATAAAAAAAAGAATGCCGATTATAGTTGCCATCGAAGGAAACGTTGGTGCCGGCAAGAGCACGCTGCTGCGGTGCCTTGCAAGGATGGGCTTTGTGGTGTACGAAGAGAACATTGACACGTGGCGTTCTCTGCTTGAGCTTTTCTACGACAACCCGAATAGATGGTCGTTTACGCTTCAAGCGGCCATTCTTGCAGATCTTGTCACGCAGCACGAGGCGGCCATGTCGCAGAAAAAAACCGTTGTATTTTTTGAGCGGAGTCCGTGTTCTTCGATGATCTTTGCCAAGCTGGCGAGGCGCTCGAAGTACATGAGCGAGGTCGAGTTCTCGACGTACATGCGGCTTTACGAGAAGCTAGCGTGGACGGCCGACGTGACGATTCACGTGGACACGCCGCCGGAGACGTGCATGGAACGCATCAAGAAACGCGCGCGTCCCGGCGAGGAAAAAGTCGACATGAACTATCTCGAGGCCATCGATGCGTGCCACAGAACCAATCTCGCGCCCGAAGCCGTCACCGTCGACGGGTGCCGCGACCCGAGCGATATTGCGTCCAAGGTCATGCTCATCGCAGGAAAGACCGGCACCGGTTCCAAGGCTACGTATCTGTAGGCATTAAAGGTATAACCATGAAAACCACGGGCACTCAAAAGGATGGATTTGGAGGATCGGATTAAACGCCTTGAGAAGCACACGCTGTGGTTGATTAAAGAAGAAAAAAACAAGAGCTCTAATGCTTATTACGCCACGTGGCAGTGGTTCTGCGTGCTGGGGATGCTTGTCGTGATTGGCCTTTTCGCGGCTCTGGCGTCGTTGCATCGATTTCACGATTTATTCTGGGACTGGCGATTTCGTGACGGCAAAAGCGACAAGATTACGATTTACAACGAGGAAGTTGAGAGCTGGGCCGTTTACGGGATTGCGCTGGCTCTGGGATTTGCCGTGGCGTTTGTCGACAAGATAGTCGTCGAGCCCGGCCAGCGCGTCATCCACCACGACATGGTCGAGCGGAATCACGCGTGGTTTATCAAAATGACGCTGTACGAGGCGTCGTGCGTTATCATGTCGATGATCACAACGTATTTTTATTTTACCAACGTGTTGATCCTTGGTACCGTTCTTGTTGGACGCGTCGCCGGTGCCGTTTGCGTCGCCGTCTTCTTGCATGCTCCGCGAAGCAATGCATCGGTTCAAGGCACCGGTCCGGCGAGCCATCTTGGTTTTTTAGCGTTTTAAATGACCATAAAGCGATTTTTTATATACCCCTCGCGGCGGGCAGCTAAAATATGGACCCAAACGCCGTCTTCTCCGGTGGTGACTACGCCATCCACGTTGCCGCGCGTAGAAACATCCCCGAGATTGTAGAATGGCTGATACGGAGCGGTGCCCGGGTAAGCGTCACAAACGATCTCGATGAGAGCCCGATGGACGTTGCACGCGCCATGGGGCACACCAAAATTGTGAGGCGCCTCGAAAAGGAATGCGCCGTCGAGTACGTGCGTGCCGTCGTAGCCTGGCCCGTCGCAAAAAGCATCTAGCATATAAACGTACGTGGGATTAAAGAATAAAAAGTAACCATGGCGACCTGGAAACGTGTGTACGATGGTCTTAAAAAGTTCATCCAGCAGCACGCCGGTGCCGATGACGTTTTTGATGACATGACAGAGATGGTGTACATCCCATTGCCCCAAAAGAACAAGTTTTTCAGAGCTAAAATGGTTTTGAACGACGGCAACGACGCGGGCCTCTTCAAAAAAGGAGATATTATTCTCAGCGAATCATCTTACGAAATTATTTTGAGGCTCGAAAACAACAACAATGTGACGATCAATTCGTCCCAAGATGATCTTGACATTGAGCCACGAGACTTTGATGACTTTTTGGACAGAATCGACGACATGGACGATGACTTGGACCGTATGGTCGCAGAAGTTTCGGACGATGAATTTTATGTCAAGGAGCCAGAATATCATTCACTTCAATTTCAAGCCGCGACTAACATAAATCGTGGCAACAATTCTGAATTTTGGAAAGCTCTCAAAGACAACACGTTTGAAACATATCAAGACATAGAGCGTGTTTTGACCATCGGCGAGGCCATGGAGCTTCAAAATACGGGTTCAAATCACATCATAGAGATCGAGCGTGCCATTACGGATTATATTGTTTTGCCGTACCTGCGAAGCAATTACGTATTGAAGAAAGCCAGCGCCGACAATATTCGAATTGCGGTCGTAAAGTCACCGGACTGCCCTGTTCAAAGTTGTGATTCTCAAGGGTTTACGTTTTGCTGTCGCAGAGGAGACTATGAATTTATGGCGCTTCTCGCCGAAAACGGAGACTCTGTTGACGTGGTGGATGACACCGGCGCCAACATGCATTACGGCAAGGCGGCCCTCCAATACATGCTCAGCATCGGAACCCCCTTCTTTCAAAACGCTGAAAGCGAATGCGAAAATCGACTTCGAGTGACGCAAGCTCGAAACCGAAGAGGGGACGCGATTGAGTCGCCTGTGAAAATGAAATGGATTCGGGTTGTTAGGCAGTTCAACATTGATCATGCGCTCATCACCAATTGCCCGGCCACGTTGCCGGAAGGGCAGGAAGTCAACAGATCCCCGCAGTTTTTTTCTATGTTTGATATCGAAATGGACGTTGAGGACATGTTGGATGATATTGAAGAGCCTCTTGTGGATCTCAGCAGCTTGGAATTTTTGCTGTCCGACGACGACGGTGACGAAGACGACCACAACGGTGACCACAACGGTGACCACAACGGTGACCACAACGGAAACCACAACGGCACCCACAACGGAAACCACAACGGCACCCACAACGGTGACCACAACGGTGACCACAACGGAAACCACAACGGCACCCACAACGGCACCCACAACGGTGGTGACCACAACGGAACCCACAAGGTTAACCAAGACGATGAAAAAAACGGGGACGACAGAGATCCGCATTATTTGTGGGACAACGCCGAAGCCAATTACAACAATTGGATTCAAAACGCAAACTATAACAAAACTTTGACGTGGGATTACACAGACGGCACCTCCCGCGCAATTGAATTTGTGAGCGGGGCATATGCTCTAGAAAACGGCTTTCAGTTGAAATTGACAGAAACTAAAAAGTGGCACATCGTGGTCCCGAAAGGGAATCGAAACTTGTCACACGAAACACTGTTTTACTTGTCGTACATAGCGGATTGGCTCGAAGTCCAGCTGCAGGCTTCACCGATGGGCACCGAGGGGGCGCGCAATATGATGAAAGTTGTTTTTTACGAGCTTGGATTTTATGACGGGGATGAAGACACAATTGAACGAGTGCCGTGTGAAAATGGACCCGAAAGAAAACAGAAAAAATACTCCACTGGGTATTACAACGACATCAAGGAAAATTGCAGGCCATCTGAAACCGATCCAGACTTGTGCGAAGACGCGGAGCGACGTGCCAGGGATGACGTTGACCGATACGGAGGCGATTCTTGTTTTGTGTCACGGACGGGCTACACATACGCAACCCACCTCAAAAAAATAATGCCGGGAAAAATGCATGGGCTCGTCAGCACGGTTAACACCACCAAAGACAGACGCAGAGACATGGCCGCTTACTACGTAGACGTCCTTGGTGCCTCAAAAGAAAAGATGCAGAGCGTATTGCAAGATTTCATTGATCATCCACAAAATTACAGCATTATCAAGAATGATATTTTTGCAAAAGTGGGCGGCAAGGAAAACGTCAGCGACGTTGGTAAACGAAACATTGAAGTATTGCATGGACGCACAGTAGCCGAATGGAAACGTATGTACCAGGATTACGTGATTGAGGCACCGGGGCACAGCGACATAGAGCTATACCCTGCTTTGATGTCCAGAACCATACTTGTCGACCAAAACAACGATACCAATGGCGGCAATACGCACTATTTCAGTCTTGGTGGAATATTCGCCAACGAACCCGGACCAGGCATGACCCCCAACTTGGAGCCTATTTGGGAAGAAGCGTACACAACAGAAACTACTGCCGCGATCAAAGACCAGCTCATCAATCCAAGAATGTGGTTAAGGTCCGTTGGACAAATTCGTGAGGGCGATTATCTTACTTGGTGCTATGGCGGTGACTACGCAGACAGAGAATACTATATTTCTGAAGAGTGTTACACGTCGGGAGGCGACATCGATGACAAAATGGAAATTCCCGAGAAAGTCATGAATCACATGATTTTGGCTCTTATCATGGATCTCAAAGACGTTTTGGGCCAAATAGATACCGTGAGCAATTCGCCCAAAGCTTTGGGTCACTGGATGATGAACAGACAAAACAATCATTTTCTTGCAAACGTTATCGAAGTGTTGAATTAAAAAACGGTGCAAAAAAGTACTTAATCACGGCAAAAACGTTACTAGGAACAAATTCTAAGTAAAAATGGCACGCACGCCCCACAAAGTCAAGAACACGGCTAAGAAGGCACGCGATGGGACGGCTTCCGTGACAAAGAAAAAGCCAGCGCCCGGTGCCGCAAGCGAGCCTTCGCGGGCCGTGGCCAAGCTTCTCAAGCGCCAAGTCACGGCCAAGCATCTCGTCACGACGGCGGGCCTTCGTCGCGCGGCCTGCCGCGCCGGCATCCAGTGCATTTCCAAGAGCTGCATAGAGGAACTGCTGCAGCTCGTCGACAAGAAGGCCGAAGAGTGCCTCTTGCAGGCCAGAAACAACGCTTATTACGTCCGCAAGGCACGCACCATCTCCAGCACCGACGTCGTGGCCGGATCGAGGGAGAGCGGGCTCGGAGACGTTCTTGTTTGCTAGTTTGGTTTCTTTTTACTGTTTTTTCACAATTAAAGAGCCGAGTCGTACGGATCACCCATTTCATCATCTTCGCTCTCGTCTTGGTCTTGGCCAGCCTGTGCAAGGTCGTAAACCGGAGTGGGTTTCATGTACCCGTCCTCGTCATCACTGCCGACCAACGCGTCGTCATCATCGGTGCCGTTGTTATTTTGTTCCGCGACAGAAATCTGGCTGTAAAATGCCTCTGTGTTGTTGGACCCGTCGGACTGGATGCTTACTCCGTCGTACTCGTATGCGTGGCCATTTTTAACTTCGTAATCAAAGTGCTCCACAATGGGCTTGTTCTGATCCACCGACTCTTGGGATTCTTTCCGCATTTTTGTGTACAAAACGGCAGCCGCGATGATTGCGGCTATCGCAAGGGGTGCCGCCCAGTAGGCATGCGTCGCCCCCGTCTTGTCTTCACCGTCACTCGACGCAGAGTTGTCGACCATCTTTGGTGACTTTGTTGGGGTTGCGGTCGGTGCCGTCGTCGTGGGCTCGGTTGTTGTGGGCACCGGTGTGGTGGGTTCGGCCGAGGGCGCCGCGGTGGGATCTCGCGTCGGCACGGCCGTCGTGCTTTTTGTCATGGGCCCACAAACAATGTAGTTTTTGTTGTCGTGTATGCCCGACAAATCGCAAGGCCACAGCAACCACTGCAGGGTGGAGCTTATTCTAGCACACAACCCATCGTCACCTCCGCCCGTCGTGCCCGGTGGAAACTGCGTGTAGTCCATAACGGACATGTCGCTCCACCACCACACGCCGTTTTCCCTTGTCGGGGTCATCGGTGGCATAAGACCAATGGCCACGGTGCCCTTGCTTCCGTGGACCCCGGCTTCGTACGCGCACTGGTTGTCGAGATCGCTATGAATGGACGGGAGATGTAAGCCATAAGATTCACACACAGTATCCATCCAATCCACGTTGCTCGTGTCTACGGGCTCTTGATTCGGAGCGACGCTGATTCTTGTAAACCGTGCCGGTGGGGTCATCAAGAAGTCGGTGGTGCACGTGACGTCGGAAAGGCACCAAGGGTCGCTCGGATCGTGACATGGCCCGACGCTCATCTCAAAGCCCGGGACTCCGCTAGACGCCAGCGATACCGCCGTCACGGTGGCAGCTAAAATCATCGTCATCTAGACACACAGCGTGGTCTTGGGTTATACTTTTTTAATCGAGCTTGGCATAACAAATGTAGTTTTTTTAGTAATTATAGCCGTAGCCGTACGATGCGTCGGCATCTGATCCAATAAAATCAGCAACCCGGGGCGGCAAGCTCTTCTTTTCGCGTTGGGTACTCAAAGGCGGGCGCTTTACAGCTTTGAGTTTGGCTTTAGATTTTGCAGCTTTGGGTTTGGGGTCGGGCTGTGCCGCGATGGGCTCGGGCTTTTTGAGTATCTCGAGAGCGGCTATGTACGCTGGGTCCGTTGCCCCACTGATGGCCGCATCAACTCTTTCCTCAAATGGCACCTCATAGTTGCGCATGTGCTTGGCAAAGTCCTTTCCAAGCTCGACGCTGCCGTTGACGGTAAAGCTGGGAAAGTAGCCCACTGGCGACGGGCCACGGGAATCCTTGATGAAATACCTTTTGTTGTCACCGCCCGCCCTTGTAACGATTTCAGCCCATGTGCCCTTCTCAAAGTTAGCGCAGTGACCGCACCAGTCGCGGCCGTGGTACTTGACTCTGGCGGGCTTCATGTTGTGCTTTGTTTTATTCATCTTAAACTTAGCATGGGTTATAGTTTGACTCAAAGTTGTGTGCCGCCTAGACATCCCATGTAAAATGGTCCAGAACCCTCTTGACAAGCTTGACGTTTTTCTTCTCATTGGACCACACGTCGCGTTCCATGACATCGAGAGCTCTCTTCTTGGCGGCACCGGTGAGTACTTCGTCGTGCAGCTTGAGAAGCTCGTGTTGGTAGTACGGCCAGAGCATGTCGGGCGGGGGGGTCTCTTCCCTGGCAGCGGCCTCTGGTGCCTCGCGTCGCAGCTTGGCATCGAGCGTTTTCAGTTTTTTTGGTGGATTCGACGGCTTTTCCTCGGCCTCGGTCAGATCCACACCGCAGTAGAGCACCGATCCGTTGACGCGCGGAATGCACAAAAGCTCGCAGCCTCTTGCAAACGCATCGAAATTGGCGTAGCTGCGCTCCAGCTCGTCGACCATAATCGTCTCGTCCTGCTCCATGGCTGCCTTGTGGCATCGCTTGTAGTGATTTTCCGCGTTGGCCCTCATCCTCGCAGACAGTTTGCGCGTCAGAATGGTTGAAACGATGTTTTCCCTCTTTTCCGGCACTTGCTGCACGGACATGTTGAGGCACTCATCAAGCACCCACTCGACGAGATCGCGGGCGCCCACGACGTTTCGCGCGCCGGCTTCGTGAACACGCGCCAGTGCCGAGATGCGACGTGCCTCGTGTGCCACGTGGCAACCCGCGGGCGGTGCCGCGCCATGAGCAGGCATGCCCGGAAACGGCACCGACTCGCTTGGATTAGATGGGGGGGTCAACGCAACGAGCGTGATGGTGGCCCATGGCGTGTCCATGATATCAAGCGCAACTTGAACAACATGACGGTGATCCACTCGCAGGCTGCACGCCACGTCGGCAATGGTTTGGCCCATGCCCATCGACTTGTCCAGAGACAAGCCAGGAAAGATGGAAGAGCGCGCCAGATCATCGGCTCGAGAGGGCGCGGCCGGGCCCGAGAACTTGATGGTCGTCTTCTGAAGACCGTTGTTGAGACGCACGACGGAAAAAGCACCGGGGGACGGACCAACCGTGCCGGACCACGTGGCGGCCCCGTCGTTGGAGATCATCTCGATCTTTCCAAGACGTGGTGCAGCGGCGCGCACGAGCGTTGCCATCAAAGACTTGCGAATCTGGCATACATACACGTCGACAATCTCCATGCGGCACTGCGTCGAGGCATCCAAACCGGAAGGCCCACTGTCTTCCACGTGTTGGACCCACTCCAGCACGTCCTTGTTCTTGGTGATGGCACGATCAATCGCCTTGCGAGCGGCCCGGAACTGGCCGTTGTCGTGCCTCTTGCCATTTTTTACCCGAAGAACCACAATGGCATGAAGGCGCCCACAGAGATATTTGTACGCTTCCGGGAATTGCTGCAGCGACTCGGGCATGACGGTCCGCATGTATTCACCGTCCGGCTTGAGCAAAGACTCCATAACATCCCCAAAACGGGCTTTCATCCTTGCTTTTTTTTGTAAAAATGCGATTTTATTAGTTCGAGTACCAAATTAGTAAAAGTGTATATATACTTGGTGTAATTTTTTTTCTTTTTTGTTATCGAGTCAGGTATAACCCTACTGGCAACAAAATGACCAAATGGCCGGCATAGTTTTGTTTGGCTTTGTTCTGCAGGGAGGCACCGCTGCGTGCCCACCCGGCGCGGTTGCGACCCCGCTTGAGCCTTTTGACAACGGCTGTGTTTTTCAGGAAGGGTGCTTTTCGCTTGCGGGGGATTACTACGAAAACGGTTTGAACTGTAGCGTCAGCCTTTGCGCGGACAGTACTTACACCCTGAAAGGATTCTCCATTGAAGTTCACATCCCGAATTGTGGCGCAGACGCTTTGGTGATGGATGGTGTGCGTTATTGTGGGCACATAAACACGTCTTCGGCTTATGATGACGATTGGATCGATATTACGGGGGCGAGTAGCAGCAATCTGCCATCTGAAACTGGCACGCTCGCCACGGGTGCCATTGTTACTTTTGAAAGCGACGAAACAGACAGGGCACGCGGCGTTTTGCTCTGTTTCGAGGCAGAAGAAACGACGACTACCCCACCGGCACCGCCTCCCCCCCCTTCCCCGTCTTCCGACGACGACGACGATGGATTGTCAAACGAAGCTGCCGTCGCCATTGCCATTGGCAGTGCCGTCGCCCTGAGTGCCATCTTTCTCGCCCTCCACCACCACTACAAACACGGCCCCGTTCAGAATAAAGCATCTACATCACCATCCTCTTCATCTTCAAGCATAGGAAGCCTTTTGTTTTAATTGCATATAAATACAATTTAAAACGCATATCCCTCGACCTTTACCGTGACGTTTGATTGGAGATGTTTTGGCAGCTCTCTCACCAAGCTGGGGTTTTCCATGCGTAGTACATGCCGTGCCATGCGTTGCAGACTTGGCACATTTCCCTCTTGATTTTTTTGCAAGGCCTTTTCTACCCTTTCAAAGTCCCAGTATTCTTTGAAGCTTGCCTCTCGCCTCTCCTCGAGTTCATCATAATCCAAGCTGCCATCGCTGTCGTAATCATCTTCCAGATTATATGGGTAGTCCTCAGCCACGTTTTGCGGTTCAAAAATCCCATCCATTATAATTTCTTTATGTATGCTCAGTGATTCACTGGCTGTCTTCTTTTCCTCATAATCCCGCCCATATTGAGGATATTTCAATTTGAGCATGGGATCCATCCCCGCGTCCATAAGAATTTTCACAATTTCAAAGTATCTGTCGCCCTGATCATCACGGTAAGCAGCACTCTCCGCTACTTCGTGCAAGTATTTATTCGGCAGCTCGTTTATTCTGGCTCCGTACTTAAGAAGAATACGCACAATATTTGGTCGACCCTCCTTTACCGCTTCCTTGAAAAAAGAATTTCCATAAATATCTGACGCATTGGCCATCCCGATCATTGTTTTTTGTCTAATTCCCTTAACAGATTCATCTGCAGCATTTTTAATCAACGCTTCGAGCTTATCACCATCGTCTTCGTCCAAGCAACTGTCTATCTTTGTCTTCATGTCATCAGACGGCACCACAGTCATCGCCATGGCTTTTAATATTGTGCTGCCCTTCTCAGGGGTAAAGGTATATAGTAAAACTACCTGTGCATTACATTTTAAAAAGGCGCCGGGATAGAAGCTGCCTTGTTCTTGGGGTCTTTTACAAAGGCCTCGAGGGCACCGTCGCTGGTGATGGATGTGTACCCTGCGCGCTTCCACGCATCGACGGCGTCGAATGGCAGATCCATGTCGTAAGCATCCGTCGTCACATCATCACGGTAAAACACTCGCGAGGGCGTGCCCTTCAGATTGATGCGGTAGATCTTGCCCTCGGCAAGAAGTTCTCGAAGCACGGTCGGCGCGGCATCCACCCGCTCAACAATGACGCCTCGAACGATGCATTGGGTGCCGTTTACGTGCGACTCGACAATGGCCACGAGCACGTCCGTTGCGGTGATGGGTTGCTCGCCGTTGTTGTAATCATTGATAAAGCGCTTGGCGTCGACAAGCGTGTCCACCAGCGCGCGTGATTTCGGGGCTTTGCATCGGTATGCAAACATGATGTTCTGCAAGGCATCCACGCCCACGGCACCAAGGCCGCGCTCACAACGTTCTTGGAGCAACAATCGCAATCCTTCTTTGCTCTCGAAAAAGCCCACTTCCGGACGATAAGCCGGTCGGCCCGCATCGTCCCAGGCAATGGCCGGATTTTTGCGCAGACCGGCTTTTACCCTCGCAAAATCATCCGATGGCACGGACTGGCACCCCAGCATCCGAGGCAGTAGATGCCAAAGCGTCTCCAGCGAAACGTGACGGCACGGAGTAAACCTCAGCAATTCCATCGTTTTGAACACGGCCCAAGATTCGTTAAATAACGACATTTTTTATTTTTTTCTTATTTAAGAGCCGAAAAATTTAAGAATCACAGTCTACAAAGACGTCTCTGTCTTCAAGGCCCCTTTTTTTCACAATCTTTCTGGCGGTGTCGCACACTGCGCACATGGCTCTTGGCCAATCCCTTGTCATAAGCTCTGCAACAATCTGGGACGGCACCCAACCGCCGAGGTCAATGTCTGCAATATACGTAAGTTCCGCCAGAACATTCCCGCGGGCGGTGCCTTCCATCGGGTCTTTGTATCGCTGCCGCACGACGAGCGTGACGTCGCACGATATTCGAATGCGGTCCGGTGTTTCCGGGGCCTCGCTGTG
>Ga0209336_10000617_pt1 | contig 18103 bp, 11 predicted proteins | sample LinPmetageLP32_FD_184042 | JGI IMG/M metagenome (GOLD analysis project Ga0209336, IMG submission 184042) | Marine viral communities from the Pacific Ocean - LP-32 (SPAdes) (version 2) | ecosystem: Environmental > Aquatic > Marine > Oceanic | place: Pacific Ocean | collected 2009-08-23 | reverse complement strand
GCCGCTCAAGTAGTTTCGATTCCAAACTTTGCTTTTGGTGGTGGTAAACGTGGAACAATGGTCGCTAATACTAGTGAATATATTGTTCCAAATTATGCTGGTGGTGGAGATGCGATATTTAATCAGAATATGGCTAAATCTATGGGCCTTCCTCCTGGAGCAAGAAAAATAACAGCCGCTGGTGGATATGTACCTAACTTTGCAATTGGTACAATGCCAAAGGGTGAAGTTACTAGGGCATTGGGCGCAAAGAAAATGCAAAACCCAACAAGTCCAGACTTGAGGAATCAAAAAGCTCAATTATTAATGAGGCAAAGAGAGTTAAATAAGGGTAAAAAAATTTCACAGGTACCACTTGGACAATTTGCTATGATTGTTCCCCAGCAAGGAACCAATCAACTTATACAAGGAGCCAAAGGCTCATCAAATGAAGGTTTGAATTATACTGTTGCTGGATTTAAGGGATTGGATGCAGTAAAAAGAGGCGTTAAAAATGACGAACAATTAGACGACGAATTAAGACAAATAGCGGTAAAAATGGCTATTAGAGAATCTAAGGCAATCAGCGGTAGAAGGCCAAAAGCAGGTCCTATAAGGGAACTGGCTAATAAAGGAGCTTCTTCTGGTTTAGCTGGAGCTATATTTGAAACGTCTGTTAGTTCTCTATTACAGTCAAAAGATTTTGACGTAAATATAGATCCAAATAGAAGATTTGATTATATGGGTGGTATGGGAATAGATAAATTATTTAATGTCCCGACCAACGCTGCATACATAGAAGCTAAACTTAGAAATAGTCCAGACCAAAGAAATAGCATGTTTGGCAAGATGAAGAAACAATTAGGTAGAGCTTCATCTGGATACATACCAAATTATGCAGATCCTTTATCAGATGCAATAGGTAGAGAAGCGGCAGCAGGGGTGCCGATAAATCAAATAAGAATTAATCAAAGTGGCAAACTTAGAAATTCTGCAAACCCAGGTGGACTCGCTGTAACCAACACAAGAGACGAGCCAACTGGAGCTATTCCGAACTTTGTTGCTCCAGCTTTATTAGGTTTCGGTGCCATGCTAATATCATCAATTGCATCTGTTGTTATACCAATAGTTGTTGATAAAACCATGAGGCACATGACCAGTAAAAAAATGATTGGACCAATGCAACAAGGGCAAAATAGACCTAGAGTAGGGGGAAGAGGTCTGGGTGGCAATTTACAAAGCTTGATTGGTTTCGGTAGTTATATGGCAATTAGCGGTATGTCAGCTTTTATGGGAGACCCAATGGGAGCGGGTGACGAAAGCGCTCCAGAAAAGTCATTACAGGATCAAGTTAAAGCTCTGAAAGAAGCAGAGCCTATAATGAAAAAAATTAGGACAGGCACAAGTACTTCTACCAGCTATTTAGGAACAAGGCAAGAATCAGCAATTTTTTCTGAAGTTTTAGATGAAGGAGCGATGTCAGCTAGAGCTCAAGAAATTAAAAAATTAGAGCAACAAATAAAAACGTTAGAAGATCAAGAAAAAGCAAAAAGGGCAAGGGTTACTGCTGATGTTGTATCTAGAGCAGACGCTCGTGGATCGATCATTTCACAATTTGGACAGAAGGCTAGAGGTATACAGGGAACAGCTCAAGTTGCATCTGCTGGAGGTTTTGCTGGAGGAAGCGTTGCGGATGCAAAAGCCTTTTTAGCAATAAACAAAGAATTAAACAATATACAAAGAGTTAATCTTGAGTATCAAATAGAACTCGCCGATTTAGGGGAAAAACAAAAAATCCAAAAAATAACAAATTTAAAAAGTATAGCTGACGAAGCAATTGCTGGAAAAGAATTAGGAAGCATAGAAAAAGAAAAACTTGATAACCTTCTTGAGTCTGCAGATGCAAATACAGATATTTTAGCTTTCACCAATGAATTGATTGGTTTATTGGGAGAAGGTTTTGGAGAAGGGTCAGACGCAGCAAATAAAATAATAGAAAAAGCTACAGTACTTAACGCTAAAACCGAAGATCAAACAAAATCTCAAAACCGAAATCTAAAATTACGGAAAGAAGAAGATTCGGTTTTGGCACAAAGTAATGATAAACTTCGTTCACAAGCGGCAGCACAAGTAAGAATTAATAAAGGTTTAGAGGATACAATAACAAAAAGAAGATTATCGTTACAATTATCAGCCGTAGGAATAGGTGATTTGACTGGACCAGCAGCAAGAGCGGCTAACGTCGCTCAAATAACCGGTGGCGCCAAAATTCAAAAAGACGAAGCTCGATTAAGTGTATTTAGGGCGAGAGAAGAAAACACAAAAAAAATAGCAGAAATTGAAAAAATATCAGCTAGTAATAGGAGCGCAAATCAAGTTGAAGAATTAAAGTTTTTAAAAGAAAGAACAGCAACAATAGAATCAAACTATCAATTACAATTGGACTTGATAGATAAGCAGACAGAATACAACACAGAACTAGCAAAACTAACTCCTTTACAAAGCTTCTTAAAAGAAAACCAAACAGATGTAGATGAATTTTCAGAACGACTTCCAGTTGCGATGGCTCAAAATTTTGAAACATCAATGAACAGCGCTTTAAATGGTTTAAGAGATGGTACGCACGATACGATTGGGGAAGCGTTAGGCCAAGTAGCTATTAATTTTGGACAGGCGATTTTACAAGAGTTTCAATCTAGGGCGATAAAAAATGCGACAGACGCTTTATTTAGTAATAGTGGCGGTGGCTCAAGCTTTATAGGAGGTTTAGGCAATACAGTTAAAAATATTTTTACTAGAAAAAATTCTGGAGGTATGATAACCGGTGGGAGTGGAGTTATTGATGACGTCCCAGCTATGTTGACTGGTGGTGAATATGTTATAAAAAAATCATCGGTACAAAAATATGGAGAAGGTTTTTTAAGTCAATTAAACAGCGGTTCTATAGCGGGGTATAATTTAGGCGGTTCTGTACAAGGGGGAAATAACGTAAGGAATACTAGATTTTTCGATGACACAAGTGGTAACATGTTTGGCGGAGCCGCATCCAACGAAAGATTAGAAAGAGCTAGAGGGATGGACTTTTTCACACCGGGTACAAGAGGTTTTGGCGCAATAGCAGGTAAGGAAAATTTATTAGCTTTTTCCCAACAAAGAGGAACTAGTGGATCAACTGATGTGATTAGCCAAGGCAGAATTGCTTTAGAATTGCAAAGCTCTAGGTTAACTCCATTGGGTAGAAGATTAGCAATGCAATCTCCATCTGGTCAAAGATTGGCTGAAGCTCAAAGCCAAGCATACGATTTAGCAATGCAGTCGAGTGCAGAAGAACAAAGAGTTGTAGATGATAATAGACAAGCAAGAAAGGCTAGACTAAAAAATTTACAAGGTGCTATAGCAAGCACTGCGATGAGTGCGGCATTATCGGTTGGTGCCGAAGCAATTAGAAATAGTCAGATAGGTAATATTGCAGCTCCAGATTTAAAAGACGGAATAGGTTCTGGTGGCGGGAGTGTGAGTATTAAAGGTAATACAGGTCGAGTCACGACTGGTGGTAGTGTTGCTGGAACTGGAGGTTATTACAATCCAGACGGTAGCTATCAACTTCCGGACTATCAAGTAACAGCATCTAGAAATAATTCTTTATTTAATTTTGGTAGAAAAAATGCATTAGGTGGTGATGCTGGTGGAACATCCAATTCCTTATTAACTGGTGGTGAATTTGTGATGTCCGCTGCATCCGCAAGTGAAATTGGAAAAGGAACACTGGATAGTATAAATCAAGCTACATTCGCATTGGGTGGACCAGTTGGTTCTGTTGCAAGTGGAAAAAGTTCTGGATCATCTGCGAAATCAGATGTTGAAAACATCAACATTAATATTAATATAGAGAAGAGCGGAGATGCAGACGCAACAGCTTCAACATCTGGTGGAAGAGATGCAGAAAAGGCTAAAGAATTTTCTAAAAAGGTTAAAGATGTTGTTTTAAATGTAATAAATGAAGAAAAACGTGTTTCCGGGTCACTTTTTACAAGAAATAAATAATGAGCTTCGCAAGTCAGTTTAATTTTAACAAAGATAAACTAGTTAAGGATTCTACAACTATTTCTACTGAACTGGCTCAGTATGTAGATCACGCTTATGGTTTTAGGAAAATACATCCAGACTATACTGGTTTTTGTTGTAGGGTAAAAAGACAAGACAACGAACAGGCGGATGTATATTTTGACAATGAAGGCAAACTCTCTTTAAAATCTCAAGTCTTAACTTGGGAGGGTGAAACTGGATTTAAATTAAGCAATGGGCAAAATCATTTTGGTAAAAGAACTGGAGATATATCTATAGCTGATTTTATTGGAGGAGGAACAGGTGAATTAACTAGAATATATGACCAAGGCAATGCTCCGTCTGGTAAAATTAATTTGGTTGAATTTACTGGTTATGCTTACAGAAATGATGGCGGAGATATTGTTCTTTATACTCCAGCTAGTGGAAGAGGGTCAAATGAAACTGGAAAGATAAGAAGTAATATGCAAATTATGTCTGATGGTAATTTGAATTTAAGTGGTGGAAAACCTGTGGCGCTTATGCAAGGGAAAAGCATGATGTTTTTTGAAGGTGGTAGAAATCCAACCGCTAATAAACCAAGTGGTTTGCACGCAACTGGCAATAATGCTACAACGGAAACATTTATAATTGGATCTATAAATTCAGAATTAGGACAAGAAATACAAACATCAACAGTTGGAACATTTAAAGATACTGCTCAGTGGAATGTTAACACATTAATCGGCGGTCAAGTACACGGCTTTACTGATGACCTTGCCATAGGAACATTAAGGTATACTGGAGCACCTGTTGCCGCATTTTATTACGAAGGCGTTACGGATCAAAATATTGTTCTTACGGGTAAAGGAAAATTTGAAACAAAAAAATTGACATTTTTTAGTTCATTTACCAATAGAGAATCTGCCGGATTTAAAATAAACAGTTTTAGACAAACTGGACTATTTACTGGTGGAGGAACTGGTTATAATGGAGGAACTGGTCAAGATGGTGTTGGGGCTTTGGAGGTTACGGGTAAAACTCCAATTAGTGGGATAACTACAAATAATATAAATCCTAGATATTTAGTGCTTGGTGGTCCTGGAGCGTTTAGTTATGGTTACGCTCACTCAAGCAAAGAACCTGGTAGCGGAAGTTTTGCTGAATTGATTTTCTCAACGCAAAAACTAGACTCTACAAAAAGATTTGGTATTGAAAAATACATGATGGACGAATTTAGAATTTTTGACCCAACTGGTATGGAAAATTTATCTGATTCGCAAAGAAAATCTATCGGTGTAGAGATAGCAATACCAAACTACGGAGCAAGTATTAAATTCAAATCTAAAAACAGTTCTTGGAAAGGTTCAAGTTTTTATAATTTCACATCTCCATTGGGAGTAAATAATTTATCGGCTGAAATAGATTTGAGTTTCACTTTGAACAAAAGCACCACAAGAAAACTTTTAAAAAGATTAGAGGTCTCTACGTCTGGACCGTTAACCGGTAATGTGGCTTTCGTTGGATCTGAAAGTGTTATTAATTTTGGGCAAGTAAAAAACAATTTTCAAATTAATTTAGATACTGGTTATTATCAAAATTTCGAAGGTTCTGAAATATCATCTTATAACGTTGAGTTTATTTCAGATGATTTGTATGGCGTTAATTTAAAATTATACAATAATAGAATATCTCCGTTTTTAAGAAATGGTACTGGATATGTTGCTAATAGATTAGTTGCGGCAAATTTAACCACCAAAAAGAGGTTTGATGTATTTTCTGGAAACAATACAACATTTAATTCTAATGTATTTGATAATTACTTTTATTTACATAAGAATATAGGAAATAAATTTCAAAACTTTCAGTTAGGTGGTCATCCTCTATTTGCTAAAGTAGAAAGTTTTTCTGCAACAGCTGGAGAAGACGGATCTCCTAGCACTTTGGATATGTCTATGCCTGCTAGTAATTTACAAACTCAAGGGCCATCTGGAAGGAATGATGGTAGTGAAGATGGAGTTCATCCAGGTGCTGTTAGTAGCGCGAGAGCGATATCTTATTTGGATGAAGTTATACAAAACAGAATACCAAGTGCTTTAACCGAGGATGTCACTGAACAAATAACCGATCAACAAAGTGCGATAGTTTCTTTCAAGGGATTTTTAAATAGTCTTGGGTCTTCAAGTGGAGTTGTACAAATCGGTTGTGTAAACAGTCATCCAAGCACTCATGGAATCGGAGCAGATGGTTTTGGATTCTATAACCCGGATTTTCATCGCAAAAGAAGTGCAAGTAGTACTGGTGATTTCAAACTTGCAGCATCTGGAGCGAGTATGCTTTTGAGGCCAGTAGATGTAGGTGATAATTTTGAATTTAGATTTAGATTAACGGATGTAGAAAGTGATCTAAATCCATTTGGTGGAGTATGTGTTGTATTGGGATCTGGCGAAAGCATATCAATGTCAGATATTCAAATAGATGTCGAACATACTGGTTTTCAATTAGACTATTCAGATAAAGGTCCGGCATTAAAAGGTTTAACGACTTATACTGGATTCAGTGGAAACGCCACGAGAACATTTTTCTTTACTCCGGATAGGCAGACAAGTATAGATATAGATCACTCTTACAGAAAAAGTGAATTTAAAAATTCGTTTGAAAAATCTTTAAATGTGTCAAGAAATCAAAACAATCTTGGGACGATTAATTTAACCTTCTCAAATAGATCTCAAGACGAAACTTACGCAATTCTACATTATTTAGAAAGTCATTTGGGCTACAAGCAATTTGTTTATAAATATAGTGAAGATCTAATAATTAAAGATAGGGTTTTTTATTGTGACGAATGGGATCACACATTCAATTACATAAACTCAAACACGATAAACGCTAAATTTACAGAAGTAGTTAACCCAGTAACGCCCAACTTTTAAAAATCATGAATTTAAATAGACCAAAAATTACATATGAAAACGTAGCGTTGTTTCAATCAAGAGATAATAAAGACGGCAAAGCTCATGATCAATTTAATAATAGCGGAAGCGGTTTGTCCTTCATCCCGCATATCCAAAGTATCGACTTTTCTTTTGATACAGAAAGACAGTCTGCGGGAGCTTTGGGCGCTAAAAAATTAATTAGTAACGATACTAAATTATCTCCAGATGTTAATTTAAACATTAGTGCGATAGAAACTTTTGGCTCTTTGTTTAATAATTATTTTGAATATGGAGACATGGTTAGAACTAATCTAAATGCGCAAAAAAATATTTACGCTTTTGTTGGTAGTAGTAGGGGTAAACCTGTAACAGGCGAAAGTGTGTCTGGTCAAGCTAGTATTGGTTTTGGCAATTGTTTTTTAAATAATATTTCAATGTCCCAAAATGTCAACGGATTATTGCAATCACAATATTCTTTTGTGGCCAGTAATATTGTTGGCCAAGAAATGAAAGAAAAGAAACAGTTCTTCAATAGTAATATTGATGACCATTCTGGAATATTTATTAAGTCAACTAAATTAAAAGTAGCATCAACTGGAGTAATTACAGACGAATTGGGAAACAGGAGAGATAATTGTGTATTGTTGAGCGGTATAAGTGGCGCTACAGATGATGATGGTAAAGACGGATCAGCTAGAGCTTCTTTTGATTTAGGGCATCTTTTATTTCAAACATTTGGAAGCATTAAAACTGGAGTGGGGGGAAGTTCAAACGGAACAGAAATGAAGTTTTCCACAAAAGGTAATGCTCAGTTTAGTTTTGATATGTATATCCCAACACCAAGAATTGGTTTGGGTGCAAATGCAAACGAACATTATTCAGAGGGAGATTGCACGAATAATCCATACAATAATAAATTTCCAATGGGTTTGAGGGCATTTATTGGTGGATTTGGATTAGCAAGTTTAACTACTGGTGCGCCATTGGGAAAAACCGGAGAAGATATAAATTCACTTCCAGAAAACAGTGGGGTTAATGCAGATGATGGTAGGGGAGTGTTAGATAAAAATGTAAATACACAAGTACTTAGAACGGGAAAATGGTTTCACGTAAGCGGAATACAACAAAAAAATCAAGATGACGAAGAGGGTGGAGATAGAACAAGTCAAGGTTTGGCGCCTAATTATATTAGGGACAACCTTGGTTTAAGAATTTATTTGACCAGCGGTGTAAGAAAACCTGGGGCTGATCAAGAAAGTTTTACTGATGACGCAGATGGAGGCACAGTTGGAAGTACGTCTTATGGAAACATAGATGATGCTAATTGGAATAATTGTGTTGCATTTTTAGCTAACGTAAGTGGTCACGTATTTAGAAGTGGTCAATATAAAAAATTTACAGGGTTGGCGCCATCTGTTAATTTAACCGGCGGCACTGGTGGGCAAAGAGACCGTATGCTTATGACCATGAACAGAATGCAAGAATATTTTGTTAATGGTGATCAAAAAACAGGAGAGTCTATACCATATTACAACACAAATGTAAAAGTCAAAAAAAGAAGAAACGATATAGATTTAACTGAATATAGGGTTTTAAACGGAGAGGCTTTTACTGGATTCAAGCCAGAAATACCTACAAAACTTTACGCTTCTTTCGCCTCTGATTATCTTAATGATGGGAGTGATGGTGATCAAGGGGAATTAAGAATTACTATAGATGATGAAGTCGTGTATGATTGTAATGATACTGGTTTAGGATTCCGACCCATAAATAGAGGATTTATTTTAGCTAGGGTTTCAACAACAAATGGTATTTATAAATTTGAGGAGGGGGATATTTTTGACACATTTGCTGGCTTTACTGGAACTAATGGTATTTATAGTGGTGCTGGGCCAGGTTTTCATAGAAGTATAATCGAGGCATCTGGTTTCATGCAGAGATTTAATACTGGTGATATTTTGTTTGCCATGAGTTCAGATACCCCAGTAATTTCACACTCAGCCAGTAAAGCGTTGTACTCTCCAAACAAAGCGGTTGGTAATGCTAGTGATGACCCTTTAACTACCACTCCGAGTGTAGCAATAGCATCTGGATTAAGACAACCCTTTAGGGACGACTTTGGTGCACAGCTTGCATACACCACTGGTCATTATAACAACGAAAATCTCGATGGTATTGGAACAACTCCACATAGAGGAGCTTATGCTTTAATAGCAGTAAGAGGTAAGGGAGTATTGTACGAAAAGTTTACTGTAAAAACTGGGCATACGGATTCAGCCGCTGATGATCAAGATGCACCAAAGGGTTGCATTTATTTACCTAAAAATGACGAGTTTCTTGCTCCAGCAGAACAAATACAAGGATTTAATTTAGATATACCGATTGCCAGAAAAAGTGTTTACAGTTTGGGAGAGAAAATGGCCAGACAAAGAAAAGCCCTATATCCAAATGTTGGTAGTTTTTCTTTTACAAATATTGTTTCTGATCTCAATCTTGAAAGCAATGAAGAGAGAGTTATTTCTCAACAAACTTCTGTACAAAGTTCTAGAGCGGCAAACTTGGCTACCAACCATACTTCAAGCATAAACAACACTCAAGATTTATCTTCATTTTTTACATCAGATGATGCATACGACATTGAAATATACATGTCGAATCAAAAAGGAGAAAAGCATGATTTTGAAATTAAGAACGCAAGATTGAACAGCCAAAATTACAACACAAGTATTGGTTCCGAAATAACTCAAGATGTAAGTTTTTCTTTTGACACTCAAAAAATTAAAAAAAATAAAATATTAAATAAATACGATTCGGTGGATCACGGTTACTCTTTGCAAAAAATTAATGCAGATTATACTGGATACGGGGTTAGGGTTAGAAGGTCTAGAGATGGAGTGCAGGCTGACGTATACTTTGATAAAGATGGAAAAATAAGCAATGATTCAGAAATAGCTATAGTTGATTTATCAAGTGTGGCCGGTGATAGTTTTGGCCCTGGATTTGAGAATAATTTTGGTAGTGATTTTTTAAGTACAGCTATTATGTATAGTGGTGCTAATTTTACTGGACATGTTCCTAGAACATTTGAACAATTTTTAACCGAAACTTATCCGCAAAATAACATGAACATGACCGAAGATTTCGGAGGCAGACTTTCTACGACTGACGGATTACTTATAACTAGTACTGGGTATACTGGAGCATCAACAATATTGCACCCACCTACAGGTGCTGGAGGTTTTGATGGAACGGGCGCTCTTGATGATACTTATGGACCATTAGCAAATACATTAGCTTTAGTTAAAACTGGCAATCCAGGGCAATCAATTAGTGAGATAGCTATAAACTTAGGTGGAGCTTGCACAGGTGACAGTTTTGTAATGACCCTTAACATGAGAAGTGAATTTACTGGTTATAACGGAGGGATAGTAAATGGAACCGTAACTGGATTTTCTGCTGGAACAACGGCCGCATCTGGTGGTCATGGGGGCGGCAGTGACCAAACAAACTCTTTTGATTTGTTGAATCACTCCGCAACTTGGTCTATTAAAGATGGATTGGGTGTAAGCGGTGGAAGAGCTGTAAGCGATTTTTCTGGATTTATAGTTCAAGACAGTGGAACATCTAGCACAATTACCAGATATACATTTTTATGCACAATAACCGGAAGTGGTATGGCTACCGGAACAAGAGATTTTTACGAATCTATTTATCTTACAGCTGAGGCAGATCACCCAGTAGCCCAAAGAATTTCAACAATAGGGTTTTTACAAAGAAAAACTTCTGCGTCTATTACTACTTGGTATGATCAAATAGGATCTAAAAACTTAACTGGGCATCACAATTCACAATCTCCAATTATTGCTAGAGGAGGTAAGGTTTTACCTTATGCTAGATTTAATGAACACAATTCTAATTTATTAAATTTCCCAATGGGTGGAAGGGTACAACCAAATTCAATATATTGGGTAGGCAGATTTTGGGATCAAGGCGCGAGAAATGGAAGAAACATTGGGCCAGATGTAGATAACACCTCTACTACAAATGGATTTTTAGGACACGAGAGTAATCCAGTTGGTAAACAACCGTACATATTTTTTACTCGACAGAGTTCGCAAACTAAAGATTTTATAAGCTTAGATGGAAACTTTGCAGATGGTGGAACTAATACCACTGGTGGAGCTTTATCTGGATATTTTTATCAAAATAATAGAGACTTACCAGAAGCTATGGGCGATAATAATAATGGCACTATTGGTACAGGAAAATTTTTCCAGCATACTTATAAGTACGAAACAATTAGCGGAGCTGATATTTGGGATATAGCAAAAGTATCTTCAAATAATAATGCTGTAGATGGGTTCCAAACTTTAGGGTTGGTTAACCCACATGGCAACAATTTACCTTACTTTGGCACTTTTGATATTAAAGAATTATTGTTAGCTAGTGGTAAAGACGCAGGTGGCGCCGCACACAGAATAGGTATACAGAAAAACTTAGTTGAAAGATATAATATTATAGACGACAACAACCAAGATTAAAGCTCTATATTGATTCCAGCCTTACTTGCTTTTTCTTTAGCTTTATTAAAGTTTTCTTTCATCTGTTGGGGATGAAGTTTGCCGTTTGTCATTTTACTGTATTCGGCGTACTTTTTTTCTTTAATTGGGTCTTTACCGTACTTTTGGGCTCTTTTATCTGAAGCTTCTGCAGACTTGTCAAATAAGTCTCCATAGCTGTAATTTTTGTTCTGAGCGGAAGTTACAAAGGATTTTGAACTAGTGTCATCTACATTAGTGTCAAAAGATAGGTTAGGATTAACAAAAACACGCCTCCAAAGCCCTTTCTCCCTACCATTGGTACCTTTGTACTCATGTAGCTCAGACATTCCTTGTAGGACCTCCACGACTTCTCCAGTTTCTTCATTTTCATATAAGTATAATGGCATAATTTATTTAAATTTTTTTAAAAAAAATCCCTCGCATGTTTTTTTACACACGAGAGATGTTTGTAGATTATTTTATCTCAACTTTAATGGATTCTGAAACTTCGCTTTTAGGCAAAGTAATTGTCAAAATACCATCTTCAAGTTTTGATGAAATTGATTTAATGTCGACAAGGCCTCCTAAGTTAATTTTTCTTAAAAGCTTCTTATCTTTTTCTTCTTGAAGGAACACTTTTAAAAAATCATTTGTAGCCGAAATGGATATATTATCTTTTTTAATTCCAGGTAAAACTATTTTAGCTTGATAGACATCACCCACCGATTGAACACTGTCAGTTTTATGATCAGAGACTTCGTATAGGTCGTTAAATATGATATCGAATAATGAATTGTTCATAGCATTCTCTTTTGCATTTGTCGTGCCAATGTTAAGAAATCGCTTTGAGCTCAGTAATAATGCGGTCCACAGTCTTTTCATAAGAAAATTGTTCTTTTAATTTCTCTCCAGCTGTGTTAATTTGTCCCTTTTTAGAGACAGCATCGTCCATAGCTTGAGACACAATGTCGCTATCCCAAAAGTATATATTACCTTGATTAAACTCTGCGCCTTGTTGGAAAAACTTTCCATCATAGCAGGGTTCTTTGCCTAAAGAATTTACTAAAATACAGTTATCTTTATTTGCCCAATCTTTATGAGAGGTTTCGTTTAAAACAATACTCCATTTACCCAAACAAGTAGCATTGAAAGCTGGTAAATTCCAACCTTCTGCTCCGCTTAATCCAGTTAAGTCAATGTCAATTGCATTTAATAATTCATTTAATTGGGAATTCTTTTCTAAAAATGGTAAAAAATTAACATTTGTGTAGTGTTTGCCACCTAAAGCTTCTTGTAGAACAGATTGCATCTCTTCTGGCTTAAAAAATGGGTTGGTAACACAAACGCTTAATTGATATTTGTTATTGTTTCCATATTTAGAGAGCCATAACTTTAAAATTCTCTCTGTATGTTTTCTTTTTTCAAATTTACCCATTAATCCAAAGTGAATAATGTCTGGGTTTAAAAACTCTTTATCTAGTTTATGGAAATCTTCATCAAAACCAATTGGTATATTATCACAATTGACACCTTTGTCTTTAAATTTATCAGAAGCATACTTTGAAGAAAAGATTACTTTGTCTTGAAATTTAGCTAAATTGATCTCGGATTCTGTTGGTTCATCTAACTCGTAAAAAGTATACAGAAGTTGATTCTTACTAATCCTTGCTTGAGATCCGTTTAGATGCCACATCTTTAATGTGGGTATATTGGGATTTATTTTTTTGTTAGCTGATGATCTTGCTTGATTAAGCCAGTCTGCAAAAGGCTGTTCGATTTGATCAAATGATTTAAAATCAGCATTATTTCCCAGTGGATACCAAATTACATCAACGCCTCTCCGCCAAAATTGACGGAGAAGGTTGTATGTAACATTCCCAAAGGATAGGGAGTTAATAGGTGCTTCTATTATTACCTGCATTAGAAAGGAATATCTTCGTCACCTCCAGAAGGAGCAGCTGCTACAGCGGCTTCGGCTTCTTTCTTTCCACCTAAGAACTGAACATTGTCAGCCTTAATGTAGATTTTTGAATTTTTCTTGCCGTCCTTTTCCCAAATATCTTGGAATAAACGACCTTCTACTAGAACTTGACGACCTTTAGCAAGGTACTTGGCGCAGTTTTCTGCTGTCTTGTTCCACGTTTCTACATCAATGTAATGAGCTTTATCTTTTTTCACTACATCATTAACGGCTACTGTAAGCCGTGTCACTTGGTTGTCTCCAACCTTTTTATTTTCCGGATCTCTTGCGAGATTACCCATGATTATTGATTTATTGAACATATTTTTTTATTTCCTCCAAATAGTTATTGTGTATATTTATACATCCTTGAATTGATAAGTCAAGCTTTTTTGCAATTTTTTTCCAAGGAGTTAGTTTTCTGTCCCCAGAATAGCGCATTTTAAATATTTTTTTAATTCTTTTATCCTCACATTTGTCTACAAATTTATATACTCTCGCTAGGTTTTCGATGTCTTCAAATTTTTTGATTTCAGATTCACAAGAAAATTTTTCTAATTTAAACGATTCTATGTTTTGTTGTGGGAACTTTATATTTTTGTTGTATATGTTTAAGCATCTCCATTTAGTTAAATTACCTAAATATGTGGAGAACTTTGTGTTTTTTGTTTCGTCGTATTTAATTACAGCGCTGTATATGGAGAAATCTTTTTCTTCTAAAAGGTCTTCTTTATCAACACCATTGAAAGATTTAGGTATATATTTGTTAACCATGTCAACATAAATGCCGGAATGTTTATTAATAAGTTCTTTTAAACTTTTCCCGTCTTTATTTTTTTTGATTTTATTTATTAGTTCAATGTCTTTTGCCATTTATCTTTGTACTCCTTTGGTATCATTTCCCATAAAATATAAGCGTGAGATTCACATAAACTCATTTTGTCTGGGTGATATGATGGCCACCTATGTTTTATGTCTGAATTTTTTTGAACTAATGGGTCATTAAGCTTTTCAACATCATTAACAGCCATTTCACTGCCGTTCTTCTTTATATGTATATTCCAACCGTCAAATTCTTCTTTGATATATTTGCATTCAAAATCAAATCTAACATCAGAAACAATGAAAAACTTTTTATCTTTTCTAGACTTTATCTCTTCATCGAGTTTTTGCATCCAAATGGATTGACCATGCCTTTTCTTCATAGCTTCTCCGTAAGATACTAAAATTGGTCTAATCAGCTCTTTTTCTTCATTATTCTCTGTAAATACATGAAAGTTAAAATTACAAGAAATCAGTTTGTCTAAATCAGATTTTAATTTATCAGCCAGATGAACTATTTCAACCTCGCATCCAAAATCATCTTCAATGACTTTCTTCAAACATCTGGATAAGGTATCCTTACCAGCTCTAGCTAAACCTCCTACGCCTATCATTTTTTAAATATCTCCTTTAATGCTCTAGATTCTTTATACATACCCATATCAGATAGAGTTTCATCCATTCTAATCAATGAATCCATATTTTCAAATTTTTCTTCAATTTTCTTTACAATTATGTTTGGGGCTACATTAATATCCAGTCCATAATTATCTATCAAATGAGAAACTGCTTTTTTTGATGCCTCTCTTTCGTTTTGGGCACTATTGACAACCACCCAATCTGAGCAGCTACAAAGGTATATTGAATCTTCTTCTTCAGCAAATTTAACTAACATAGAGAAGAATATGGGCATTTTTTTAAAAATGTCAATACTTTTTTATAATTATTTTCAAATAAGTATATTACTTATATATATTTTAGAAATACTTTAAAGTATTTAATATATTTTATATGTATATATTAACTCCCTCGCCTAGACGGCTCGGTCGTTAATAATAACTAATTATACACTAAAACTTACAAATTTCAAGTAAAAAATAAAATTATTTTTTTACTTAAAAAAGACTTGACTAATCGCAATCACAGTGTAAATTCTTTATACATATGCTATTCGAGGAACAAGTATCAAGAAAACCAAATCTCTATCCATGGACAGAGGAATTTGTAAACGCCATGCACAATGGCTTCTGGACTGACAAGGAATTCAACTTCCAATCAGACGTTCAAGATTTCAAGGTTAATTTAAACGACCAAGAGAGAGAAATTGTTAAAAGGACTCTGTCGGCTATAGGCCAAGTAGAGGTGTCTGTAAAGAAATTTTGGGCAAATCTAGGAAATCATTTACCTCACCCAGGCATTACTGATCTTGGTTACGTAATGGCTAATATTGAGGTTATACATAACAATGCATATGAGCGACTTTTAAGCGTCTTAGAACTAGAAGATGTATTTGAAGAAAACCTCAAATTGCCCATTATTAGGGGTAGGATAGACTATCTGAAAAAATATTTAGAAAAATGCTACAAAGACGACAAAAAACAATACATATACTCAATGATTTTGTTTACATTGTTCGTTGAAAATGTATCGCTATTTAGCCAGTTTTACATAATCAATTGGTTTAATAGATTTGATAATGTGCTCAAAGATACAGCACAACAAGTGGCTTATACGAGTCGTGAAGAAAATATCCACGGTTTAGTTGGCACAAAAATCCTTAATACCTTAAGGGAAGAATATCCAGAGCTTTTCAATGCTGATTTGCCAGATAGATTAAAAGAAGAGGCTCAATGCGCATTTGAGGCAGAGTCCGATATAATCGATTGGATTATTGGTGATTATGACAGAGAAGGCTTAAACGCTGACATTCTAAAAGAGTTTATAAAAAATAGATTAAATGAGTCATTAGAACAAATTGGCTTCGACAAGGTTTTTGAGGTTGACAAAGAGAAACTTTCACTTACTATATGGTTTGATGAGGATGTCTTAGGCAATTCTGCTACAGACTTTTTCTTCAAGCGTCCTGTTGAATATTCGAAAAAGGACAAATCATTTGACGAAGAGGATTTATTTTAATGAAAGATTATTATTGGCTTAACAGAGATTCAAGAACATTCTTGAAGAGAGGATACCTAGAAGATGGAGAAACACCAGAAGACAGGATCAAACATATAGCTGACTCAGCTCAAAAAACCTTGGCTATCCCAGGCTTTTCTGAGAAGTTCCAAAGCTATATGGCTAAGGGCTGGTACTCACTTTCTTCTCCAATTTGGGCAAACTTCGGCAAAGTCAGAGGTTTACCTATCTCTTGTTTTGGTTCATTCATTGACGACACAATGGAATCTATTTTGAAGAAAAGTTCAGAGGTTGGGATGATGACCAAATGTGGAGGTGGAACATCCGGTTACTTTGGAGCTTTACGTGAGCGTGGGGCCGACATCGGTACAGGTGGAAAATCCAACGGGCCTATTCATTTTCTAGAAATTTTTGAAACAATTGCCAACGTAGTATCTCAATCAAATGTTAGAAGAGGTAGTTTTGCGGCTTATTTACCAGTTGAGCACCCAGATATTTTAGAATTTTTACAAATCAGAAATGATGGTCACGCTATTCAAAACCTATCAATAGGTGTTACAATTAGCGATACTTGGATGAAAGAAATGTTGTCTGGCGACAAAGATAAGCGTAAAGTTTGGGGAGCTATAATTAAAAAACGATTCGAAAGCGGTTATCCATACATTTTGTTCAAAAACGCAATGAATAGAAACTCGCCTCCAGTTTATCAAGATAAAGGTTTAGAGATTTACGCAAGTAACTTATGTTCTGAAATAGCCTTGCATTCCAACCCAACAGAATCATTTGTTTGTAATTTATCATCAATGAATCTCCTACATTATGATGAGTGGAAAGATACAGACGCTCCAGAAATCTTAACTTATTTCTTGGACGCCGTAATGACCGAGTTTATTGAAAAATGTAAAGCTCAACCTTTTATGGATGCACCAAGAAAGTTTGCCGAAAATCAAAGAGCTTTAGGTATCGGTGTTTTGGGCTGGCATTCATTATTGCAATCTAAAATGATTCCGTTCGAATCAATGGAAGCTAAGTTTTTAAACACAGAAATACACAAAGTAATTCAAGAAAAAACCAAATACGCTACAAGAGAATTAGCTAAGGTTTACGGAGAGCCGCCCTTACTAAAAGGTTATGGGGAAAGAAATGTTACAACTATGGCAGTTGCTCCGACAACGTCCAGTTCATTTATTCTTGGTCAAGTTTCTCCTAGTGTAGAGCCATTAAATTCAAATTATTTTGTAAAAGATTTAGCAAAGGGCAAATTTACATACAAAAATCCATATCTAGAAGCTTTACTAGAAGAAAAAGAAAAAAATACACCAGAAATCTGGAAAGGTATTTTGGTAAAAGGCGGCTCTGTCTTGCACCTTAACTTCTTATCAGACGAGGAAAAATCAGTATTTAAAACATTTGGAGAGATCAGTCAAAAAGAAGTTGTTATACAAGCAGCACAAAGACAAAAATACATAGATCAATCCCAAAGTTTAAACATTATGGTTCATCCAAAATCATCACCAAAAGATGTTAGCCAACTTATGATTTTCGCTTGGGAACAAGGTATAAAAACACTTTATTATCAAAGAGGAACTAATCCATCTCAAGAATTAAGCAGAAATCTTTTAGAATGTGCGTCTTGCGAAGGATAATAGGTGTAAAATATTTTAATGCCCGAAAACGAAGATAGA
>Ga0209336_10000614_pt1 | contig 18133 bp, 32 predicted proteins | sample LinPmetageLP32_FD_184042 | JGI IMG/M metagenome (GOLD analysis project Ga0209336, IMG submission 184042) | Marine viral communities from the Pacific Ocean - LP-32 (SPAdes) (version 2) | ecosystem: Environmental > Aquatic > Marine > Oceanic | place: Pacific Ocean | collected 2009-08-23 | reverse complement strand
TATGGGCGGTTCGATTCCGCCCTATGCTCTAAATAAAATAAGTTGGAACTTTCTGTAAAACAGAGAGTATAACAAGAAACAAACAAACAAAAAGGGAAACAAAATGAAACCGATTAAACCAGTAAGTAAGCACAGGATCAGAGCTTTAAACGATCTAAACAAGGTTATTAATAAAGTAATTCCAGCGATTGAAAGCCTTTTAAAGAATGAGCCAATTTCTGTAAAAGTTGACGGTTCTTTATATAAAAAGAACGCTAATAAAATAAATGAGATATTTGAAAAATATAAAAACTCAAAGAATCAACAAATTTGGTTGACCTGTTCAAATTATTATATCGATGTGCATTTTAAAACTCATTATAAAAATAATCCTGAACAAAAATTTAGCTCTGTTTCATATGTTGAAGACTATCAATCTATCATAGTTCACAATTATAGTTTTTCAGAAGGGATCACTTCATCAACGCCTACATTTAGTTTCTATAAAAGAAAGTATCATAGTACTTCAACGATTGATTATTTGACAGATCAAATCAAAGATAAAGAAAAATCAATTAATAAACTTATAGATGAAGTAAATGACCTTAGAAAAAAAGCACCTCAGTATATAGAAACATATTAACAGACTTACTGAAGATGAGTTCAATACTCGAAACGGCTAATGTTTTAGCCGTCTAAGTCAAAGATAAGAGAAGTATTTTAATTTACATAAACTAAAGGGAGTGATGAAAATGAGTAAAACAGGACAACGTAAAGAAGTAGAAAATTTAATACCTGACGGCACAACGAAAGGAGAATTAATGGAATTAGTATATTCTGAAAAGGAATTATCCAGTATAGATGCCAATTTACCTTGGTCTTATAGGATGTTGAAAGATAGGTTTTATATGGTGATGAATTACAATGATAATGTATTTGGTGAACTGCAAGATATGAGAGATGTTTTAATTTACAGAAATCAAAGGGAGTTACAGGAATGAAAATAATCACGGCAACAGAAATGCTAATTAAAAAAAGCATCGAGAGAAACAAGCTTGAATTAGAAGAACTAATGCAAATTATATTATTGGAAAATAGCGAAGAGTATTTTAAAAATCGTATATGGATTGATGAACAATTCAATTGCTTGTGTTTAAATGTAGATGAAATAACTTTTAATTTAAACGGTACAAGTTTAGAAAATTGGTTGCAAAAAAATACAGATTGTAATATTAAATCTGATATAGAGTGGCGAGTATTTGGTATTTACAGGAATTAACAGACTTACTGAAGGGGAAAAGTAATGGAACAGTGCGAATTAATAAAAAAAATAGTAATGAAAGGATACTTAGGGAAAAAAGTGTTATGGGATCAAGACTATGGAGATGGAAAACCTAAAGATATTATAAAGATTGATTCAATATGTCTTAAAGGTGGATTTGACGAGTTAAATGAACCAGTTTTCTTGAATAAATCTAAAGATAGATATATGACTTTAGACTATGTTAGAATGTTTGTAATATAAAATAATTTGGAACTTTATTAAAATAACGTAGTTATACATATATATAAGGGTTGAAGATTGACTTGATAAAACGGCAGTCCGCAGAGATGCGTTAATTCTAATCGAGAATCAATAGCTAGCATAGTATTTTCAGCGAGATAAAAAGACCTGACACCCTTATAAAAATTAACAAGGAGTAATAAATGCCATATCCAATGAAACAAAAAAAGAAAGGAGTAACAATGGGTAAACATAAAAAAATAATTCACGACTCTAGTCTATATTATTTAATTAACTGTATAAAAAGTTGTGGTATAGAAATGCTAACAGAAGATGAATTGTATTCGTATAAGCAATATTGCGAGAATTGTTATTACCAAATAGAGAAGGATTAATAAATGCCATATCCAATGAAAGTAAAAGAGACCAAGAAATATTTAAGAAACGAGATTGATTTATTGTTGGATAGTAATGACGATTTAAGAAAAGAAAATAAGATACTGAAAAAAGAAATACAATTATTAAAAAAACTATTTAATCTAAGGAGTAACAATGGGTAACATTACAGAAACAAGTTATTTTGAGGAACTTAAAGAAGCTCAGGAGAGATACTTTGGAAACGAAATAACATCGCAAGATGTAGAAATATACTTTGATATAAAAAGTGGTTGCACTACGAAAAAAGAATTTTGTGAAGTCATAGCAAGATTTATTAACGATCCCAGTAAGATGTCTTATATTTATAGAAATGAGATTAGCTTACATAACGAAAACGAGAGTGATAAATGAACGCTAAAGAATATCAATTAATGAGAGAGCAATTTATTAAAGAAACATTGGAACTTTCAGACCGTAAACGAATTGAATATACAGAAGGTCATCATAACGACAATGTTTTATGGAACTTTGAGAACATAGCAGAAAGCTTAAATTTAAGGCCTATGCAAGTTTTAGGGGTGTACCTACAGAAACATACTTCTAGTGTATTTAACTACCTTAAAGACGGCAAAGAATACGCTGAACCTATAGAAGGTAGGATGTCAGACATTATTAATTATTTACTATTAATGGTCTGTATGTTAAGAACCTATGAAGAAGAAGAAGAAGAGCCTCAGACTTCAGATTGTTGTGGTGCAGAGATGCATGAGGATTATGATTTATGCCCTAAATGTTTGGAACATACATAAAAAAGGAGAGTTAGATGAATAAGTTTTTAAATAGATTAAGTTACATAACTAAATTTATTTTAGGAGGTGAAGTAAAAGAGGTAAAACCAAAGAAGAAACACATTCAAAAAAGAGAGAGGTAACAAATGAAGTTAAAAAAATCTTTAACAATAGCAGTTAAAAACTATTTAAAAGAGGTGGATAGTCAGAGTTCAATTATTTCAAAATCACATAATACATTAATAGAATTGGTTAAAATTTTTGGAAAGAAAGCTATTAGAGCTGAAATTAATACGCAACTAAAAAAAGAGAGGTAATAAATGACAACAGAAAACGATTTTATTTGGGATGATTTAGTTGAGGAAACTTTTCCTGAGTTTGATGAGGCCATAGATTCAGTTTCAGAGATGATTATGGAGGAGAAGTCTATAAGTCCTGAAGTAGCAATAGAACTAATTCATGCTTGGTTACTTAAACGAGCAAAACAAACAGAGGAATGGACAGGGGGTAAAGAATGATATTAATTCAATTATATGAATGGATTGTAAACTTATTTGTATTTTGCATTAGCTTGCTATCTTTTAGCGTAGCTATATTTATATTTATTTTACTTATATTCGCAGTAAAAGACCTGTTAGCGAGGAGAAAAGATGGTTAGTGATTTGCAGTTAGAGGTTCTAAAATATGAAAAGATGGTAGAGTATAGAGATGATAAGATAAAAGCTCTTAAAGTGAAATTGGATCATGCTATACAAAAAAGCAATAGAATGAATTGTTGGAATTGTGGAGATGAATTGATTTGGGGAGGAGATCACGATTTTGATGATTATCATATGGACGGAGAAGGTATTGTTGCAAACTTTAATTGCTCTAATCCAAATTGCAATACCTACGTTGAATCCTATTACACAACCTCTGAAGAATAATTATGTTAAATAGTTATAATCATAAAACACCCGAAGAGGCAAAGGTTTTATTGTTGCTTGCTATTTGCGGAGCAAAACCATCTGAGTTTAAATATAATCAATGGGGAGACAATAGAGCTTTGATGTGGGGTACAGGTAAGAGAATTAAGAAGGATGTGAGGGATTATGTGAAAATGGTTTTTGTTGGAGAACACAATCAGGTTCTCACGTTTAAAGAATTTGTGTATCAAGAACCACTTTCACTTCTTAATCGAAAACGTGAAATAAATAAAAGAATTAAAATTTACCGATATATTATTTCCGTCAATAAAATTTAATTTGGAACTTTTTGAAACTTAAAGCGTATAAGAAGAAAGAGACACACAAAAAGTGTCACATTCAAAAACAAAAAAGGGAGTAGTAAATGTACAATTATAATGAAAAGTTAACTAAACTCGAACAAACTTGGCACATTGCTAAAAGTAATCATACTAGGATTAATAATGCCCTAAAATCCAAAGAAGGATTGCTTTACGAATTCAATAATAAGTCTACATTGGGAAGTAATAATATGGATTTTTTGAGTATCTTAAATCGCATTGAAGATGTAATTGAATTGCTGTGGAGAGAAGAAGTAGGAAACGATAAATGGATAAAGGTTGAAGATGAATATTTAGAAGATGAAGATAATACTAAATCATTCTGTGAATACATCATTGAGAACTATAAAGACTGGAGACAGAACTAAGGTAACTAAATTGGGGTGGGGAAACCCACCCCTCTTTAATAAAGCTATGAAAGAAGAAAATTATATCGTATGTAAAGAGTGTCTTTATCCATTTCATTATTCACTTGTTGATGAAGATGAGGAGATGTGTTTTGAGTGTCTTGAAGGATACGAAATAAAAGAAGTACCAAGAGACGAGCATGGAATAAGTGATGAAGATTATCAAGACATAGTAAATCTTTTGCTTAAATACAGAAACGAGGATGAGATTTCGTGAGAAATATATCTAGTATAGACAGATGCATTTATATAAATTAAAAGGATACGAAACTACGAGATTATATATGAAAAGATGTGCTACTTGCAAAATTGAAAAATCCTCGTCTTCATTTTATAAAAATAAATCGAAGAAGGATGGTCGTCAATATTCTTGCAAGAACTGTCAAAATATTTACCATAATAAAATATGGTACAAAAAAAGAAGGGATTCTAGAAAACAACAGGTACTAACAAGAAAACAAGAGAACAGAAGAATTAACTTTAGGAGAGTTTTACATAATTACTTTTCCAAGGGATGTGTTGATTGCGGTGAGAAAGATTTTAGATGTTTGGAATTTGACCACGTTAGGGGTATAAAAAAGAAAGTAAGAGGTAGTTCAGGTGTAGGCCAATTTGTAAGAGATGGTTACAAGTGGGAAACTGTATTGAAAGAAATAAACAAGTGTGAGGTTCGTTGTGCTAGTTGTCACAAGATAAAAACCTTTAAGCAGTTAAACTACATGAAAGATATGAAAGACATTATTCAAGAACATAAAAATAAAATGGAACTCAATAAATAATGGGGAGTTATAGGGGTATGAAAATAAAACAAATAGAAGAACTTCAATCTAATCTTGAAGTAAGATATGAGAATCATGGTTTTAATGGAGAAGAGTCGGTAATTGTTCCGATCATGTACGATCCTAAAACTGGATTTACATATGACGTAGGTGATTTTAACGATATACCAAAGGAAGAGGATGCTATCAATACTAAACAAAATAAAGCTTGAAATTATTGAGGATATAAAAAACACTCAGAGTCTATGGGATGAAAATCCAAGTAATGATTATTATCATTCAGAGATTTACGGACTTGAACGTGCTTTATCTAGAATAAAAAGAGAAGAGAGTAAAGAGCTAAATGCCCTTGATGAATGGGCTACCAACGAAATGAAAAAGGAGATCAACAATGACACTAACAAGTACACTAAACGGGTCTAGTATATCTATATATGGAGTAGACTCAATTAAGATTTGCGAGACGGAAACTTTCAAAGGCTTAAAACATTCTTTTTACAAAACATTAATTGTTAAAAGTAATGACGGTTCAGAGGTAGAAATAAATTTACTTTCAAAAGAAAATAAATCATTAAAGACAGAAAAGTAATGAATAATTATAGGGCGAGTATTGATGGTTGGTTTAATTCCCTTTGTTCCAACCACTCACATCTACTTATCTCGTATATTGCTCGCCCTCCACACTCACCAAAGGACTCAGAAAATGCTTGATATACAGAAAATATACCATAAGTGGTTGCAAGATGGTAATGACTTACATTATAAGAAAAGATATTTGGGTCATGAAAAATGGTTTCATGGTTCCGCAGCTGGTATGTGCATGAGAAAACATTACTTTCAGCACGTTGTTGGAGCGAAGGCTAAGAAGATTGATGATGATACTATGAGATTATTTAGATTGGGAGATTTGGTTCATGGAGATATTCAAGATGCTTTAGTCGAGTATGCTAGTTTAAATGGCTCTAGAATACTTATAGAAAGAGAGATTAGAATACCTGAGGTAAATGTAAGAGGATTCTTAGATGTTTTAATCGTAGAAGACAATTCTTTAATAGATATTAAAACTTGTAATGCATGGAAATGGAAATCATTATTTGGTCGTAAGCCTGATCCTAATGTACCTACAAATTACAATTTACAATTAGGTACTTATGGTTGGTGGTATGAGAATGAATATGGTGAAAGATTGAAAAAGCTTTCTTTGTTATACTACAACAAAGATAATTCAAGAATGAGAGAAAAAGTTATATCAACTTCTTATATAGATAAGGCAAAAGAATATTGGTATAAAGTAAATGAGACGTTTAAAAAAGGTAACCCTCCAATAGAACTTGGTGTTGCTCCCGCTTATAAATGGGAGTGTAACCCCAAGTATTGCAGTTTCTATCAAGTTTGTGGTGGAGGATATAAAGAAAAAGATAAAGGAAGTGACTTATGAACGAAGCAAAACCAGACTGGGATAAGATTACAGAAGGCAAGATAAGACATGGGGTCGCTGTAGCTTACATAGAAGAAGGTAAAGAACTAACTCCAGATAACATGAAAGATATGGAGAAGTGGGTGCAGTTTATTATACATGGTTATGATGGCATAAAAGGTATGCTAGATAAAAAGAAAGCTATGGATGATGGAGAACTCAAAGAAAAAGTAACCAAAGTGTTCGAGGGTAAAGTCGTAAACCAATCTGACGAAGACTACATAAAAGAAGAAATAGAAAATGCAGTTAAAGGTCTAGGTGCTCAACACAAAAATAAGGTAATGTATCAAATGAAAAACGGAACAATAACCCTAGACAATCTTCAGTCTTGTTTAGATCGAATAGAGGTATTAAAGAAGTCTTAACATGAGTGAAATAGGGGATGCATATTATCCAAGTGATCTTGGAGAGGGGAGAAAGACCCTACCTGCGGGTAGGTATACAGCTTCTATTGTAGGCCTAGAGCTTTCTAAAAATGTTAAGTTTGGTAATTACATAGCTGATATTTTTAAGCCTGAATACTTAATAGATCGAACAGAACACCCTGAATATGAAGATTATATGGTAAAGGACAATGGCATATTTAGATATAAGGAGGTAGAGGGTATGATGTACAATCATAAGAAGAATTGGGGCTTTGCAAAATTCATTTCTACAATGAAACTCCGCAAACAAGATAGGGAGGGTAAGCAATTACCCTTTCTATACTTGGAAGACATTAAAGATTCTATTGTTATTGTAGATGTTTTTATGAAAGAGTTTATGAATGATCTGGATTCTGAAATTAGATATTCGGTAGCTAGAACGATTCAACTTCTGAAAGAACCTTCGGTACCCTTCTAATGGATATATTAACAAAGAGAGGTCAGAAGTCTTTAGAGTATGAAAGAAAAATGCTAGACATGATTAACTCTCACATATGCAAAGATCATAGTAAGGATTCTATGTTGATAGAAACAGATAAAAACATGGATGCTAAGGTAGATGGAATCATTGTGAAAGATAATCAAGTCTCAGGAATCTTTGAGTCTAAATGTAGGAATTTAAGCATGATGGAATTACGAAAATTTAATTCTTGGTTGGTAACCTTTGATAAAATTATGGATGGCAAGAAATTATCGGAGATGTTAAGAGTTCCCTTTGTTGGGTTTCTGTACCTAATTAAAGATAATATAGTAATGTATTGGAAAATAACAGATAAACATGGGAACTTTTTATTTGACTTTGACGTTAAGAATACAAGAACACAAAAAACAATTAATGGAGGTAGCATCGAGAGGACTAACGCTTACTTACCATTTAATAAAGGAATAGAATTACTATGAAGGAAATTATTTGTGTAGCTCAAGTAAGATACACGAGGCAAGAAGTACAAATGCATATTACTGCATTGAAAAAAATAGTTAAAGAAAAGTTAATAGGAATTAGAAAATCAACTTATCATAAATTATTGGCAGATATGCAAAGGATAGATCGTCAAATGTTAGACAAAGAGACAGAGGCCAATATCAATAGAAAAAATGGGGAACATATAATCAAAGAAGATGTTACTAATTTATAATGATAACAAACCACATATACCAAGGTAGTGTATTAGACCGAATAAAAGATGTAGAATCTAATTCCGTACAATGTGTTGTGACTAGCCCTCCTTATTGGGGTCTAAGAGACTATGGAACTGCTGAATGGGTAGGAGGAGATAAAGAGTGTGACCATGTAGAAAAAATTTTTTTTAGTGATAATACTGGTATTAGAGACCATAAAAAAGAAACAACTAAAAAAGAAATAGAAGGAAAGTCTATTCAATATAAATCTAAATGTAAAAAATGTGGTGCAATTAGAAAAGATTCTCAGTTAGGATTAGAAGAAACGCCTGAAGAATTTGTAAATAATTTAGTAAAAGTGTTTAAAGAAATTAAAAAAGTATTAAAAGATGATGGAACATTATGGCTAAATCTTGGAGATAGTTATGCAGGAAATAACTCAAGAGCCTCTAATAATGGGAGAGCTGGTTATGGAAATAAAAGAGAAGGAGTTTATATGAAAACTGGCAAGGGTTTAAAGACTAAAGACCTTGTCGGAATACCTTGGCGAGTAGCCTTTGCTTTACAATCTGATGGATGGTATTTAAGACAAGACATAATCTGGCACAAGCCTAATCCTATGCCTGAATCTGTAAAAGATAGATGCACAAAAGCACATGAATATATATTTTTATTAAGTAAGTCACCTCAATATTATTATGACTCAGATGCAATAAGAGACAAACCTTATTATGGAGAAGAGGTTGGAGCAAATAAAAGGTCAGTTTGGTCTATTAATGTTAAGCCATATAAAGATGCACATTTCGCAGTTTTTCCTGAGAAATTACCTGAGTTATGTATTAAGGCAGGAAGTAAAGAAGGTGATGTAGTTCTTGATCCTTTTTTTGGAAGTGGAACAACGGGTTGGGTGGCACAAAGATTAAAAAGAAAGTGGTTAGGCATAGAATTAAATTCAGAATATATTAAAATTGCAAACAAAAGATTTAATCAGTACGAATTATTTAAAGTCTAACGAGGTAATAGTATGCTGAGGAAACGAAATAAAAAGAACGGAGAAAAGGTTACAGAGTACTTATATGAATGTAATAGTTGTACGTTTATATATTGGTCAGATAGCAGGAAGTTATTTATGACTTGTCCTGTATGTATGAAAAAAAAACATAAAAGTAAAATGAGGTTATCGTATTGAAAAATCCAGAGAATGTAAGAAGAGGTAGAAGGAATAGACAACGAGGTGCAGAGTTACAAAGGTTGGCTGTTCGGATGGCTAAGGACTTAGGACTTGAAGCTCATAACAGAGATCGTGGAGGTGCACAACACGAACTAGGAGATATTGAAATAGAGAGTCGTTGGTATGGTTGCAAAAGAAGAACTAAAATTGCATCTTGGTTAAAGCCTGAAAAAAGTGAAGATGGTGTAGTAATCAGGGAGGACAGGGGGAAACCTTATATTGTTTTAGACTATGAATATTTCGTAAACCTATTATCTATAATGAAGGAGCTTGCAAATGATTAGCAATTATAAAAAATTAACAATAAAAGAAACTATTTCTTTTTACGAAAAACTTTTAAAGAATGAGATTATATCTGAGGGTGGTGGAGCACACAAAAGAATGGATCAGTTAAAATTAATGTTAAAGAATAAAATGGGGTGGGTTAATAGAAAATAAAAAAGAACATGACAATAAACAAAATCATATCTTTTGGGTTTGGCGACTAATTTTTTGTTGAACTCACCCCCTAACCAAAAAAGGAGAAAATCAGTATGGCTGATTATGAAGTAAAAGACCAGACATTCAAGCTCTGGAAAAACAAATACAAAGAAGAAGGAGATAAAAAACCTGACTATACAGGAAATGGTCTCTTCAGCGGAAAAACGAAAGACGTTGCTCTTTGGATTAATAAAGATAAAAATGGGAACAGATACCTATCTGGAACCCTAAAAGACCAGAAAAGTAAAGACGAAAGTCCATTTTAGGTCAGTAAAAAGGTAAGTAGCTTTAGAGGGGTTTAATTATCCCTCTAGGGCTTAATGTTTTAAAGGCATACTTTGTATTGCCTAATTTGTTTAACGATTGTATTCGTTAGTATAGAGGGGGTTTTTTTAGGTCTTGTTTCAATTTTGTAGTAAAGCTAATAAAGTTTGTTCTTTTTCTGGATATTCCAATTATAATCCACAAACTAAAGAATTTGACAATGTAAAAAGAAATTTTTGTGGGATTGCTTCTAGTTTTGATACGTTAGTTTCTTCTCTTCCATCTTGTTGGTTGGAGATGAGTAAGTCTCAAAGATCAACCTATATTAAAAATAAAAATAATGAATATGCAAGTTTAAGTTTAAAAAGGAGAAAGTAATGGACATCATGGATGATTTTCAAGAAAGTAAAAGTTTAACTTATCATTGTATCAAAGAAGAATGTTCTGGTTTTTTTATATCAGAAAAAGGAACAAGAATACATATGGTTTGTAAGTTGCATGGAGATGAAAAACCAGTAATGAGATATGATGGTAAAAAAGAAAGTGATTTTGTAAACAACGATGATATAGGTGAAAATTATTTAACAGAACCTCAATCAAAAGAAATACTATCTTTAATATCTAAGTGTTTTAAAAAAACAATTACAGGAAATGATTACTTCACAGAACTTGCTCGATTTTGGAAGGAGAATGGATATGAAGAATTTTCAGAAGAGTGTTTGCAGAAAATTAAATAATTAATCTTCCCAAAATTCAGCGTAGGTTTTTAATCTTTCATCATGTCTTACCAGTCTTTTATATGCTGTTTCTCCAATTCTTTTACGAAGAACTTCTTTGCGATTTTCAAAAACTTCATTGTCTTTACCGGGTGCTATTTTAGATTTAGTTAATAACCTTTTTCCAAGAATAGATGACCTTGCACTAGAAACATCCTTTCCTGTTAAATCTAATGCTTTTATTATATGAGCATCTATTGCATTAACATCTTCACTATTTCTAAGAGAAGAATATGCTTTTTTCATATTTACTCTAAAGTTTTTAATTTCATCGTCAATCTCACCTGTTCTATACCCACCACCATATTTATTTTCAAATTTCCATCTGTAATAAGCTTTGATTGCATTATCGTCTTTTAGAGTTTGATCATTTCCAAATCCCAAAGCAGTAGACATCGTTCTAAGACCTTTATTTATAGGAAAGTATCTCTTAGCTACTTCTAAGAATCTTTCTTCAGCCTCTAGATAAGTATATTTTCCTTTTCCTGAAGCAGCATCAGCAATCTCAGTAACTACATTAATAGGAAAGAACACATCCCAAGGGTTTTCTGATAATTTTCCATTAGCAGTAGATTGCATAATAGAGCCGATAACTCCTCCTACTGCTGAATAAGCATAAGACTCAATAGCAAATCTAAAAGGATTCTCTTCTATTTCTTTAATTTTTATATCAAGATTATCTTTTCCACCATAAACAAAAGCAAGCATGAGTTGAGCTGCGGAACCTGAAATCGCTGTTCCCAATATTTCACTTGCCATTAAAGCGTTTACGTCAACAAATTTTTTATAGTCCCCTTCTCTTTGAGCTTCTTTAACTCCCTTACCATAAGTCTGAACTGATTTTGAAAGAGATCGAATTTTCATTTGAGAGTATTGCTCAAAAGCAGTAAAACCTTTAAAATATTTACTGTGTTGCAACCTAGATTGCTCCCCTCCTCTTTGAGCACCACCTGTTAAATATGCAGGTGCCCTTCTAATTAAAGAGTTGTAAAGTTCTTGAGGTGCCTTACCACTTCTCATCAATTCTGCATTTTTTGGTGAAAATCCCATGTCTTCCATAAGTAAAGCATCTTTATAGGTTCCTTTGCCAGCCTTAAACTTTTTAACATTTTCAACATAAGTATATCCAGCAAGAAGCTCTTGAAACTCGTTTGCTTGCTTGATACCAAAAACCCTTCTAGATACTTCCGTTGTAGCCCTAACAAAAGAACTTACTGGCCTATTGGGATCAATAGAAATATTAGCAATGTCAACGGTAATAGCTCCTTGCTTTTCCAGCATTGCCTCTATTGCTTTTTTATTAGTCGTTAAGTCAAAAATATTTTTCATCAACGGAAGCATCCCAGAATGTTTTCTTATATTTCCTAATGGCTCAGGAATATTAGGGAATATAGAGCCTGAAAGAGTAGAGTTTCTTATAATGCTCATTGAAGCATTGTAAGCTCTTGTCACCCTTGATCCTGTACCAACAGACAAAACAGGTGCTTCTACAGGAGTTCCGCTTATTGCTCTTATTGCCTGATGAAAAACTATTGGATTACCACCTTCCGAAGCTATTTGTTCCTTTAATTGATTGATAATACTACTCTTATCTATTTCCTGACCAAAAACTTTAACAACTGAAATTCTATTTGATCCTGTTTCAGCTAATCTTCTAGAGTATTCAAAGGGTCTATACTCAACAATAGGTACTATATCTCCATTTATTTTAATAGCATGAGGAATATCTTTCCATTTTCGGCTATGTTCAGCTTGAGTAGTTCTTGTAGGGGTTGATTGGTTGAGACTAACTTCTCCTTTTACATTGTCAGATAATTCAGAAAAGTACTCAGCAATAGACTCCTTAGATTGTCCTGTTGTTTTAGAAAATTCATTTATTAATAAATCAAATTCAGGACTATACTTCCCTCTATTAAGCAAATCGTAAAATTCAGGAGTCATAATTCTAGGTGCAATATTTCTACCTGTAACTTTAAAAGGTCTTATACTTCCATCAGGGGCTTCTTGCATAATATTGTTTCTTTCAAAAATAAAACCTCTTTTTTCAATTACATCTTTTATTCTTTCCGATATTTCAAGCTCTCTACCTTTAAGTTTTAGCTTTCCTTCAATTCCTAAATGAAGTCTATTCATTAAAACTTTTTCACCATTAATAGTTACCTCAACAAACTTAGCCAAATTCATCGCATCTTTACCTGATCCACTTATTTTTAATGCAGGATCAAGAACATCAGTTAATTCACCATATGTTTTTTTCTCTAAATCTACAGCTTGTCGAAGTTTTTCTGAAGCTTCTATAGAAGATGGAGTACCCATAGCTTTTACACGATCTACCATATCACTGCCTACCCAATTTAAAGCACGAGAAACTTTACCTTGGAATTTAGGAGGTAAGTCATTAGGTATTGTTTTTACACTGATTTTTTCTTTTACATTTTCTTTATCGAGCCTTTGCATTGCATTATTATAAAGTCTATCTATTTCAACATCACTATATTTACGGGGTGCTTTTTCTTTTTTTCCAAATAGTTGCCTTATAAGTCTAGGACTAGGAATACCCATAAATGCTTGTAACTCAACACCATTTAATTCAGCATTATTTCTTAAATCTTCCTTTAATTGCTTTGTTTTTCTGTTAGAAGCTTCTAGTCTAATTCTTTGAGATTCAGTTAATTGGCTTTGCTTTAAAGTATTTTCATTTGCCTTTAAAGTTAAATCTAAGTCTGTAAATTTTCTTTGAATTAAAAATCCATCTATTTTCATCTTACCTTCTAACTCACTAACTGGTTTTAAATTCTGTTTATTAACTTTTTGTTTGGTTACTTTTTCAGGAGTAAACAGATTTCTATCTGTTAACTCTTCAATACCTCTATTGCTTTCAACTTCAATAATATTTGTATCTTTCCCACGTTTAAATTTTTTAATTTTTACTGGGGTTGTGGATTGATTTACAGAAACCCTATCTCCTATCTTAACATTATAATCTGCAGGGTTACCATCAACGTCTATTCCAGTTACTTTTTTCTTGTTAGTCTTTATTATTTTTATTGATTTTTTTTGTACATCTTTAGCTTTCTCAATAGCTTGTATCTCTGCTACTGCCTTTCTACCAGCATCTGCTGGGTGAAAAGGAACTTCTCGCATAGGGTCTGATTCAAACTTTCGATTAAAAAAATCTCTTTCTTGTAATGTTTTATCGAGGCGTTCTTGCTCAGACCTTGACCTTCTCTCCATTTGCAATCGAACTTCTTTCGTGCTTGGAGTTGTCTTAGGCATTACTCCACTTTCTGTTGGTATTATATCCGGCCTAGGTTGAGATTCAAGAACGTATTGTTCCCTTGATAGAGTTTTAATTTTTCGTATTAAAGATACCTTAGCATCCTTAGAAGAAACTTCAACCCCTTTAGATTTTAAAAACTTCACTAATTCTGATTTTGGAAATTGCTTAGATAAGGATTGCTCAGAGATTCGTGTAAGGTCTATCTCTTTTGTACCTTGAGTTGTCTTAGGTGTCAATGCTTTATTTATTTCAGCTTTACTTACACCCATTTCATTTAATTTAATTACTCTAGAGTCTATTTTGTTTTGTAAATTGTCTAATAGCCCTTGATCAGCACCTGCTTTTTCCAACTCACTTATTTGCTTAGATAATTTATTTACTTGAAGATTTAATTGAAGTCTTTCGTTATTCATCGTTGGGTTTCTAAGGATTTCTTGAGACTCGACACCTGCATCCCTTAAAACAATTTTTTGCCTTTGCTCTGCTTCAGATTGAGAAAAACCTTGTTTCTTTAAATTCTCTATTATCTGAAGGTCTTCAACTCTTTTTAAACCCGGCTCAATAGGTTCTCTTGCACCCTCTGCGACCTCATACTCTGCAATCCTTTCTCTTATAGTTTTTTCAGGTATCTTACCCTCTATAGCAAGTTGTACAGATGTCTTTAAAATTTCTCCAACTTTATTTAAAACTTCATGTGGGGGTTTTCCAGTAGACTCAACTATTCTTTCAGCTTCAGTAGCAACAGACTTCTTCATAAATTCAGCCTGCGATGGTGTTAGTGTTTTTAAAAGCTTTAACCCTATTACGGTTCCAGCCGCATCAAAATACCCCTCTTTTGTAATTTGTTTCCCCGCCACAAGAGGGCCAACTGTTCCAAGTCCAACAATTTCTCCAGCAAATTCTGTTGCCCTATCTACTAAGGGAATTTTTGTAGATTTGCCCGCTACTGATCCAGCTAATCCAAGCCCACTGGTAAAGCTTCCAACTATAGCACCTTTTATAGCGTGTTCTACAACTTCGATAGGGTCAACAGAGCCAGTCTCCTCTATCTGATCAACAATACTTCGACCTGCGTCAAATGCAGCAAAGCCACCTGCTCCTCCCGTAACTGTTTCTATTGCATTTTTAACATGGACTCTCACTTGAGGTAATGGTTTGTTTGTTACCCTAGCAAGTTTGTTAGCAATAAAATCACCCGCTTTACCAACAGATTTTAACTTTTTAAGTTGACCTCCACCCTTAAATAATAAAGCATCAGCAGGCATTAGTAATGACAAGGCACTAGCTGTTAGTAACTCAAATCTACTAGCACTAAGAAGATTAGGGTCTTTTTGAAGTACCTCTTGATAAATCGAAACGTCAGTAGGTTGATCTAAACCAAAAATACGAAAAAGAGAACCTGTTATAGATGTTTCCATTGCATTTTCTACAATCTCTGATGGTAGCTTTAAATCACTTCTTATTTTTTTATAAGCATCAAAATCACTTAACCCTTTCTTTTTTTCTTTAGCTATTTCTTGTTTAAAAAATAAATAATTTTGAGCTTTAGCCACTTCCTTTGAGGATATTTTTTTACGATCAGGTCTCTTGGGTTGTTCAATGCCGGGTATAGCAGATAAAGGAATCCCCATTACATTTTGCGAGTTATTAGCGAGTGCCTCAACTGGTTTTTCATTTTTTAAAGCAGAAAGAACATACTGAGGATTATCTTTATTCATTTCTAAAGACTTTATAATCCTATCTAAATTAGTTTCTACTCTAGGATTTTCTTGATTTTCTGTTAATAATTTTTTATTTTGATTTACGACCTCTACAAAAGATTTTACCTCAGGACTACCCACATCTAAACCAGAATAATTAGAATAAAATAAAGCTGGATCATTTTTTGACACTTTTAATATATTATCAATAATACCTTCGCCTACTTTCTTACCATTATCCAAATCTTCAAATTGCAATAAGGACTGACTTCCAGCCATTAAAGAACCGCCCATTCCTTTTATTCTTTCTAAATTACTTTTTTTCCTTGGGAGGTTGACACCATAAGGATTATTAGGGGCAATGCTATTTTCCTGCTTTGCAACAGATTGATATATAATATCATTATAGGAAGGTTGACCTAGAGACTCATCAGGGTCAATAAATACATTTTCAGGTTTTACAGCAGGAGCCTTGGAAGAAACTTTTAACTCAAAGCTTTCGTAATCACCTATATCTAATTTATTGCCAGAGGAAACAAAATCGTAAAACTTCTTACGGGAATTAGGATTTCCCATTTTAGTCTTAAATGTATTAAAATCTCCAATTTCATACTCACTAGAAACCCCATCGTAAAGTTTTCTTAAAGATTCTAGAGGCATTAATATTCTATAATTTGCTTATTACTTTCCAATGGAGAAAATATTTTATCTCTTAATAAGTCTATATTTCTTAATTGTTCTTCAAGTTTATTTTTTTCTTCTAATGTAATATCATTTAAGCCAAGTACATTTTTTCTTTTTCTAGGATTTAATCTGTCTTGAATCATTGCATAGCTTTCATTTAACTGACCAAGGGTATACTTTTGGCTACTTGATTTCTTAGGCAAGGTACTCGCAAAAACTACATCATCTTTTGTATCTTCAGTTGCTTTTCTTTCCGCTATCTCAGAGTCAGTTAAAGCTATATACTCTTTTGTTGTCGGATTGTACATATTTCTTTGTATTGTAGATTTAGTACTTCTAGTAGGGCTGATAGACTCTAAAGCTTTTACGGGGTTAATCTTATAAAGGGAAGTCAATTCAGGCACTCTAAGATCATTTGGATTGTTTTTTATAAAATTTTCCACTTCTTTAGAGGATGCTATAGGAGTTAAAATTTTAATTTTTTCATTAATCTGATCTACTCTGTTAGGATATTTGGAAATTTCAGGAGATAAAAGAAGTTCTCTTAAACTTTTAATTTCTTTAACTGGATTATTTATGTAATCAATGTCTTCTCTATTCAATAGATCATTAAAAGAAGACTCATCTTCTTTAATCTTGGTACCTATAGCTTTTAGTCTTGGTATATTAGAAGTAGCATAGGCTCCAGCTCTAAGTGATTCAGGTAAAAGTTTTATTGCATCTACCTCAGATTGGTACTCTTTTTGAGTTTTGGATTCGTTATCTAACCTTGTTTGCCTCAAAATAGAATTGTTGTATCTTCTTTCTTCAAGCTTTTGCTTATTAAGTGTTAATTGATTTTGTTGATACTGATTAATATATCCGGGTAGTTGATCTAAAAAATCAGCTAAAGGTGTTTCATACTGACCGGGAGCCATTCTTTGTCTGGAACTGTATATGCTTCTTTTAGCCATTAATTAACCTTTTTAAAATCTACATCTACTTTACTATAATCAACTGCTAAGTAGCCATTATTCATTTTGAAGGAAGCCCAAGGAACTTCTTGAGCCATAACTCCTTGGTAAGTTTCATCTCTATAAGACTTGTCTTTATATTTGAAATTGTAAATATTTAAACCTTGAATAGATTTTCCTATTAAATGTATATCCTTTTTAAGTCTTAAATCGCTATAATGCCTTCCTCCTGTAGAACCACGCCCTCGAGCCTGATTCTCAAGATATAATTGCCTAAGAGCTTCAGGGTCATATTCATCATATTCAACCCCCAATCTAATATCTTCAGCTATTTGCCTCTGTACATCTCTTGCAAATCTAGATTGCTCAGATTCTATTTCACTCTCTAAACCCTGTTGACTTTGACTTAGTAGCCTATTTACCATTGACTCTTGAGCACCAAACCCTGATCCACCTTGGCTAGCTATTCCCTGACCACCAGTCATACCTAATAAACTTTCAGATATATCTTGAGTAGCACTCTGTATTCGAGTAGGGTCAAAAGATTCAAATAAACCTAATTGGTCTGAACTGGGCATCAAACCAGATTCTTTAAAAACATCCTCTGCTGTAAACCCACCATAC
>Ga0209336_10000613_pt1 | contig 18150 bp, 35 predicted proteins | sample LinPmetageLP32_FD_184042 | JGI IMG/M metagenome (GOLD analysis project Ga0209336, IMG submission 184042) | Marine viral communities from the Pacific Ocean - LP-32 (SPAdes) (version 2) | ecosystem: Environmental > Aquatic > Marine > Oceanic | place: Pacific Ocean | collected 2009-08-23 | reverse complement strand
ATCCTAGGTGGAGCATTGCTTTCTGCGATTCATGGTGTTACAGTAGAGAATACTCTGTATGAGGATGGTGATCAAGCTAACACCTTTAAGGCATTTGATTCAACACAAGAGGAGGAAACTTACTCTATGGTCACTGCAAACCGTTTCTGGTCGCAGATCTTCGGTATTGCATTTTCTAACAAGCGGTGGCTTCATTTTTTCATGCTCTTTGTGCCTGTTATGGGTCTATGGACATCCTCCATTGGCATTATTGGTCTTGCTCTCAACCTTCGTGCTTACGATTTCGTAAGTCAAGAGATTCGTGCAGCAGAAGATCCTGAGTTTGAGACTTTTTACACGAAAAATATCTTGCTCAACGAGGGATTGAGAGCATGGTTAGCACCTGTTGACCAACCACATGAGTCGTTTGTATTTCCAGAGGAAGTATTACCTAGGGGTAACGCACTGTGATTAAATCTCTAGGACTCTTATTACTTCGTTTATCGGTAGGCATCATGCTTATCCATCATGGATACGAGAAACTAGAGAACATTGAAAACTTTGCGGATGCATTTGTAAGACCATTACATCTTCCATTCCCAATCTTCTTCTCCTACATCGCAGCATTTTCTGAGATTGTAGGAAGTTGGATGATTATCTTTGGACTTGGCACTCTACTGGGTGCCTTGGCAATCCTAGGTACTATGTCCTTTGCAATCTATCACGCTGTATCTACCGGTGGATTTAATATCTACCTGTTAGAACTTTTAGTTCTTTACTGGGGTGGGGCAGCATGTATCGTTCTTGCTGGTGCTGGTAATTTTTCAATAGACCATCTCATAAAACGGAGACTCACAAATGATTAAAGCACTATTCGGTATTATGTTTGCTGCTCTAATGTGGGTACAAGTCCCACAGTGGAGTGACGACTGGTCTAAGTGTGCTGTAGATGTGCCAGACACAGCATGTCATTGGTATATCACAGCACCCGATAGCACCATGGGTGAAGGATTTAGTTGGGCTAACTCCCCTTGGTTCAGTGTAGAAGGTCTCCGAGACATTGGAGAACTTCACAACACAGTTCAATCTTTACAGGATGCATGATGAATAGTTTTGAAGTCACACTATACTTTATATGCTTCGCTCTTATTGCTGGTGGTGCCTTCGCTATGATGTGGGCTAACATTCAATCTATTAACATAGAGATGAATAAACCTAAACCTAAACCCCGTCATCCTGAAGCACCACAGGCAGGTGAGGAGTTAATGTATGTTGATCTTAGTAGAGAACGTCTAGAAGACCTTTACAAACAAGAAAAAAGTTGATATAATACAGAGACCTTAGGGTCTCTTTTTTTATCTTTAAATAACAACTATTATGACTTACAAAATTTATTCACGGGACGGTTGTCCTTATTGCGTTAAGGTTGAGCAGGTGCTACAGTTAGCAAAGTTGGATTATGAGGTCTACAAACTTAGACAAGACTTTTCGAGAGAAGAGTTTTATGAAAAGTTTGGTCAAGGTTCAACTTTTCCTAGAGTAATTCTTGGAGAAGAAGTTCTTGGTGGATGTACTGAAACAGTCAAGCATCTAAGAGAACAGAAACTAGTCTAGGTTCTTGGAAGTATAGTTATGGTAGAAACCCACGACGATGAAAACGACAAACTAAATAATGATGAACCCCATATAAATCGGGGAGTAGAATTACTACTAAGAAATAGGAGGAAGCAAGAACCACCAAAGACTTTTCAAGTTAAGTTTGGGAAAATGGTTTCCTTCCTCCGAAGAGAAATTGTTTTACACTTTAACTTTTACTTGGACATTAGAAAAAAGTAGGAGAATCGAAATGTTAGCAGTAACTCTCACCATCAGTACACTCATTTCAATAATGTTCTTTTTTGTTGGAGGTGTAGTAGGATGGTTAGCAAAGGATCATTTTTATCAAACTCAACCTGTTTATATGCATCCTGAAATGTTTGATGAAAATGGTAATATTTTACCCGATGAAATTTTAGCAGTACGATTTGAAAACGATTATGAGCCCGACGAAGACAACGAAGACGACTAAGAATGAAGTTCTTCCACAAAACCCGTTTATATTTGAAGTTCTGGAACTTGTAAGTAAGCAAAGATCTAAAGCAAAAAAGGTAGAAGTTCTGCAAGAGTATGAACATAATGCTCTTAAGGCGATCTTCATCTGGAACTTTGATGAGACTATTGTATCAATGGTTCCTAAAGGAGAAGTTCCATATGGAGACATTAGTGATCAATCTGTTTATAGTGGAACCTTGTCGGACAATTTGGAAAAGGAAATGAAAGGTGGTGAGTCTGCCACTGGTCAAGATCTAGATGGTAGAGGTAAAACTTCTCTTCGCAGAGAGTGGCAAAATCTTTACCATTATATAAAAGGTGGTAACGATTCTTTAAACAAGACTCGTAGAGAAATGATGTTTATCAACTTACTGAGGGGACTTCACCCAAAGGAATCTCAGGTTATTTGTTTAGTCAAAGATAAAGATTTGCAATCTAAATATAAGATAACTAAAGATGTTGTTGAGACAGCCTATCCAGATATCCAATGGGGAGGTCGTGGATGACAGTAGCAGTAGAACAGGAGAAAGAAATGGTTAACGGAGAGGATACCGGAAGCAATATTACTCCCTCCGATTATGGGTGTCAGATTCTGCAAGAGAATACTACATTAGAAAACGCAAATAATAAATCTCTTCCCAATGATGCCATACTAATTTGGTATGTTGTTGATGGTGTAGAGATGGTTGATTTGACTAGATGTAAGAAAACATCGCAACTTTTTGATATGTACTATGATAAGTATGGTCCTGGTGCAGTCAAGAAGATTGATTTTGGATATGGTCAAATGAATCCCAGACTTTGGGCAATTAAACCAAAGACTGAGGGAAAGAAAAAATGAGTGATGGTTTTGATGTTAAAGTTGAGATGCCTAGAGAAGACATTGATAAACTTCTAAAGCAATATAAAAATTTAAAGAAATATCAAAAGTCTAATCTCTTTGCAGTTAAGACTATGAATGGAACTGAAAATTTAATTAGTAAAATGGTAAAGGAAGTTGAAGATGATCCTATCTGATTTACGTAACTAAGATGCTATCTACTCAATATAGACTACGACTGGAATTTATTTGTAAAAAAATTGCAAATGGAGAAGAAGTTAAATTAGATGATATGGTATGGGTGCAGAAACTTGCTAAGTCCCATACGCTTGCTAGAGATTGGCTGCAAAAAGCACGCCGTCAGGCTGCTCAAAATATTGAGGAAGGTAGTACAGATGATTTTCTGAATAGGATGGGACTAGGAGACCCCGACCCATCCAATCACAAAAGGGGATTTGATAGTGCGGAAGATATTAAAGACTGGTTCCAGCAGGATAAACCTGAGGATTGGCGACAACGTGATTGATTATGTTTGTATCCCAACATGGGATCCTATCTTTGAATGTATGCGCTATCATTGGGTTCACAAGTCTGAAAAGGATCCTGTGCAATTCGTAAAAAACCTCAACCCAGAACAAAAAGTGCTATGAGTAGTAAGATGATGTTCTTGGTTGACACTGGCGATGGCAGATGTGTCAGTCATGACGGGTATATTCAACTCGGTAGTTTCTCTCACACTGTAGAGAAGCATCTTGAGATGTGTCCTGAACAGGAATGGCAGGTGACCTATTGGATGCCCGACCCATTTATTATTAGATACCCAAGACCCAACTATCAACATACTATGAAGAAGAACGAAGGTTCTCCTAGAACTGATAATGCTGCTGACAGTAGACCTAGAGACTTCCCAGACCAAGCAGAAACTAGATTGAACAGAACAGTATGAAAATGTGGGAGACAAAATGCGTTGAGTGTGGTAAAATGGTCCCAGCGAACAAAGCACCTCAGATAGGACATCAAGCACCTGATGGTAGTTGGACAAATTCGTTATGTAAACCTTGCTGGATAAAAAAGAACAATGGATAATTTTAATGAACCAGGATCATCGAAAGGAATTGATGATAATTTTAAAAAGTTTGCTGTCGAATGGCAACTAGATAATGTTGTGAGATTACTTGGTGGTAGTCTTGAGCATTCTAATTGCTACGATTATGGTGATGAAAATGCTCAATATGAAAAGTATGTAATCAAATTTAACCGCAAATCTAGGGAGACTGATTAATGCGAGCAGTAATTTATTCTAATGGAAATCAAGAATGTCAGCGTATGACACATCTTTTACAAAGTCTTGGTGAAGAATTTCATCAGTATGAATTAGATAAAGACTTTACTACTTCACAGTTCTCTGCTGAGTTTGGTTCAGAGGCAGAGTTCCCTCAGGTATCTATTGGATATAAACATATCGGTAGTATAAAAGAAACACTTCAGTACCTCAAAACAAAAGAAGTTCTATGAATGATATTTCTAAAGATGCTAAACGTAGGAGAGCACTCAATCTCTTCATTGAAAGTGTTATCAAACCTGACCATGAATTGAGAGGTGATGCTCATAATCAGGAGTGTTATCCTGAACTAATGGAAGTTAGGGAGGAGATTCTAGGATACCTTAGAAAGCGGTAACATATGTTACACGACGTTTGTTAATATAAATAATGTATGGTATAATTACCATACGTTCATCTCACTTTAGGGTGAGACGCAAGTAAGTCGCGGAACGGATCGTTCATCCGTCTGAAGACGGACGCAAACGACTAAAGGAACGGACCTAAAAATCCAATTACTTTAGGAGTAACAACATGAACACACTTAATCTAATCCGAAAGCAGATCAATAAGGCATCTGCGTTACACAACGCACAGATTAACCACACCTCATATCGTGGTGTAGATTATGATACTCGTTGTGTAGAATCGAAGGAGACTCACGGTACATTCTGCTATCGTGGACAAGTATACGCTAAGTGATTTATTAACTTACATTACAGAGAGGGCTACAAACCCTCTCTTTTTTTGTATTTACTTATCAAATTAACAAATGTTAGTGAATAAACACAAAGCAGTCTAAATAATAATAGAACAGAGGTGCTTATGATATGAAATTTACTATATCATTTTTTCAAAAGTAAATATTCGTATAATGAGGGATATTATGCACAATCTCATTTCCTATAATCAGTTAGCAGGTTGGAAACAAAGCGTAGAACGACTAACTCATACTTTAAATCGTTCGATAGAAGAATCCGATCTTTTAAATGATTATTATAGTTGTCTTATAGACTGTGATGATAAACAATCGGTATGTAAAAGAATCTGTAGGAGGATTTTAGTAAATTAAACGTTTCGCGGGGTTGCTACCCCGCTTTTTTTGTGCTATAATACCTTTGAGTATGTGCTTCCTATGGACAAAGAAAAACTCAAACTGATTGTGAGTAATCTAAAATCTCTTTTAGAAAACCTAGAGTCTGAAGTATATTCAGATGTAGATGCATATGCTACAACTCAAGAGAATTTTGACGACCCTGCATCTTACTACCTACCCATTTCAGATTACGACGAAGTTTATGAGGAAATAGATGGATAAGATAGATACACAAGGAATGAGTTTACCTAGTGATGGTAAACCAAAATCAAAGAGAATATATCCACCATTGGTTATACCAAAACGAAATGTCTTTACTAATCTAGAAAGACAAGAACTAAAGGACATTATTAACGAGATACTAGATGAAAGAGAACAGCGTAAATCTAATTAGTGTAACTCCCGATGCGGAGAAACACATGGCATACTGTGCCAGGGTAAGTAATCCAAACAACCAGGATAATGATAAGTTCTCTGGACTACTTAAGTATTGTGTGAAGCATCAGCACTGGAGTATTTTTGAGCAGGCATACATGACTCTGGAGTTAAATACTACCAGAGGAATTGCAGCTCAAGTGCTTCGTCATCGTTCATTTACATATCAGGAATTTTCACAAAGATATGCTGATAGTTCCTTACTCGCGGAGACGATCCCTCTACCTGAACTACGCAGACAAGACACCAAGAATCGTCAGAATTCTATTGATGATATTGACCCGTTTGTCAAGCAGAAGTACGAAATGCTGATGCAAAATCACTTCAGAGATGCCATGGCATTGTATCAAACAATGCTTGATGAAGGTATTGCAAAGGAGTGTGCTCGCTTTGTGCTTCCCTTGGCAGTGCCCACCAAAATCTACATGACTGGCTCAGTCAGGTCATGGATCCATTATATCGATTTGCGTTCTTCTAATGGAACGCAGAAAGAACATATGGATATCGCATTAGATGCCAAGCGTGTCTTCTGTGAACAGTTCCCTGCCGTTGCTGAAGCAATGGACTGGGCATAATAAATATTGTTGTATGTGATGTAATTTATGGCTACGTATCCTATTATCAATAAGAAGACAGGTGAACAAAAAGAAATTGCTATGAGTATTCACGATTGGGATCAATGGAAGACGGATAACCCTGAGTGGGATAGAGATTATTCCGATCCAACTACATTTCCTGGCATCGGGGAAGTAGGAGACTTCCAAGACAAACTGAAGAAGACTCATCCAGGGTGGAATGATGTATTACATCAGGTATCAAAACAACCAGGATCCACAGTAAAACCACTCTGAATCTTATGCCCGCAAAAAGATCGAAGACGCCCGTACCGTTCGGAATGAGTAATAAGCAAATGAAAAGAAAAAAACCTATTAATTTAGATCTGATGAGGACAATAGATCCTCTCACAGATAATCAAGCAGAACTTTTTCGTTGTTATAAAAATGACCAGAATATCGTCGCTTACGGTGCGGCAGGAACGGGTAAAACTTTTATCACCTTATACAATGCATTGAAAGATGTATTGGATACTAAGTCTCCTTACGAAAAAATTTATCTTGTAAGGTCACTAGTTGCTACAAGGGAGATTGGTTTTCTACCCGGAGACCATGAGGATAAATCATCTCTTTACCAAATTCCATATAAGAATATGGTAAAGTATATGTTTGAAATGCCTACAGAATCAGACTTTGAAATGCTTTATGGCAATCTTAAAGCGCAGACAACGATTAGTTTCTGGTCTACATCATTCATCCGTGGCACTACACTTGATAATGCTGTTATTATTGTTGACGAATTCCAGAACTTGAACTATCATGAACTTGATAGTATCATCACCCGTGTTGGTGAAAACTCTAAGATTATGTTCTGTGGTGATGCTACTCAGACTGACTTGACAAAACAGAATGAGAGGAATGGTATCTCAGACTTCATGAGAGTTTTACGTATCATGCCTTCAATGGATATCATTGAGTTTGGTATTGAAGATATCGTTCGCTCTGGTCTCTGTAAAGAATATCTACTTGCTAAAAACGAACTTGGTCTATGAACTTTATTCATCATAATTACTTAGGTGATATTGAATTAAACTGCAAAAATAAGAATGGCATCCGTCTCTACAATGTTCCTAGTGGAGACTGGGTGCCTTCTATTACGTCTGTAACTTCCTTTTATAATCGGCAAGTATTTGTTGAATGGAGAAAGAGAGTTGGTAATGAAGAAGCAGATCGTATCACAAAGAAAGCAACTACTCGTGGAACAGACTTTCACGAAGCAGCTGAAGTATACATGAGGAACAATGAAATAAACTGGGATGACTTTCGTCCTCTCACCCAGTTTATGTTTCATCATGCTAAACCATATCTGGACAAGATAAATAACATACACGCTATAGAAAGAACTCTGTACTCAGAGTATCTTGGATTAGCTGGTAGAGTTGACTGTATCGGAGAGTATGAAGGAGAACTCGCAGTCATCGATTTTAAGACATCCGAAAAAATTAAACCGGAGAAATGGTTAGAAAACTATTTCGTTCAAGAGACTTTTTATGCTGCGGCATACTATGAACTGACTGGTATCCCCGTCAAAAAACTTATCACTATCATGGTTACTCCTGGTGGTGAGGTTAAAGTATTTGACAAAAGGAACAAAGGGGACTATATTAAATTGTTAGTTCGTTACATTAAAGAATTTGTATCTCACAATACTAGGACAGAGAATGGAGAATGAACTAGACAAAGTATTAGAAAGTAAGTTTTATTGCCCTTCTAAATTCACTCAAGAAATAGAATCTCTAGTACAAACTGTACCAGAGATGAACTACATAGATGCTATCGTTCACTTCTGTGAAAAGAATGGTATCGATGTAGAGTCAGTCCCTAAGTTAATTACAAAACCACTTAAGGAAAAGATTAAATATCAAGCAATGGAATTAAACTTTCTGAAGCGGAGTTCTAGAGCAAAATTGCCTTTGTAATCCATTTTCGTCCCCAAAAAATTTCCCGCAAAATTTTTGCCCCCTTTGACTTTTTCATGATGCCGTTCGATGCCTATAAGCAATACCTCTCCTTAAAGAATCACTTCACCAAGGAGAAGTATGACTATCACAAATACTGTGGAAAGAGTCGCGCGACTGTGCAATCTTTTTATAAAAGAAAAGATAGGTTCTGGTTTGAAAAACTATCCAGAAACAAAGACGATAAAGAAGTAATTGAGTTTTTTATATCCAACTTTATTTCATGCACCGATCCTAGTAAACTATGGATTGGAGAGATGATAAGAGAAGGTGAAGGTAGGTATACCTCATGGAAGAAGAGAACTCAATCACTATCTTATGTTTTTAAAGAAGAGATGGGTTCTCTTTTATCGGAACAAAAATTAGATCGTGTCTTCACTGGAACAGGTCATCCCCCCATACTCAAAAGTTATTTGAGTGGGGATATTTCACTTGAAACTCTGGTAATTTGTGATAGAATACTAGGGTATAGAAAAGACTTTGATACTAGACTTAAGGACCCTGTGTGGGAAACCGTAAGTCTCAGAATTAAAAAATATTCTCCCTTTCTAAATATTGAAGTGCTTCATTATCGGAAGTTACTCAAGCAACTAATCACTAACAATTAATCGGAACTTAATATGTCACTGGAAAATACTGAAGTTATTACTAACCTGATTGAACAAAAGAGACAACTTGAAGAGCAGATGGAAAATCTGCGTGTCACTTACTTTAAAGTCGTTGGCGCACTTGATGCACTAAATCAAATTGAAGCAAGTAAGGTAGAAGATGATGATGCTACAGTGAGTGAAACTGAGATAGTAGAGGGCGAATGAGCTTCTTTAACTCAGAAGTTGTCCGCGCAGAGTTAACTAAAATACAGGAATTGCAGGATAGTGTTTACATAAACATTTTCGCATTTACTGCAATGAGTAAGGAGAAAAAACTTAAGCATGTTGAAATGCTTGAGGAACTTCTTGACAAACAAAAGATTTTGTATACCCGTTTGAGTTTGTCTGATGACCCAGAAGCAAAAGAAATGAAGGAACGTATCCTTGATTCTGCTAAAGCAATGGGTCTCCCTCCTGATATCGATATGAATGTCGTCTTTAGCAATATGTCTAAGATGATTATCGTTATGAAGGACCAGATTGACAAATCAGACTAAGGTCTGTAGAATAACGAAGTCCACAAAAGCCAAATCCAAACTAATCTAATAAATCCTATGTCTTTCGCAAATCTTAAAAAGCAATCTTCTCTTGGTTCTCTTACCTCTAAACTGGTAAAGGAAGTTGAGAAGATGAACAATACTAGCAGCGGTGGCGACGACCGTCTCTGGAAACCTGAAATGGATAAGACCGGCAATGGTTATGCCGTTATCCGTTTCCTCCCTGCCCCTGAAGGAGAAGACCTCCCTTGGGCAAAGATGTACTCCCATGCCTTCCAAGGTCCTGGTGGGTGGTACATTGAGAACTCTTTGACTACTGCCGGTGGTAAAGACCCTGTATCAGAGCACAACCGTGAACTGTGGAACAGTGGTAACGAAGCAGACAAGGATACTGTTCGTAAGCAGAAACGCAAACTGTCCTACTATGCCAACATCTATGTTGTGCAGGACAAAGCAAATCCCCAGAATGAGGGTCGCGTTTTTCTATACAAGTTTGGTAAGAAGATCTTTGATAAGGTCATGGAATCAATGCAACCTGAGTTTGAGGATGAAACTCCAATCAATCCTTTTGACTTCTGGCAGGGTGCTAACTTCAAACTGAAACTGAAGAAAGTTGCAGGTTACTGGAACTATGATTCTTCTGAGTTTGACCGTGTGTCTCCTCTATTAGATGATGACGATGCCCTGGAAGCACTGTGGAAGAAGCAGTATTCACTGACTGCTCTGACTGCTACTGACCAGTTTAAGTCCTATGAGCAACTGGAGAAGCGTCTGAAGATGGTTCTAGGTCAGAAGCAAGCACCTGCTCGCTATGATGAAGAGACCAACGATGAGGACAATGATCGTAGTTCTTACGCACCTAACTTCTCCTCACGTCAACCACAGTCTGAATTGACTGAAGACCTGAAGACTGAACTGAACAACCTTGGTGCTAGGTCAGAAGTATCTGCTGATCGCGATGAAGATGATGCTCTATCATACTTCCAACGTCTTGCTAATGAGTAATTAAGAATATAATTTAGCGTTATCTCCTCTCTTCAAGGTTTCACTCATATACTGAGTGGAACCTTTTTTGTATTGCATAATACCTTTAAGGTCGTCAATAACTAGATTAACGTATTTTGGTTTGAGTAGGTTTATATTTCTCTTATTATCTTCTAGTTTTGTTTCATATTCATAGTTCGTAACTGGTAATCCTGGTCTTCTTTTTTCAAGAATCCCTTGAGGATTTGTGTATATGAACTCATAGTTTTCATCAACCCATAGACCTTCTGGGAAAAGAACTACGTTATTTGCATCTTTAATTTCTTTTGATTCGTAGTGGTGTATTCCACTGTATAGGGTTTCATATGTACCGTATTTTAAAAGAAGATGTTCATCAAGATCATTCTGTTTCATAGGCCATTCGGTTTGAATGTTAATAATATTATTTGATACTAATACTAACCAATCTAATTCGGAGTTGTCATATATTTGATTTGCTACATTATCAGGTCTTTCATCACCAATAATTTTATACTTTTCAAACGTAGCAATATTTTGATAGATATCTTCTCTTAAGATTCCTTTCTTAAAGAGATTTTTTACTACAATATAATCAGACAGTCCAGAGTCTTTTAATCTGCTAACGTATTCTAAGTCGGGTAATCTTCTAAAATAATTTGACATGTTAGAAACCTATAGAGTTATCATTTTTATAATCATCATTAAAGATTGGTTCAAGTTCTGATAATTGCATGTCAACTTGATATGAGACAGGCATATTATTTGCAAATGTCATAAATGTCTGATTGGGTGTGTAATTAACATTCAATCCAGTCATAGCACATAGTTTAAATTTATTTAAGTGTGGATTTGGCACACTCGATCCTGTAATATACTTAAGTTCAAATACATGTGGAGAGAGTAGAAACAATCCGCTTTGACTTCTACGAACAGACATTCCCTGCTTCAATGCTCTGATTATAAGACCTATAGATCGCACTTCTTTCTCACTTCTTGCACTCATATTAAATGAGAATCCAAAATTTCTCATTGTTGGTCCATTAAATAACAACTCAGTATTTGGATTGATAATAGCACCAGTCTGTCTTGTAAGTAACTGAGAACCAAGACCTGAAGCTTGCCCTGCCATTGCGGATGCAGCCAATTTTTTTACCGCGTCACTATTACCTTGTAGTCTGCCAACAATATCTTTTGCTGCTTGAGCTCCACCCTCTCCTCCACCCTCTATAAAACCAGCAGCAACTTGTGCTGCAGCTTGTTGCAATGCATTCATATCACCTTTATTCCAAGAGACTTGATTGTTATCTTGAATGCCACCAGGAACCGGTAAAAAGATACTCGTTAAGGGTTTTCCCTTTTGTCTGTCTGGCGATTCAGAACTACCTTTTTGACTTCCAATTCCTTTTGGTTTATATTCAATAATATTAATCTGGAGTTTATTCATACTATCACTCATATCAATAGGATACTTCAAGATACCTGATGGCATCCCAGCATCAGTTCCTGCAAGAATTTTTATATCTAATCCTTTGGTAGGGTCACTTGAAGTCTTATTTGAATCTCCACCTTGATTACTTGACTCATTTGCCTTAGATGGAACACTAGTAGTATCACTAGTAGTTGTTCCTGTGACTGGATCTTTTACTCCAGGAACACCAGCATCTTTCAGAGTTTTCTTTAGTAAATCACTGGAGTGTGTATTAATAAGTGATGCTTTATCATTATTGATTGTCTTCTTTAAATCGCCATTAAATACATCTGAAAATTCCCCATTATTTAAACTAAGACCTTGTTGAGAATTCCATCTTCTACGAAATCTTCCGTTTACATTCCAATCATCACCGACATTATCTGCTGTTGCAAGTAAAGTTCTGGTATCAAAGGACTCGACTGCATACAGAGAAGCTTCACCGGTCTCGTCATTAACTTCTAAAATAGTTGGGATGGGATTAGGACTACCTAACGCTCTTCGAGATCTCTGTATCGCCATTACGCAGGGTTTTTATTTATTTAGTATGAATTTTCCATATTGTATTGATAACAAGTCATCAAGTTCAGTTCTGTTTAAAATATAGACTTGACCTGCTAGTTCTTCCCACGTATATTGACGGGATTTTCGCCAATGAAAATTAAGACCACGAAATCCCCAGGAAAATAAATCAGTCACAGCAACTAAAGGATGTTGGTCATATTTAATACCAGGAGTTTTTGCATTATAAACAAACGTACAAATTGTTCCCCCTTCTGGAGCAGGAGTTACCGTATCGTTTAGTGCCTCCATAATCATTTCCATTTGGTTTTCGGTATTAGTAGTGTTATTTAAATTTTTAAGTATGGGTTCAATGCGGTTCATTTGAGTCCTAGTTCGATTTCTGTTATGATTTTAAATTCAATTCTTCTATCATCACAGAATTCTTGTGCTGCTTTCCACTTTGCTTGATTGACAGCATAGGTTTTCATCTCATATAGATAACCTTTTGTTTGTCTCTTTGGTTTCTTTGGTGGAGCACATTGTTTCTTAGGTTTTACTTCAATCACATAGGTTTTATTTTTACCAGTGCTCTCTTTAACTTTCATAATAAAGTCTGGGAAGTATTTGTGAACTCTATTATCTACCGGAGAGATGTATGGGATGTAGAACTCTTCACTACCCCATTCAAGAACCTGTTCATTCAAATCACAGTATCTACAGAACTTCCTTTCCCAACTACTTCTACAGATAATATTATTTGGATTACCTTTATATTTTTGGGGATAAGAGGGATGATACTTACTTTTATTACTTTCCGCCATACATAGTATATAACCTCAAAAACTATTTAGATGGCAGCACCTAAGACAGTAGCCCAAATAAAAAATGCGTTACTTAGACCATCGCTGACATCAAAATTTAGTGTTCAAATACAGTCTCCAACTATACTAAGTACTTTTTTTAATAGTGTATCTAATGATGAATTTCTTATGTCTTGCTCTGAGGCATCCTTGCCGGGGTCATCTCTGAATACGCAGGAGATTACAGGTGATCGTCATGGTGTGACTGAAAGAAATGCATATAGAAGAATGTATGATGATAGAATTGATTTAACTTTTTATGTTGAAGGAGAAAAATATACTCAAATTAGATACTTTGAAAATTGGATTAACTTTATTGTTGGAGATGATAAAAGAGATGACAGGTCATCGAGTAGATATGATTACAGAGTAAAATATCCTAATGAATATAAAACAGTAATGTTTGTAACTAAGTTTGAAAAAGATCATGGATTAAATTTAACTTATACTTTTATTGATGCATATCCTATAGCAATAAATTCAATGCCTTTATCATATGGGTCTTCAGATTTATTAAAATGCACAGTATCAATGACTTATCTTAGGTATATTGTTGAAGACAGTGTATCAATCCTAGAAGTACTACCATAAATAATTTCACTGAACTTTATAGGATATTATGCCTTTACCAAAGATTGTTACCCCAAGATATGAACTTGAATTGCCATCAACCGAAGAAAATATTACCTACAGACCCTTTCTAGTTAAAGAAGAAAAGGTATTAGTCATTGCTTTGGAGAGTGAAGATTCTAAACAAATCACCAATGCAATCAAAACAGTTATTCAAAGTTGTATTATTACAAAGGGTATTAAGGTAGAGAAACTTCCTACATTTGATATCGAATACTTATTTCTCAACATCAGAGGCAAGTCTGTTGGTGAAGAGATTGATGTTAATATTGTTTGTCCTGATGATGGTACAACACAAGTTCCTGTAAGTATTGACCTTGAGGATATTAAGATTGAACGGAATGAAAACCATAGCAAACAAATTAAAATTGATACTACCATTATGATGGAGATGAAGTATCCATCATTGGATCAGTTTATTAAAAACAACTTTGACTTCAGTGATAAAAATGCGATGGATCAATCATTTGAATTGATTGCATCCTGTATTGATAAGATCTATACTGAGGAAGAGGTTTGGGCATCTGCGGACTGTACTAAGAAAGAGATTAAAGAATTTGTTGAGTCAATGAACTCTACACAGTTTAAAGACATTGAAAAGTTCTTTGAGACAATGCCTAAACTGTCTCATTCTGTTACTGTGACTAATCCAAATACTAAGGTTGAGAGTGTGGTTGTCTTGGAGGGACTGTCAAGTTTTTTCGCGTAGGCATGATCCATATGGATCTTGAGAGTTATTATCGTCTCAATTTTGCCTTAATGCAGTACCATAAATATTCATTAACTGAACTTGAGAATCTTATCCCTTGGGAACGAGACATTTATGTTGGTTTATTACAAGCGCATCTTGAAGATGAGAAGTTAAAGCAGCAGACAGCAAATGGCTAGAAGAAGTAAGGTACAGATAAGAGAAACTTACAGCAAAATGCTGGGAGAGGATCTTGTCGCCAAACTTTCTGACGAACAGATTGCTATTCTGTCCAAGTATTATAATTCTTTAGATGCTGAAGAGACTAGTGATTTAGATAGCCAACTTGTTCAAGGTCGTAGTGATACTGACCTGCATGAGATGGCAAGGGATATGGTTGATGAAGAAGAGGAAGAAGAAGATATTCCAGAGGGTCTTGATGACTTGTTAGGTTCTATTCAAGATGAACCAGCAGAAGAAACTCCCGAACCAAAGGTAACTACAGTTAAAGCATCGGCAATTGTCCCTTCCAAATTTTTTGGTGAGGATAAGTATGCCAAGTATCGTGATGAGTTAGTAGCAGATGGCACCATTGAAGGTGAGCAACTGACTAGTGAAGAAAGGAAGGAAGGATTTAAGACGAGAAATGATAGTGATAAGTTCAATAGGTTTGTTGAAAACTTTCTGAATAGAAAAAAAGAATCTGATAATGAAGAGTCAAAAACTCTTGGTGCTGGTGGTGGTGCTTTAGTTGTACCAAAACAACCAAAGATTAATGTTGATCCAGTAGAAGAAGAATCTAAAAGTAATTTTGATGATGTTCTTAAGGGTATTAATAGTATTCTTGAGGTCATAAAGAAGGATCAAAAGTTTGAAGAAACTAAAAAAAATAAAGATAATAAGAAAGAGGAAAGAGAAAAGAGATCTGTAAGAGAAGGTAAGTTAGAAAAGAAAGACAATGTATTACTGAAGACGGCAAAAAAAGTTCTTGCTCCTGTAAAGTCAATCTTTGACAAAATTATTGAATTCTTTGCAACTATATTCTTAGGTAGAGCACTAGTTAAGTTGCTTGATTGGTTTGGTGATAAAGAGAATGGAAAGAAAATTGATAGTATTATTAAGTTCTTAGGAGATTGGTGGCCTGCTTTACTTGGAGGATTTTTATTATTTGGAACAGGACTTGGTGGGTTGATAAGTTCAATTACTGGGTTATTGGTGACGTTTACGCCAAAAATTTTAGCACTTATTGCTAAAAACCCGCTTATTTTTGGTGCAGGTGCAGTAGCTTTGGGTGGTATTGGTTTGGGCAAGTTGCTTGAAAAGGATAAGGTAGTTGAAAATGAAACAGCAAGGGCAGATACATCTCGTAAAGCATTAGAACAAGCACCTAGTACAAAGGATGAAAGTGCTGGTGATAGAGAAGCAATAGTTCAAAGCACTAGATTAAAGGATGCTGGTGGTGGTGGAACCCTTAATACTATACCAAATCAACTTGTTGACCCATTAAGTCTTAGACAAGACCCGACTGGTATGGGCAATATGGGTGCGCCTATGGGCGGTGGTGGTAGGGGTCGTATACGAGGATATAATAATGGTGGAGTTGTTGAGAAACAAGATAATAATAGTTTTAATATGTTCAATCCAATGTCCTGGTTTAGTGGTGATGCACAGAAAGCAACCGCAGGTGAATTGGGAGAGGTGAGTAACGATACTCTTGCTGGAAAACTATACAATAGAAGAAAGCAGCAAGAAGAAATGATGCAGAAGATGCGTGGTTATGAGGAGGGTGGTAAGGTTAAGGGCAAAACTGGTATAGACAAAGTTCCTGCAATGCTTACCAACGGTGAATTTGTAATGAGTGCTGGTGCTGTGCAGAAATATGGTCTTGACACTATGATGTCAATGAATGCTGCTGGTGGTGGAACAAATAAACCAAAGATTATGGAAGGTATGATGTATGCTAATGGCGGAGCCCCTGTTGGTGAGATTGATTTTGATCCTGTAAGTTATGGGGAGGGAATGAGTACTACCGACCATATTGAGAACCCAGGAAACACTGGTAAGTCATATGTTGTGGGGTATGATCGTTCCCCAGAAGGAGATGTAGTTGTAAAACAAATCAACAAAGTTGTTGATAAAAAACTACTTGGAGTTTTTGGATCAGACAAATTAACAGGAGTAACTCCTGGTTCTGAAGAGTGGAATATTGTAATGGGATCAGCAAATACCTTGAAAAAACTTCCTGGTACAATGAAAACCAGGGAGGGACAGTCTGGACCTGGAGCAATAAGGGACTATGTTCCTCCGAAGAGTGTTACGACTCACCCACAAGCAAAAACTTTCCACGATTATAATCAAAAGTTTCAAACTACAAAAAATGAAGCAATTTCTGAAGGAAAAGATCCACGGGAAGCAGAGTTTGAAGCAGCACAGGAAGCAACTAAAATTCCAGGTATTAATGTTGCGACACCAGAGAAGAGAGAAGCAGCTGCCGCAGTTGAGAAAAACAAACCTATGACTCTTGTTCAGATGCTAACCAATGCTATTAATAGCATGGCTGGTGTTGGTAAGGATGGTAACAAAGAAAGTACTAGAGAATATTCACAAGCAAACCTTGAGGGTGCTAAACTTGGTGATGGACATGGTTCTGAAGGTCAAAAAATTGCTGGCGATCTAGGTGCATTTATGAAGCAGAAAAAGTCTGCTTTGCCAGTAAAAGGAAGTATTCATAGACATCCTAAACATTTACCTTGGGGTAAGAGTGGACATAGTGCTAATTCATATCACTATGATGGAAGAGCACTTGATATTGGTGGTTGGGCACCATCTAATCCTAAAAATGTTAGTGGCAATGATGAACAGGCACCAGTTCTTAAATCATTGATTGAGTATAATAAAAAGAATAACGTAGACCCTGTTGAACTTATTCATGGTTCTCCTTCTTATAAAAATTATGGAAGTTATAGAGAATACCCAGACTCTCACTCTAACCATGTTCATGTGGCATACAATAAGGGTGGTGCAGTTATTAAGAAACCTGCAAAATTAACAGTCCCGGAAATTACACCACTAGAAAAACAAAAACCAAAGGTTACTGTTGTTGATGGTGGAACGAAAAGTTCTGCACCACAACGTTCTCCATTAGGAAATAAGATACCTGACTTTGGTGCGTCTTCTGCATCTAGAGCAAAAGCAAACCTCTTAGGAATTATTGATTACTGATGAAATTACTTCCTAGCGCAACAACCTCAGCAATCATACGACCAAAGACGAGTGTCATCTCTGCAGGTAAACTTGTCCCAAACTTTAGTAGCAAGAAAGCAGAGGAACAAGAGAAGACTATAGTTATCAAAGAGAAACTGATTACTATTGCTGGGTTGTTAGAGGGAACTCTTGCTTCTAAAAAGAAAGAAGAAACTGATAAGAAAAAAAAGGAACAGCAAGAGAGAAGAGGAGCAAGGGAAGAAAAGTTAGAAAAGAAACCGAAGACTAAGGGTAAATTAGAATTGCCCAATATTCCGGGGATGAGTTTCC